>Ga0335394_10006657_pt1 | contig 13033 bp, 10 predicted proteins | sample MAT03_FD_205741 | JGI IMG/M metagenome (GOLD analysis project Ga0335394, IMG submission 205741) | Freshwater microbial communities from Lake Fryxell liftoff mats and glacier meltwater in Antarctica - MAT-03 (spades assembly) (version 2) ...
GCCCGATCTCGTCAGCGACGATCTCGACCACGTTGCGCTTCTCGCCCTCTTTGGTCTCGTACTCGCGCTGCTCGAGGCGGCCGGTGACCAGGACACGGGTGCCCTTCGTCAACGAGGCTGCGACGTTCTCGCCAAGCGTGTCCCACGCCGTGACGTTGAAGAACGACGTCTTCTCCTGCCATTCGCCGTTCTGCTGGAAACGACGGCCAACGGCGACGCCGAAACTGGCGACGCCCTTTCCACCAGCAGTGAAACGAAGCTCGGGATCGCGGGTGAGATTGCCGACGATGGTGACGGTGCTATCCATGGTGATTGCTCCTTGGAAACGTACGAGACGGAAGGACTAGGCCGCGACCGTCATGCCGCGGCGAGCCGCCTCGGCATCAGGAAGGCGCAGCAACTTGTGTCGGACGACATCGTCCGCGATACGGAGCGAGCGCTCGAACTCGTCGAGAGCGCCACCAGCTGCGATGACGTTCATGACGGCGTAGTAGCCGTACTCCTTCTTGTTGATCGGGTAGGCGTACTGACGACGACCCCACCAATCAACCTTGCCGTGAACAGTTCCACCAGCCTTGGTGATGCCGTCAGTGACGGTCTTCACCCAGGCCTGCGCGGCAACTTCGTCGAGATCACCTTCGAGGATGATCATGAATTCGTAAGCACGCATCATGCGTGTAGCAACTCCCTTCGGACCCGGGGGCTTCCCGGGGCCCCGTAATGGGGCAGGGCCAATATGACCTGGCGAGTGTAGCGGGAGATCGCGGCCACCCGGCCGGGGCAACGGCGCAGAGGCAAAGCGGGCATTGGGCAGGTCATATGGGCAGCATCGCAAAAGGGTGTGACAGGGATGATGGCGACCACGGATAGGTTGCCCGAGTGGACCTACATGAGTGGATGATCAGCGACTTTGCCTCGATCAGCGGAAAGCTGTTCGACTCCGTGGTGCGCCTGGTGCCGGCCGACCGCTGGCACGAGCAAGCCGACGGCGGGGGCACCACGTTGGCCGGCCTCTTGCTGCACGTTGCCCGTCACCAGGACTTGGCTGTCAATGTGGTGATTCGCAACCACGAGCCGATCTTCCTCGAGCACCGCGAGGCGCTTGGCCTGCAAGACGCGGGAGTAGGGGTCGGCCTTGCCGAGCACGAGAACAGCCAGGCAACTGCGCTGATCTCGCCCGAGTCGGTACTGCACTACGCCACCGCTGTGTTCCACGCCACCGCCGACTGGCTCTCGCCGTTGGGCTCGCTCGTGCTCGACATCGAACCCAACACCTCCTACCGCCTCACCAACCGCGGTGGCTTGGACCCCGACGAGTTTCCGTGGCTGTACTCCATGTGGGCCGGCAAGGAGTTGTGGTGGTTCGTGCAGTGGCCCGTCATCGGCCACGGCCACGCCCACGTCGGTGAAGCCATCGGCCTGCGCAACCGAATGGGGCTCAGTCCCTTTTAGCCGGTCGCCCGCTGCAGCCAGTCGCCGCCCTCGATGCGGGTGCGGAGCAAGGCCGGCTCGCCGCACTGATACGCCCACGCCGTTTCGCCGTCATTCGTGACCACGCTGACACGTTCGTACAACCCGCGCACAGCGCTCTCCACCTCGTCGAGGTGGGCCAGCGCAGCAGTCAGTTGGCCGTCGTCCAGTCGATAGACACGTCCGAGAATGCGGCTCTCGCCGCCGAACATTGCGGCAGGGTAGTCGAGCCCGGTGTCGTACAACTCGCCGGTCACCGAGGCCGCGCGCCCATCGCCCACCACGAACGGCGCCAGGTGCTGCCAACGCACCTCGCCAGGCCGCAACGTGCCATATACGAACAGAAGAGTCATGCAGCAACGCGTGTCATGAGGTGGCTCGCGCCCGCGGCGGGCGACGGGCCCCGACCGGCAAGACACGTAGCAGGTGGTGCCACCGACACGACACACACGCCTCCACCACATATGCAGTCAGCTCGTCGGGCCGCGCGCTGAGCTTCGCCAACTCAGCTGCGGTGCTGACACAGCGTCCGTGCGACGGCAACCGAGCCCCGAAGACGTACGTGATCAACCGCAGGTCCTGCTCTTGACAGATCGGGCAGACGATGGTGGCCGGCGTGCCGACATTTCGTGCGGCGCGAATCAGCTCGGGGTGGGCATCGCAGACCTGGTCCTGGCGCAGCCGCCCGCGGTGGTACTCGTTGATCAGGTGCCGACGTGACAGTCGATGGTCGACCACCCCGCCCGCACCGCACAAAGCACCTGCGCTGAACGTCTTGGCACTGAACGTCATGACAAAGCAGGCTACCGCTACGCCGTATCCGCCATGGCCTTCACGACACGCGGCACACTGTGCACATGAGCATTTGGTACGGCGCGAACGTCGCCGATGAATCCGAACTGCGCCTCTGCGGCGATCTGGCCGGCAAGCGCGTGATCGAGTTGGGTGTCACAGGCTCCGGTGGCTCTGCCGCCCCGAACTCGGTGACTGCCGCGTTGGCTGGAGCGAAGGCGATGGCACTCGACCCGAACCCGCAGGCAATCGCCGCCGTGCGCGCCGCCGCGGAGCGCGCGGAGATCACGGTGCAGTGCCATCAAGGCGAGCTGGCCGACCTCGGCTTTGCCACCAGCGCGTCAGTCGACCTGGTGGTCGCCGCCCACACACTTGCGAGCGTCGACGACCTTCCTCGACTACTGCGTCAGGTCCATCGCGTCCTCAAGCCCGGTGCGCCGTTCGTCGTTGCCATGCGTCATCCGGTCGCCGCCATGTTTGGTGGGCAGGACCGCACGGCAACAGCCGCATACGGTGCCAACAGCATCACCTTCACCGAGCTGTACATGGCATTCGAGCGCAGCAACTTCCGTCTTGACGTCGTGCACGAACTCGACGACCAACGTGTCCGCGACGCACTGTGCCCAGCGGTCTTCGTGCTGCGCGCCCGCAAGCAAGGTGACTGAAAGCCTCGGCAGTCAGCAGCTAGGCCAGCGAGTACTCGGCCTCGACCAACTCCGCGGGGCGCGGCCGGCCGAACAGGTAGCCCTGGCCGCGATCGCAGCCGATCTCACGCAGACGGCTCAGCTGCAGCGGCGTCTCGACGCCCTCGGCCACCACTGACAGACCCAGCGAGTGGCCGAGGTTGACCACTGCCTCCACGATCGTGGAGTCCTCCTGATCGATTCCCAAGCCGTTGACGAACGTGCGGTCGACCTTGATGGCTTCGACGGGAAAACGCTTGAGATAGGTGAGCGACGAATAGCCGGTACCGAAGTCGTCCACTGCAAGGTGCAGGCCGAGACTGCGCAGTTCGCGTAGCGCTATGGTCGCCGCCTTCACGTCGGCCATCAGCGCTGTCTCGGTGATTTCCAGCCACAGCGCGCCCGCCGACACGCCAGCCTCCGCCAGCGCTTCAGCGACGATGTCGACGAGTTGACTACTCATCAACTGGCGCACGCTGACGTTGACCGAGACCGACAGATCATTGAACCGTTGCGTGCTGTTGCGCCACTGCCCGAGCTGGGCGAGGGACGACCGCAGCACTGCCGCGCCGACCTCACCAATGAGCCCGGTCTCCTCCGCCATCGGGAGGAACTGGTCCGGGCCGAGCAAGCCGCGCTCGGGATGTCGCCAACGGGCCAACACCTCAAAGCCCACGAGGTGGCCATTCCCCAGTTGCACGATCGGCTGGTAGTACGGCACGATCTCGCCGCGCTCCAGGCCTCGGCGAAGTTCGTTGGTGGTGCGCAAGGTCAGCACGGTTGCATCGTGACTGCCCGGCGCAAACACTTCGACACAGTCGCGGCCGCGCGCTTTCGCGCGGTACATCGCCGCATCAGCGTCGCGAAGCATCTCGGTGGTGGTGACGCCCTTGCGATCGGAGACGGTGATGCCGATACTCGCGGTCACGAAGAGCTCGGCACCATCGATGATCAACGGCTGCGCGATCTCCGCCCGCAACTGCTCGGCAATCACGAACGGGTCGTAGCTGCCACTGACATCGCGCAGCATGATGATGAATTCGTCGCCACCAAAGCGGCCCAACATGTCGCGGTCGCGTACGACCGAGCGCAACCGTTCGCTCATCGATCGCAGCAGTTGGTCGCCGGCGTCGTGACCGAGGCTGTCGTTGATGACCTTGAAGTTGTCGATGTCGATGAAGAGCACCGCGATCGAGCCGGGCTGAGCGGTCTCAAGGTACGAACCCAGACGCTCGAGGAAGCGGAAGCGGTTGGGCAACCCGGTCAGCCCATCGTGCGTGGCCGCCCACTCCAAGCGCTCCGCGTTGTGGCGTTGCTCGGTGACGTCCTCGATGTGCGCAATCGCCAGCGAGCCGCCCTCGCCATCGTCCATGATCGAGACCCAGGTGCGCGCCCACACCAGACCGCCATCACCGCGTACATAGCGCTTCTCCATGCGATAGTGGTTCAAGTCTTGCTCCGACGCACGGCTGCGCAGTGCCGCGTTGCGTTGCCAATCGTCGGGGTGACTGATCTCCTCGACGGTGCGGCCTATCAGGTCCTCACGTGTGCGACCCAACATCGACATCAGCGACCCGTTGACGTCGATGAGCACTCCGCCCGGTGAGGTCGACAACGCCATGCCTGTCGGGGCACCGTGGAACGCAAGACGGAACCGCTCGCGAGCCTTCTCCAGACGATGAGCCTCGGCGAGCCGCACCGTCACATCGCGCAGTGCGATCACCACGCGGTCGGGGTCGCGCAGCGGCAGGTTGGCGTTGGCTTCGAGAACGACCTCTGTGCCGTCGGGCCGCACGAACGACAGTGTCGGAGACACCATGTCGGCGCCGTGACGAAGCAGGCGCCACAGGTCGAACAGTCGCGTGTGCTCACCCCCGTCGAACAACTCGACGAAGTAGCGGCCCAGAAGATCGTCGCGGTCGCATCCCGTGAGCGCCAGCGAGTTGGCGTTGAGTTCGATGATTCGACCGTCGCGAGCCAGGACCACTACTGCATCAGGCAGGTCGTCGAGGAGTTGACGCAGACTCAGTTCTGCGGTTCGAAGCTCGTCGAGATTGACGTGCACCTGTTCGGCCCACTTCCCCGCCTGGCGGAAGGTGGCGTACTGGGCCGACAACCAGAGCACGCCCAGCAACATGCCGATGATTGCAGTCGTGCCGTTGGCACGACCATCATTGATCACGTACCGCCACGTCGCCAGCCATATGCCGGCCGTGACCAAGCCATGCACCAGCAAGAGGCGCGGCAGGGTTGGACGGCGGGCGGTCAGTCGTGCTCCGGCCGGCACCGCCAAGGCCCCGACCAGACACATCACTCCGACGATCCGGCCGATCGAGGAGACGGCCGCAGACGCGTTGGTGACTTGCAGCACATTTGCGCTGGCAACGGTGTCACCGACCGCGAGCGCGATCATCGCCATCAACATGAGCACGCGCGCCGGCGATCGATCGATCAGCAACAGCAGCAGGACGATCGTCGCAATCAACACATCGAGCGCCGGATAGAGCACCACCAGAATCTGCGTGATCAGCGGCAACTCGCTGGGCTCGCCCACACCACGGGAGATGACGAGTTCCCACAACAGGAACGTGATGGCCAGCGCCATGAGCGCAGCGTCCAGCAGGTGGACAACGATGGTGGTCGTATCGGCCGAACGAAGATGGCGGACGAGGAACGCAATCATGCACCCGAGGAACACCAGCGCGCCGACGTCGGCCGGCGTTGGCCAGTGCTCCTCCAGCCCCGGCGAGATGCCAAGGCTGAGAATCAGCTCACTGAACGCGAAGCCGCCAAGCGCGGCCGTCACCAGCCACCAGTGACCCCGAGCTTCCACCTGCGAGCGTGCCCACGCCACCGCCACACCCAGCGTGGTCAACGCCAGCAGCGCCACATCCGCCGCCCGCAGCCAGCCATCAACCTCGCGTGCACCGACGAGCAGCGCGGCCAGCCAGATCACCAGGACCGCGGCCGTCATCACGCTCGCGACACGAACGCCCCATCGGGCACTCGGTTCCCAACTCATCCGACGATCCCCGTCGATCCGACCCGGCCGCATGTTCGCCGATACCCCCTCGTCCTCCGGTCCGCCACCGATGACGAGACGATATCACTCCAGGTGTTCGCTCCGCCACCATTCGTCAAGGCGTCGACTGGTTTCATCCTCACCGAGCAAGCCTTCCTCCAACCGCAACTCCAGCAGGAATGCCAGCGCTTTACCCACAGCCCGCCCGGGTGCCAGGTCGAGTCGCGCCATGACCTGCGCGCCGTTCAACTCCGGTCGGATCGCAGCCAACTCCTCGTGTGCCGCCAGTTCCGAAATCCTCTCCTCCAAGTCGTCCATCCGACGCGACAGGATGAGGGCCTTCTTCTCGTTGCGGGTGGTGCAGTCGCAGCGAGTGAGTACGTTGAGTTCGTTCAGGTACGGGCCGGCGTCGCGCACGTATCGCCGCACAGCCGAGTCGGTCCAGCCCATCGCGTACGTGTGGAACCGCAGGTGCAGCGCCACCAGTTCGGTGATCGCGGTGACGTCGTCGTTGCTGTAGCGCAGCGCCTCCAGTCGCTTGTGCGTCATTCGCGCGCCCACCGCGTCGTGATGGTGGAAGGTGACACCCTTGCCCTTTTGGTACCCGCGTGTGCGGGGCTTGCCCACATCGTGAAACAGGGCTGCGAGGCGCGTGCGTCGGAAGTCGAACTCAGGCCGATCGGGTGGCTGTTCCGACGGGGGGCGAACGTTCTCCATCACAGCCAGCGTGTGGGTGAGGACATCTTTGTGGCGATGAATCGGGTCCTGCTCCAGGCGCATCATCGGCAGCTCGGGTAGGAATCCGTCGGCCAGCCCGGTGTCGATGGCGAACCACAAACCAGCAGTCGGGTGCGGCAATGTGACCAGCTTGTCCAGCTCATCGCGAATGCGCTCCGCCGAGACGATCTCGAGCCGGCCCTTCATTGCCTTCACCGCTTCGACAAGTTCGGGAACGGGCGTGGCCTGTAGGCGCGCGATGAAACGGGCGGCACGCAACATGCGCAACGGGTCGTCGCTGAAGCTGATCTCCGGGGCCAGCGGCGTACGCAGCGTGCGGGTGAGAAGATCGACGGCGCCACCAAACGGATCGACCAACGTCGGTGAATCGGTGGTCAGCTCCAAGGCCATCGCGTTGATCGTGAAGTCGCGACGGGCGAGGTCGGCTTCGATTTCGTCGCTGAACTCGACATCGGGTTTGCGTGAGTCGTCGTGATACGCCTCGGCACGATGGGTGGTGATCTCGTAGATACGGTCGCCGTCCGGCCCGGCCTTCTTGGCACCGATCGTTCCGAAGCGCTCACCTTGCGTCCAGATTGCATCGGCCCACCCCCGTAAGAGGCGCTTGATGTCGTCGGGCCGTGCGTCGGTGGTGGCGTCGAAGTCGAACAGCTCACCGGCACCCTCACCTGCAGCCGCGGCAGGTTCACCGGCCAGCAGGTCGCGCACCGTTCCGCCCACCAGGTACAGCCGAAAGCCGGCGTTTCGGAAGCGGTCGCTGAGCGGCGCCAGCTCGGCCAGAATCGGTTGGAAGCGCTCCGGAATCACAGCAGGCCTTCGTGTTCCCAGAACTCGCGCGCCTGACGCACCGCGCCGGCGCCCGGCCCGCCGCTGGTGGTCGCCTCGATCGGTGCGCCGGTTTCGCCGGCCATCTCGCGCAGCACCGTTGCCGACGACAAGGTGAGCGCCTCGAGGTCGTAACCGCCCTCCAACATCACCAGCCGACGGCCCGCAGGGACCAGCGAGAGCACGCGCTTGGTCAGCGGACCGTAATCACCTGCAGCGAGGGCCAGCTCCGTGATCGGGTCGTTGCGATGCGCGTCGAAACCGGCGGACACAATGACCCAGGTTGGCGCGAACTGCTGCGCAACAGGCGCCACCAGCTCATCGAACGCGGTCAGGTACACGTCGCCAGTACTGCCGGGGGGCAGTGGAATGTTGACGGTCATTCCGCGTGCAGAACCCTCACCCACTTCGGTGTGACGGCCGGTGCCGGGGTACAGCGGCCACTGGTGAAGGCTCACGAACAGGACGCGCGGGTCGTGATAGAAGACGGCCTGCGTACCGTTTCCGTGATGCGCGTCATAGTCGAAAATCATGACCCGCTCACCTTGCTCGGCCAACGCTGCCGCTGCGACGGCGACGTTGTTCACGAAGCAGAAGCCCATCGACTCGTCGCGGGTAGCGTGGTGCCCCGGCGGACGCACGGCACAGAAGGCGGCATCGCCGCGACCTTCCTGCAAAGCGCGCACCGCAGTGAGCCCAGCGCCGGCCGCCAAGGTGGCTGCCGTCCACGAACCCGCGCTGGCGTACGTGTCGGCGTCCAACCGGCCCCCGCCAGCGGCGCAGATGCCCTCGATGCGGTCCAGGTATGCCACGGGGTGCACCCGTTCAAGGTCCAGACGAGTGGCCGCCAGTGGGTCGATGGGCACGATCGCGTCAGTGAGGCCGGCCAGGCGAACGCCATCGAGCACGGCTTGCAGGCGCTCCGGGCGCTCTGGATGGCGAGGCCCCGCGAGGTGCTCGAGATAGGCAGCATGAGTGGCGAACAACACGGTCACGAACGCGACGCTATCGGCCGCTCCGCAACAGCGAAGTTCCTGGCGCCCGACGAGCAGCTACCGTCAAGGCGGTGAGTAGCACGCCCTCGAACAGCACGTCGCACAGCAGCGCTGTCGCTGCACGCGGCCGCGCACCGGTGTCGCTCGTCCTTCACGGCAACGGGGTCTCGTGCCGCGTGCAGCACTGGTCGTTTCAACCCCAAACCGCTCAATTGGTTCTCTACCACCAGCAACGGCTCCCCACGCTGAACGATCTGCTGCGCTGGACGGACCGCCTGGCAGAACTTGGCTACACGACGGTGCGCACGACGGCGCTCGCCGTCCCCGCTGGCGTTCGCGCCGAAACGGCGGGGTTCCATTCCATCCAGGAGTTGGTGCTGCTCGAACACACCAATCCGCGTCACCCTCCACGCACGACACCGCACAGGACAACCAGCACGACAACCAGCACGACAACGCAGCGACTGGTTGCCAGCCAGCACGCGGTCGCGAGCAAAATCGATGTTGCTGCCTTCACCGACGAGTGGGGCTTGGAACCCCGAGCGATTGACGCGGTGTGCGCCGCCACCCCGCGGTTTCGGGCGCGTAGCGCAGGTGAGCCGATGAGCGCATACGCGCTCAGTGGCCGCGACGCCAAGCAAGGCTTTCTGCAACGTCTGGCCGTCGCTCCAGCGCAGCAACGCGGCGGGCTTGGTCGTGCGTTGGTGTTGGATTCGCTGCAGTGGCTGGCCCGTTGGCGCGTGCATCGGGTGCTGGTCAACACGCCCACCGACAACTACCCGGCGCTCGCTCTCTACGAGCAACTGGGCTTTCGCCGGATGAGTGAGCGGCTCCGCGTCTACGAGCGAGCGCTGCCGTGAGGCGCCAGTCCGGCGGTGGCGCGATGACAGCCCTGTTGGCCTTCGCGGCCATCGTCGGAGTCGTTCCCGGCGGCTCGACTTCCGCTCTGGCACCGCGGATGGGTCTCATATCCCAGGCTCCGTACGGTGTCGCCGCCGACGGTTCCGTGGAGTTCGTGCTCTCACTTCCAGCGTCGCTCGACCCGGCTACGTTGCCGGACGCCACCCTCGTCGTCACCGCCTACCGCGCCGTGACCACTCGAGCAGGAGTCGCCGAAGCGCAGGGCGGCGTCCTGCCACGTAGCGTCGATGGGGTCGATCTCCCTCTGGCTGCGCTGCCTCGTCCGGCGGCCGACCAGGTCGTTGCCACGGTGACGCTGGAGACCACCACTCGCACCGCTCCATCACTGCAGCTGTCACAGCCGGGCCTGTACCCCGTGGTGCTCGAGCTCCGCAACGACGGCAGCGTGATCGCAGAACTACTCACCTTCGTCCACCGCCTGCCTTCCGCGACCGACGATCCCGAGGTGGCGCTGCCAGTGGCCATGGCGATGACCACCGCCTCACCCGTCGTGTTGGACGACAATGGCGCCGTCGTCGTCGACGACGGCGTGCTGACCGAGTTGACCCACCTCGCCGATCTGCTCGACAGCTCGACCATGCCGGTGGCAGTGCGTGTTCCCCCGGCGCTACTGATCGCGACCGCGCAGACCGGCGAGGCCGGTGCCGCGCTCGCACAACGGCTGGCAGGCAGCTTGGCGCGCAACGAGGTGCTGTCCTCGCCTCGCTACCCGCTGGACCCATCGCAGGCTGCCACGTCTGGACAGCAAAGCCTGTACACACAGTGGCTCCGCGACGGCGAGGACGACCTCACCAGCTTCATTTCCAACCTGCCGTCGGACAGTGTTGCATTCATGGACGGCGCGCTCAGCGCGGACGGTGGGGCGCTACTACGCGACCTCGGCACCCGGCTGATCGTGACCACGCCAGAGATTTTCGATCCGCTGCCGAACTCGACGGGAAGCTTCACCGACTCCAGCCAGCTGGTGCAGGTCCGGGTCGCACCCGATCAGACAATCGACGCAACGCTCATCGATCGCGACCTCGATGCAGTGTTGGAGCGCCGCACGACGACGCCCGCACTCACCGGCATCTACACCGTCACCCACCTGCTGGCGTACCGCCAGGAGATTGTCGACAACACCAAGGACCGCAACGGCAACCCGGTGGGCGACCCGAGCCGGCGAGGTGTCACCCTTGCAACCAGCGACCTCTCGCTTCCGAACCTGGACAGTTACCGAGCTATCACCGCCCTGCTCGCCGACACTCCCGGCCTGACGCCAACGACGTTGGAGTCACTTGGGGTTCGAACCGACCAACTCGCACTGCCTGATCGTGGCGAGGTGATCGTCGGGCTGCCCGGCGCTGTCGAGGGGAGCATCGACGGGCGCCTGACCACGGCTACAGGTCTGACGCAGGCCGCCCTGAATACAGGCAGCATGTTGCCTGCCGAAGACGCTCGCCTGGCGCAGTGGAGCACGTTGATCGGTCGCCTGCCGACAAGTGCCCTGACCGACGCTCAGGTCGAGGCCACAGCCAACCAGATCACTGCCGAGCTCGACGCAATTCGTGCTGCAGTTGAAGTGCCCTCCAGCTTCCCGTTCACGCTCACCGGCCGCACAACCACCGTGCCGTTCCGTCTGTTCAACCAAGGCGACGTGGCCCTCACAGTGCGCGTCCACATGAGTTCGTCGAAACTCATTTTTCCCGACGGAGACTTGTCGGTCGAGATTCCGCCGCAAGGGTCGACCTCGGTCGACATCCGAATCGAAGCGCGCACCAACGGTGACTTTCCTGCGACCCTCACAGTGCTCACGCCATCGGGCGACATCCTCGCTCCGCCGGTGCCGCTCACCGCCAGCGTCACGGCGCTCAGCGGGCTGGGGAACCTGTTCACCGGTGCGTTTTTGCTTGTCGTGCTCACTTGGTGGGTTCGCCACGTGCGCCTGAGCCGTCGCAACCGAGCCGCTTCCATCGCCGCTGCGCGCCACCCGGGCCGCCAGGTCGTTGACCCGCCTGACGAGGCAGACGACGAGGCGGCGCTCTCACCCGACGCTGCAACGAGTACCCTTCCGCCCTCGTGAGCACCAACTGCGTCCGTATCGTCACCGACTCTGCGTGCGACCTGCCTCAGCACGTCGCCGATGAACTCGGGATCGAAATTGTTCCCCTCACCATCCGAATTGACGGTGAGGAGTACGTCGACCGTGCCGACCTCACTCCCGCCCAGTTCTGGGCGAAGTGCGCAGCCTCCCCAGCTCTTCCCGAAACCGCGGCGCCGGCACCCGGTCAGTTCGAGCAGACGTACCGCCGACTGGCCGCCGCTGGCGCCACCAGCGTCGTCACCATCAGCCTCAGCGCATCGCTCTCCGCAACCATGCAGTCAGCCGAGCTCGGTGCCCGCGGTGTCGTCGACACCATCCCCGTCACCGTCGTCGACAGCCAGCAGTGCACCTTGGGCCTCGGCGCAATCGTCATGGATTGCGCCCGCCTGGCCGCCGGTGGCGCCAGCCACCAGGCCGTCGTCGACCGTGCCCGCGACCTCGCCACGCGCACCAAAGTATGGGGCGCGCTGGACACACTGGAGAACCTGAAGAAGGGCGGCCGCATCGGAGGCGCGAAGGCGATGCTCGCGTCAGTGCTGTCCATCAAGCCAATCATCGAAGTACGCGACGGCAAAGTGGAGGAAGGTGGCAAGCAGCGCACGCGCAGCAAGGCCCTCGCCTTCCTCGTCGAGACGCTCGTCAAGGCCGGCCCGGTGGAGAACCTGATGGTGCTCAACGCCGATTGCAGCGACGTCGACGCATTCGTCGAGCAGTTGCGCCCGCACTACGCCGGCGAGATCGTGGTTGGCGACATCGGCCCCGTCGTGGGCAGTCACACCGGTCGCGGCACCATCGGCATCGCGTTCTGCGTGGCCGGCCAACAGCCGTCAGAGAGCGCATTGCCCGGTAACTGACTGCTCCCGCCACTATCGTCGACGAGCGGACATGTCTCCTACCTCTCCCGGCGCTGGCCCGACCTCGCTGCCCCCCGCCATCCTCGTCCAGCGCTACCGGCTGGAGCGCAAGCTCGCGCAAGGAGGCATGGCGGAAGTGTGGCTGGGCACCGACCTCTCGCTCACTCGCCAGGTAGCCGTCAAGCTGCTGAAACCCGCCCTCGCGGCCGACCCGGTGGTGGCCGAACGCTTCCGGCGCGAGGCCATTGCGGTCGCGCAACTCAGCCACCCCAACATCGTCGCCGTGTACGACGCGGTCGACGACACCATCGGCGGCGAGAAGCGCCAAGCCGTCGTCATGCAGTTGGTCAACGGCAAGAGCCTGCGCCAACTCCTCGACGAGCAAAAGCGGCTCAGCCCGGATCTGACAATGCACATCGGTGCGTGCATGGCCTCCGCCCTGGACTACGCGCACCAGGGCAACCTTGTCCACCGCGACATCAAACCGGGCAACATCCTCATCACGCCTGACGGGCGGGTGCTGCTCACCGACTTCGGAATCGCCAAAGGTTTGGGCAGCTCGGAAGAAGACCTCACCAGCCCCAATGTGATGATGGGCACCGCCAAGTATCTGTCGCCGGAACAGGTCAGGGGTCGCAAGCCCGATGGCC
>Ga0335394_10006659_pt1 | contig 13032 bp, 9 predicted proteins | sample MAT03_FD_205741 | JGI IMG/M metagenome (GOLD analysis project Ga0335394, IMG submission 205741) | Freshwater microbial communities from Lake Fryxell liftoff mats and glacier meltwater in Antarctica - MAT-03 (spades assembly) (version 2) ...
GAAAGTTTAATCAGTCAACAGTCAACAGTCAACAGTCAACAGTCAACAGTCAACAATTGACTGATGACTAATGACTAACCGAAACCGGGGAGATTCAGTCCGCCGGTGAGTTCTTCCATTTTCTCCCGCATCGTAGCCGTAGACTTAGTGTAAGCATCCAGCATCGCCACCGTGACGAGTTCAGAAACCACATCAGCACCTTCACCGATCGCATCCGGCGAAATTTCCACCCGGCGAGGTTCTTGGTTGCCGCTGAGAAAAACCTTGACCAAGCCGCCGCCGGCAGTTCCCTCAATTTCCATTACATCCAAGTCTTCTTGGAGCTTTTTAGCTCCTTCTTGAACCTGCTGAGCTTTTTTGAAAGCTTCAGTCAGTTCTTTCATTTTGCCCAGGCCGAAGCCAAATCCTTGTCCTGATTTTGTCATAACTAATTTGAGATTGTGTGTAGGCTAGCAGTTTGCCGTTTCCGTATTACTTCAATAATGCCTTAGAAAGGGAACTCTCCCAGTATTCTAACTTCTGGCTCCAACAACAGCGACCACCGCTGCTCGACTTGCTGTTGAACGTGGCGGATCACTTGAAAAATATCATTGGCCGTTGCCGACCCGCAGTTAAGAATAAAATTAGCATGGCGCTGAGCAACTTGTGCGCCGCCGATCTGATATCCCTTCAGTCCCGCTTGTTCGATTAACCAACCTGCCGCTTTCGGGCTGGGGTTGCGAAAAACTGAGCCGCAACTAGGCAGATGGTAGGGTTGACTCGTCCGCCGCTGGCTGAAATTGTGATTAGTTTCTGCCATGACTTGCGATCGGTCGAATCCCGGCTGCAACTGGAAAGTCGCATCTGTTACCAGCTTTTCGCCCCCTTGCAAAACCGAAGTCCGGTAGCGGTACTCCAACTCTTGGGGAGTCAGAATTTCCACCTTACCGCCTGGGGATAGGACGCGAGCATTTACCAGAATATCAGCAGTACAGGCCTTGTGAGCGCCTGCATTCATCACCACAGCCCCTCCCACAGTGCCCGGTATACCAACGGCCCATTCTAGACCTTTCCAGCCGCGTTTAGCCGCCAACCAAGCGAGGCGGGGAATTGACTCCCCCGCCCCGGCTGTAACTTGACCTGTTTCTGGATGAAAATTTACCTGTTTCAGGTAGCGAGTGGCGACGACCAAACCGGACAAACCCCGATCGCTCACCAACAAATTAGAGCCGGCACCCAACAGAGTCACCGGTACTCCTTCATCGTGTGCCCAGGCAAAACTCGCTTGCAAAGCCTCCATGCTGCGGGGAGCGATGTACCATTCCGCCGGCCCACCGACTCGGAAGGAAGTCAGGCCAGCCAGCGAAACTTGGGAGTTAATCTTGCAGTCAGTTCCCCGCAAAGAAATAGGAGAATACACTCGCCGATTTTCCTTAACAGAGGAGTCATTCGAGATTGTCACCATCTTGAAAATCCTTAAAAATACCTTCGCAGAGAAGACGTGGTTGAAATTTCTATCTAGCTAGCCTATACAGCCATGTTTGAGCGAGCCGATCGAGTCAGCAGTATCAGTGCAATTTGCACCGCCGGGGCTGTAAATCGACTCGAATGGGTTCTGAGAGCTAATCCGGGCGATCGGCTTCTTGATAAAAAGCCATCACCTCTGGAATAATCTGATTCAGATTCCCAGCACCCAAAAACAGAGCCAAATCCCCCGGTTGCAGATTTTCGGTTAAAAACTTACTTACCGACTCCAGGGAAGGCTGAAACTCAACTTCTACACCTTCTTTAGCAATCAAATCAGCAACCTGCTGCCCGCTAATCTGTCCTAAATTCGGTTCCCCAGCACTATAAATATCGCAAGCCACAACCAAATCAGCATCACCAAAAGATTGAGCAAATTCTGGTAAAAATGTCAGAGTCCGGCTGTAACGGTGCGGTTGAAAAATAGCAACTACTCTTCGGGATTTGGGATTCTTTTCGCTACCTTCGATCCGCAAACGAGCAGCGGCCAAAGTAACAAGAATTTCGCTAGGGTGGTGGGCGTAGTCGTCCACAAACAGAATGTCATTGTGAAAACCTCGCACCTCAAAACGGCGGCGAGCTCCTTCAAAGCCGACAATCGCTTTCGCGATCGCCGAAAACTCTAATCCCAACAATCTACCCACCGCTACCGCAGCTAGTGCATTGCTGAGATTGTGTGTCCCCAGCAACTTCAACTCCATTTCCCCCAAAAAAGCTCCTCGCTCCCAAATGCCAGCCTTGGTGCTTTCGGCTCCGTACTCCACGTCAGAAGCTGTGTAGTCAGCACCCTTGTCCGGGTTCAAACTGTAGCTGATATGAGGCTGAATGCAGTCTTTGACAATTTCATCGTCAATGCAGCCTATCAAGGTTTGACAATTTTGGGCAAACACCTTAAATGTGTCTATTACCTGCTCAAGGGTATCGTAATGGTCTGGATGATCCAGTTCCACATTTGTCACTATGCCAATTTTGGCTGCGAATTTGACGAGAGAACCGTCGGATTCATCAGCCTCGGCAACTAAGTAGGGGCCTTCCCCCAAACGGGCATTGCCTTCCCAAGCATTTACCTCGCCTCCGACTACAATCGTCGGATCTAGACCGGCAGCCATCAGCATGAAACCGATTAAGCTGCTAGTAGTAGTTTTGCCGTGAGTCCCGGCTACGGCGATACTTTGGTAATCTTGAATTAAGGCTGCCAACACATCCGATCGATGAAAAATCGGACAGCCCAAATCTAAAGCAGCTCGATATTCGGCATTTGCCGGGTGAATTGCCGTAGAACATACTACTTGAGGCAATCCCGGAATCACTTGGGCAGTTTTCCCGTTGCCGTTCAATTTGAGAGCTTCGGCTGTCGCGACGGCAGTCGATACCGTCCCAGCTACTGCCGAGGATATAGCCCTTTCCTGCTGCGTGCGATCGGGACTGCTACCGTTGAGAGCCGTTTGAAATACTTCAAAATTGCTGGCGTCTTGACGCCAAAAAATATGAGCTCCAATTTCTTGCAAGCGCTCGGTTATGTGACTCGATTTAATATCGGAGCCGTACACAGGCAACTTGCGTTTAGCTAGAATATAGGCAATGGCTGACATCCCAATCCCACCAATGCCGATGAAATGAAATGGTCTACCGCTGAAATCAACAGAACTCGGCATCTTTGCTCCTCACACACCACACCACGCCAATAACACGCGATATCATATCAAGAATTGTTTTTTCAGGATACAGTTCGCTAGAGATTTTGGACAAAATTCTCGGCGCGTCCCTTGATTTGCGGGACTTGTAGAGATGTTTGTCTTGTATCCTATATGACTTAGTACCGAGTAGTTTTCCGGAACAGTCACAGCTCGAAAATTGCAGGTCAGAGAGAATGCGGTTTCGGGTCTGGGCAAACAGACTAATTTTGGGCGGTTGCATATACATACCCTGCATTCTTTTTATTTCGATCCGCCTGCTGTGCTGGGATACGGCAGCAAAACCCCCACAACTTTTTTACCAAGATTGAGGGTAAAACCCATCAGGATTTACAAACACTACCATGTATGGTCAAGATTCGCTTATTTGATAGTCATCGAAAATTTGGGTACGGCAGGACTTGAATTAATATTACTCACGGGCAAGACACGCCGAGTCCCGCGCGTCCCTACAATTAATCTGGCGTAGTCCAAGGGCACGTGCAGTCTCCTGTATATCATTCCGGTTACACCGAAATTAAGATCATTTGTCTCGTACGGTGATTTTTTCCTAAAAAGACATCTCCCATAATTCTTGTGGAACAGGCCCGAAAGCCTGTTCAAAACCTGCTTTTTAGGAGATGTCTAAAGTCAGAGATTGATCTCAATTTCGGTTGCACTCTTCGAGATGACTGTTGATTGTTGATTGTTGACTGTTCACTGTTTGGACATTTGAAAAATACCGATGCAGCCGGAAACAATATTTACGATCGCAAATTATAGTATGTATTCTCACTTAATTATATATACAATTTATTAAGCTGTTCTGCTTTTAAATTGTATATTAAAAAACAATCAAACAATGAGTGGGGTGGGCGGGAGAGCCCGCCCTGAATATACAATTTAAAGGCAGAACGGCTTACATTTAGTCGAAATAGTCCCGCCCGCGATCGAGCTTACGAGTAAAACCGTACAAACATAAAATTTGGGCAATGTTTCTACTAATCCTAATTTATGAAAAATATGGCGAAAATAGCGATTTTGGGCGGGACTTTTGACCCGGTTCACTGGGGGCACCTGTTGGTGGCTGAGACGGCTGCAAGTCAATTTAAGCTCGATCAAGTCATTTGGGTACCCGATCGCTCTCCTCCTCACAAGTGGCGCCCGGATTTGGCAAGTTTTGAGCAGCGCCGGGAAATGCTCGCTCTGGCGATCGCCGATCGCCCAAACTTCGTACTTTCGCCACCAGAGGCAAATCCCTCCGGCAGTTCTTTTGCGATCGACACCCTGCTGTATTTGCAAAAATTGTATCCCGGGGATCATCAGTGGTACTGGATTATTGGTAGTGACGCACTCCAAATTCTCCCCCAATGGCACAGATGTCGCGAAATTGGCGGGTTGTGCGACTGGTTGGTAGCCCCGCGCCCGAGTCAGAGAGATGGGGAGACAGCAGCCAGCGGGGATCGGGGGGAAGCGCCCGAGTCGGGAAATAGTGCGGGTGGAAAGCCGATCGATTCCGGCGACAAGATGCAGGCTCAGACAAATGCTGTTGGCTTGCGAGTGGCCGCACAAATGTCTCTGAGGAACGTGGAAATTCGCTGGGAGGTGTTGTCTATGAGTGCGATCGAGATTTCGTCCAGCCACATCCGCCGCTGCTCGGCCGAAAATCGCGACCTCCGCTACTTAGTCCCGGAAGTTGTCCGAACTTATATTACCGCCCATCAGCTTTACCAGTAACCAGCGGCCGAAAGCTGAATGCCTTCTGTGTTGAGATTTTTGCCTTCTAAAAAAGTTTAGGTTTTTTGGATAAACACAAAAAGTGAGAAAGGATCGAGCTTTGCGATATGATTTTGTCTCATAAGTCAATTCTTAAATTTTTCCAAAATTTCAGCCTGAGCTAAGGGCTGCCATCGTTAGGAGGTACTAGGTGATTAGAGTCGCGATCAATGGTTTTGGGCGTATCGGCCGAAGTTTTACGCGCTGCTGGCTGGGCAGGGAAAACAGCCAGCTTGAGCTGGTAGCAATTAATGACACTTCCGATCCGAAAACTAATGCTCACTTGCTGAGATACGATTCCATGATGGGAACGTTGAAGGGTGTGGACATCAGTACGGATGAAAATTCGATTATTCTCAATGGCAAGACAGTTAAATGCGTGAGCGATCGCAATCCGCTGAACTTGCCTTGGAAAGATTGGGGTATTGATCTGATTATTGAAGCGACTGGTGTATTCGTTGACCAAGCTGGTGCATCGAAGCATATCACAGCCGGCGCGAAAAAAGTGCTGATTACAGCTCCGGGCAAAGGGCCTGAAGTCGGAACATACGTGATGGGAGTCAACCACCACAACTACAAGCACAGTGACTACACTGTCATCAGCAATGCTAGCTGTACCACTAACTGTCTAGCTCCCGTAGTGAAAGTGCTTAACGACAATTTTGGCATCATCAAAGGCATGATGACCACTACGCACAGCTATACTGGCGACCAGCGCTTGTTGGATGCCAGCCACCGCGACTTGCGGCGGGCGCGGGCTGCGGCGATGAATATTGTGCCAACTTCTACTGGTGCTGCTCAAGCTGTGGCTTTGGTGATTCCAGAATTGAAGGGCAAGTTAAATGGTATCGCCATGCGCGTGCCGACTCCGAATGTGTCGGTAGTTGATTTTGTGGCTCAGGTAGAGAAAAAGACTTTTACCGAACAGGTAAATAAAGTTTTCAAAGAAGCAGCCGAAGGCCCGATGAAGGGGATTTTGGAATACAACGATTTGCCTCTGGTTTCTTGCGACTATCGCGGAAATGATGCTTCTTCGATCCTGGATTCCAGCTTGACGCTAGTTATGGACGGCGACATGGTAAAGGTGTTGTCTTGGTACGACAATGAGTGGGGCTACAGTCAGCGGGTGGTTGACTTGGCTGAATTGGTCGCCCAACGGTGGGAAGGCTAGATCGGACGTACGGTTTCAACCGCCCGGTCTTCAACCCACGGAGGTGGGTTTGGTCTGACAAGACGCGGTTTCAACCGCCCGGTCTTCAACCCACGGAGGTGGGTTTGGTCTGACAAGACGCGGTTTCAACCGCCCGGTCTTCTTAGGCCAAGATCCCCCCTAACCCCCCTTAAAAAGGGGGGGACAGGAGTCTTCTCAAAAAAATGGGGGGACAGGAGTCTTCTCAAAGTCCCCCTTCTTAAGGGGGATTTAGGGGGATCTGGCCTCGGCTATCAGCGAGATTTCGCGATGCTCGCACGGGTGAGCAGAAACCGGGTTTTTTTTCCCAATATTTGGTTCAAAACCTTCATATCGGTAAAAAACCCGGTTTCTTTAGTCCCCAGATAGGACGGCGGTTGAAACCGCGTCTACACAAACGATGTCCGCCTCCGCGGACGGAAGAATAACCCAATTGCAACCGCCCGGTCTGTATCGACGCGGTTTCAACCGCCCGGTCTTCTACGGTAGAGTTTTGAAAACAAAATGTGATATGAAAAAAGCGCTAATTTGTGGTATATCAGGTCAAGACGGAGCTTATTTAGCTAAACTGCTTCTGGATAAAGGTTATGAAGTTTCCGGCACCTCCAGGGACGCGCAAATGTCGAGTTTCGGAAATCTGGCCCGTTTGGGAATCCGGGACAGAGTAAAACTAGAGTCAATGTCTCTCAACGATTTTCGCAGCGTCTTGCAAGTATTGGCAAAAATTCAGCCCGATGAAGTGTACAATCTAGCGGGTCAAAGTTCCGTCGGCCTGTCTTTTGAACAACCCGTAGAAACCCTCGAAAGCATTGCCACAGGCACATTAAATCTGTTAGAAGCAATCCGGTTTACCGGGGGGAAAATCAAACTTTACAATGCCAGTTCCAGCGAATGTTTTGGGGATACCGGAGGCATAGCAGCAGATGAGAATACGCCGTTTCGCCCCAGAAGTCCTTACGCGGTGGCGAAGGCAACGGCATTTTGGGAAGTAGCAAATTATCGGGAAGCGTACAATTTGTTTGCGTGTTCTGGTATTCTGTTCAATCACGAGTCGCCGCTGCGGCCGGAGAGGTTCGTCACGCAAAAAATTGTATCTGTGGTGTGCCGGATTGCTGCGGGGAGTTCGGAAAAACTGCATTTGGGCAACATTTCGGTGCAGCGGGACTGGGGCTGGGCGCCGGAATATGTGGAGGCGATGTATTTGATGTTGCAGCAGGAAGCACCGGATGATTATGTCATTGCTACGGGTGTAAGTTATCCTTTGGAGGAGTTTGTGCGATCGGCTTTTGTGGCTGCGGGTTTGGATTGGAGGGAACATTTGGTAACTGATGCGAGTCTCTACAGACCGACGGAGATTGCGGTTGGGTTGGGCAATCCGGGTAAGGCAAAGGAAAAGTTGGGATGGGAGGCGAAGTACAAGATGCCCGATGTGGTGCGGATGATGGTGGAGGCGAGGATGGTTTGAGGGAAAGTTATGAGGTGAAAATATGGCAGCAGAATATCCAACGGCTAAGGAGTGGTATAAGGCTAATCGCCAAGAGTTGAAAAAATATCGAGGTGAATGGATTGCCTATACTAATCATGGGGTAATTAGTCACGACTCAGATTATCTAAAAATGAAGGAAGGAATTTCCCCTGATACACCTAAATTGAGTTATGTGCTTTGTCGCATATTTGAAAGCGAATTTGGAACTGCTGTCCGTTTCCCAGGATTCCACTGTAACTAGAGATTAGTTAATGACATTTAAAACTGTGAAAAAATGCAAGTAGTTACAGAATGCGTTTTAAAGCAATAGTCGCTAGAGCGTTTTGCTGCGGAAGGTCAATTGATGGCTTACCGACACGGCGGTTTCTTTTTCGCGATCGATATTTACCTGGAATACAAGTATTTCAATGAATTGTGAGATAATGGTGATTCTGCATCGCAGGTGTGGGAATGAGGTATGATGTAAGGGGGGGGCGATCGTATTCACAACGACGAATCCAAATTCCTTTACCAAAAACTGTTGTATAGCTTAATTTACCAATTATGTCAAAATCAACTAATGAACCAAGCAAAAACTGTTTGATTGAAATACCAAATAATATCGATGTATATTGGCTTCAGACATTCAACGAAAAATATATATCAGTAGTAGATGGAAGAGTGTGCCAGACTCAAGCTTCCGATTTATCAGCGGAAGTTAATGTAATTATGGCTGTGAATCGAGATCGAGATTTTGTCATTTTACTGACTCCTCAAGGTGACTATTTATCAGCCCAACCTGATGGAACTTTGCAAGCAGATAGAAAGTTGATTGGTCCTTGGGAAAAATTCAAACTTGTATATTTTTCTAATGAAATTTTGGCCCTGTTGACAACTCATGACCAATATTTGTGTGCTGAATTAGATGGAACTTTAGCTGCAAATCGTAGTAGTATTGGATCTTCTGAAAACTTTAATTTGCAATCCGTTCCCAAATCAATTTTGGACGAGTTAGTTGCTGCAATATACCCGAGTATAAAAAAAACTATGACCTTCGGAAATTTTGAGTCAGAAATTAACAGATTTAGAAATAAAGTTTTAAGCTTACAAGCTGAAAAAAAACCGATTAAACTTTATGTAGGACCAGGAAGAATTCCTAAAGCAGGGTTTTTAAATATCGAACTAGCAGTTAACGTAGAAGCTGATTTTTTGGAAAATCACTTTGATGAAATTTTTCAGTTTCCCGCAAATAGCTCGTGGTCAATTCCGGATTGTTGTGTAGACTATATTTTCCATGAAGATTTTATTGAGCATATCGATCAACTGTCTCAAATCGAGTTTCTTGCAGAGGCATATAGAGTTCTAAAGCCGGGCGCTATTCATAGAATTAGTACGCCTTGTTTAATTGAGTCAATGCGCTTACATTCTGATTTTGAGAAAGGTTCGCAAGGTGTGTTTTCAGATGAATGGAAACGCTGGGAACACATTAATTTACTAACCCAAAAAATGATAGAGGAGATAGCGACGATGATTGGCTATAAGCGGGTTCATTTCACATTGAAGAATCACAGTCTATCTGATCATCATCCCGGAGATTCGAGACCTGGCAGCGATAGAGATGAAAACTTCGGCAATATTTATGCTGAACTCTTAAGAACCGTAGAGTTGTAAATCAGAGATCGGATATTCATCCAGATCCTAATTCATGAATTGGGGCTAAGGGATATGCCTTAATCCCCAATTCATTCATGAGTAACCCTGCTAGATTTAAAAGAACAATATAAGTTTTAACTGAACCTTATCGCTGCATAGTCAGGGAAATTAGAGAGTATTTTTTACTCTCTGCTCGTATCCCAACTTAAAACTTGAATCCCGTTCCAGAATGTCCGTTCACAACCTACAACTGCTGTTGGTAAATCTAGCAATAGTTCACATTGATGGTGGGTATCAATAAATTCCTTATTTGCCTCAGTAACATCTGCCCAGTTAGTGTCATCTACAACAATCAATGCTTGCTTGGCCAGAAAAGGTTTGGCCAGCATTAGTCCCGATAGTTGCGATTGATAATCGTGAGCTCCATCGTATAAATAAACACCAAACTTTTTTGTTGTCATCTTAACCTGTTCAAGATTAATAAAAAACTCCTCCATACTTGAATTGTTAAAAATGACTTGATTTGTCAATCCAAACTTTGACAAGTTATTTTCAAGGATCTTAAAATTTTCCCCGATTGTATCAAATAAAGAAAAGTTATCTACAGCATAGGCTATTTGCGCAGGATGACCAAGAAGCGATCCCACTAAAGTCCCTCCTTGAAAAGTGCCTACCTCACAGTAAACTTCATCAATCTCCATGCAACTAACAGCAAAATTAAGCAGTTGCATCACATTGACAGTAGTCATACACCTAATTTGAGATTTAACTGGCTGAAAGTAATTATTTTTGGGACGTATTGTTTCCTCACCCCAATTCTCATACAGACTGGGAAGGAGATTGACAAACTTTTGATAGTCCATAATTGGTATAGAATATTTTTGATTTCATTTAAAAATACCATGTCATTCCTGAAATATTTAACAAGTTTAAAAAAATTCACAAAAATGCGACAGATGTTAAGTCAATAACTTAAGATGGTGTCAATCTTTCACAATCAAGTAACTGGACAGAATTAATTACACAAAAATTAGCCTAAAATTCCTACTTAGCAAGCTTTGTAATAAAAAATTATAGTGTAATTATTTTTGTCCAATTATTTATTCTGATTTTGCGTTTAGGAACCTTCACCAGTGTCCTAATATCCTAGCTCACTCCTGCCATCTTGAGCAAAGCTTTTAGTGAATTAATGTTGACCAATGTATCTTCAAAACCATCTATCTGGTAAATAAGTTGACGCAAGTAAGAACATTCAATACTATCTCCAATCAAGTAGTAATAATCTAGTTCTAATTGATGACTGAGAATGTAGAAACATATTGCCATGTGGTGAGGTGTAAAAATTTCTATAACCTTCGTTCCCGGACTGCAAAATATCAGGTTAGTCTCTCCACCGCCGTGCATACTGACTACAACCTTAGCATCTCTCAACAATGAACCAGTTTCAGCTACCGAAATTGATTCGGCATGGACAGTTACAAACCCTAATTTATTCAAAACTTCTAAAACTTCATATTCATTAATGATTCGTCGAGTCGGCCCAAGGTTTCGACTAATATATATACGTTCTGGCTGTTTTGATTTTGATATGGCTGTGGCAGGCAAAAATTTACTCCTGAGAAAATCTACGGCCCATTTAGTTGGAAAGCAAACTATGCCTGGGTAAGACGAAACAATTAACCTATTTGCTTTTACATGAGGGTACTTGCTGATCTCTATAATTTTATGTTCCGGAATTCCCAAAATGCTCAGTGTTTCTTTGTGAAAGGGTGCATCGTAACTAACCACGAATTTGTCTATACTCTCTAGTTTTATGCCACTTAATTCTATTAGCCCCAGTTTTGGTAGCGCATCAATTATCCAGTGATAGTAAATCGCACTTGTATTCCCAGCTAAAACTGCTACTGTACCGTCGATTTCATGAATAGGAAAAAGGTTGATTTCTGAGGTGTTATCGGGGTTTATAAAACTAGAAACATCCAGTAATACCTGATTTTCTGGTGAAATATAAGCTGTCTTCCTTCCATCCAGTTGACAATATCTGCCTTCTGGAACTGTGGCAACAAATGTAGCTGGCGACTCAAATTGACTCCAGTTTTTTAAGACAGGATTAACATCTGTATCTATTATTTTCGGTACATTTATTTTAACTTTATGGCTGGGATGTATATCATTATAGCTAGTTGCATTCCATTTAGAGTCAGTTGCCCATTCTTTGCTTGAAACATAATATCCTTGCGGAGGAGTTATTGGCTGTATTTTTTGGAAACAGGTATTTGCTTCTTCTACTTTACCTTGTTGAATTCTAATATTTCCTAAACTTTTCATAGCGTCTACATAAGTTCCTGGTAGACATTTGCCCAGTAACTGTTCTAAATAAAATACAGCTTCATCAAACTGCTTTTGTTCGGCAAGGCAATTAGCTAATGCTGTGTAGGCGTGATAATGAATATTGGGTTGGGCAATAGCTTTAATATAATATGTTATTGCTTCATCTTTTTGATTTAAAATTGAAAAACAATGTCCTATATAAATATAAACGTCTCCCTGCTCTGGGTTACAATAGAGTGATTTTTTATAAAAATTGATAGCAGTATAAAATTGTTTTTTATCCGAAAAGCAATGTCCTATATGAATATATATTTGCGATTGTTTAGGGTTTATATTCAGGGCGCGTTGGTAGCATTGAAGTGCTACTTCTGTTTTATTTTCTTGTTGTTGTAATTTTCCTAATGCGAGATGTATTTCGCCCGATTCTGGGGAATCTGCTTGAATCAAAAGAGAGTTTTGATAAGCCTGGATAGCATCCCCAGTATGACCTCTGAGTGCTAATAGTTGACCTAAGCAAGCGTAAAATTCCGCTGAATAAGACTTGCTTAGCAAGGCGTTCAAAAATGTCGCTCTGAAAGCTACTTGCTCGTCATGTTGGTTTTTTAGTGCTAAATGTTCAGCCCAATGGCTGTATGCTGAGGCTATGTCTGGTTTCAGAACCAGTGCTTGGTGAAAGGAACTCAACGCTTCATCCCATTTGCCCTTTTCTGCAAAGATGGTTCCTAAACGCCAGTGGACTTCCTCAATTGAAGCTGTGAAAAAGTTTTTGTAATGAGATTGAAATTCTATTGATGGTCTGACGATTTCGGCGATCGTCTGCTCGCGCGATCGCTCGCTCGCTCGAATGAGATCTAGAAAACCTGCAATGCTTTCATCATTGAGATAGCGTTTAAGATAGATTCGGAAAAGCTCTTCGACAAAATCTGCATCGTTGAGTTGACAGGTTTGTTGCAAAAATGTGGTGTCATCAGGAGGAAATTGCTCCAGATAACTGAGTTTAGCCAAAGCTTTCCCTAACTGTTCGTCCGATACCAAATATGGGTGCAGTTCTATCCCACGTCGGTATGAGGTGACTGCTTGTTCTAGATGGCCTAGTTGTTCTAAAGCTTCGCCTAACAGGTGGTGAATTAGAGCCTCTTGGGGTTTAAGTTCGATCGCTTTGTGATACACTTCGATCGCCTCCTCTAAATTCCCCTGTTTGACAAAGGCACTCCCTAACTGTAAATATACTTCCAAGTTATCTGGCTGAAGCTGTAAGAGCTTGCGGTACACTTGAACGTCATCTGGATTGAGTTCGACAGCACGATGGTAAGAGGCGATCGCAGACTTGACATCTAGCTGACTTCGCTTTAGGAGAGCATCCCCTATTATAGGGTGAATCCAATCAACATCCGGGTTGATAGCTATGGCTTGACGGTAAGCGGCGATCGCCTCATCCAACT
>Ga0335394_10006660_pt1 | contig 13031 bp, 12 predicted proteins | sample MAT03_FD_205741 | JGI IMG/M metagenome (GOLD analysis project Ga0335394, IMG submission 205741) | Freshwater microbial communities from Lake Fryxell liftoff mats and glacier meltwater in Antarctica - MAT-03 (spades assembly) (version 2) ...
ATATCGGTCCTGATGCCGGAGCACATGGTGGCGAACTAATTTTTCAGGGCACACAAAAGGATTTAAATAAGGATATAGTATCGCACACGACTAATTATTTGACCGGAGTTGAAAAAATTTCTGTGCCTAAGAGCCGTAGAAAATGGAAAGACTACTTGTTAATTATTGGAGCACGTGAAAATAATCTTAAGAACTTGACGGTTAAGTTCCCGCTCGGAATTCTAACAGTAGTTACCGGAGTAAGTGGTTCAGGAAAATCAACGTTAGTCAAGAAAATTCTATATCCGGCTGTTGGTCGCCTGAGTGGTTCCGTATCAGAAACGCCCGGAAAGTATGATCGCCTTGAGGGCGATGTTACCAAGATCTCGCAAGTGGAGTTTATTGATCAGAATCCGATTGGAAAATCATCACGCTCGAACCCGATTAGTTATGTAAAAGCGTATGATGCGATTCGAAATTTATATGCTGATCAAACCTTAAGTAAGCAGCGTGGCTATAAACCTTCACACTTTTCTTTCAACGTAGATGGCGGAAGATGTGAAACGTGCCAGGGAGAAGGTGAAATAAAAGTTGAGATGCAGTTTATGGCCGACATTTTTCTGAAATGTGAAAGTTGTGAAGGCAAGCGATTTAAGCAAGAGGTATTAGAAGTTCAATACAAAGGCGCAACCATTTTTGATGTGCTCGACATGACGGTTGAGAATGCGTTGGAATTTTTCAGAGATAAAAAACCAGTTTACGAAAAAATTCTTCCGCTTTATGAGGTTGGGTTAGGCTATGTGAAATTGGGACAATCCTCCAATTCACTATCTGGTGGCGAAGCACAACGCGTTAAGCTCGCTTCTTTTTTAGGTAAGAATAATTCTGATACCAAAGGAAATATTTTATTCATTTTCGATGAGCCTACTACTGGCTTGCACTTTCACGACATTTCTAAATTGCTAAAAGCGATTAATGCGTTGGTCGATCTTGGCCATACTGTAATTATTATTGAGCACAATCTCGAGGTGATAAAATGTGCCGATTGGATTATTGATCTGGGGCCTGAGGGTGGCGAGAAGCAGGGCGGCAACCTACTCTTTACGGGCACACCAGAAGAAATGGCAACAAAGAAAATCGGTTATACCGCTGAGTTTTTGAAAGGGAAACTAAAATAGCCAAGCTTCTTTTTTTTGACTTATTTGTATATTTCACACATGAATCAAATAAGTCTAATTGCAATTTTCTGTTGCCTTGCATTTTGTGCAATTGCTCAGGATTTCCAATCCTTACTCAATGAAGGAATAGAATTGCATGATGCCGGGAAATACCAAGAGGCTATTAATAAGTACAAGAAAGCACTAGCCATTGACCCTGCTTCTGCGCTGGTTTATTACGAAATGGCGTATAGCTATCATCAGTTAAAAGATTATACGAACGCGCTGGAGTGCGTTAATAAATCTCTTTCCTTTAATGATGAGAAAACTAATTACCTGGCAACAATTGTGAAGGGTTCTGTATTGGACGATATGGGTGAGCCAAAAGAGTCGATTGCGTTTTATCAGCAGGCACTTAAAAAATATCCTGATGAATATTTGCTTCTTTTTAATTACGGAGTAAGTCTGGCTGGAGTTCGCAGGATATCAGAAGCGGAGCAGTCTTTTAAAAGCGCGCTAGCACTAAACCCAAATCACCCAGGCAGCCATTTGCAATTGGCTAATCTAAAAATGAGTAAAAATGAAAACGTTAGTGCCCTTTGCGGGTTGTACTTTTTTCTGCTTTTGGAAAGTGAAGGCCCTCGGGCGGAGACCAATTCCAAAAAACTATTGTCCCTTCTTTACCCTGAAAAAAAAGGGAAGGAAAACGAATGGGTAATCAACCTTTCAGGGAAACCAGATAAAAACGATCCTATAACAGCAGCCGAGTTGGGGTTAACTATGATTCAGATTTCATCTGGTGACCTGGAAGGGAAGAATAAAACTCAGCAAGAAAATTTGGTGAAAGACACCGACAGCCTACTCACTTTATTAGGCGAGCTTAATGAGAATAACACAAAGAGGAAAAAAAAGAAAGCAACTACAAACGAACACCTTTGGAATTTCTATGTCCCCTTTTTCTATGAACTACATAAATCAGGACACACAGAGGCATTTAGTTATCACATTATGAAATCATCACAAGATGAATCTGTTCAGGATTGGCTTGCGGCTAATAATGAAAAGTTACAATTATTCTATTTGTGGCTTGAGACCAACTAGCGTTTCAGCCATCAACATTAATCCGAGAGTTTAAATAATGGCGAAAGAGTTTGATGTAGTAGCAAACTTTTACTTTATTTACTTAACAAAATATAAGCATATATATGGCTAAGGAATTTTTAGGTGAGTTTGAAGAGCTGGTTTTAACGCTGGTGGCAGCCCTGCAAGAGGACGCTTACGGAGCTGCCATCGCAGAAGAAATTGAAACCCGAATGAAGCGCGATGTAAACTTAAGCGCGGTGCACGTTACCCTATATCGATTAGAGGATAAGGGGTTTTTAAAATCAGGTTTAGGAGGAGGTACTGCTGAACGTGGCGGGCGAAGAAAAAGAATTTATACGATTACAAATGCAGGCCTAGCCATGCTGAAAGCAATTAAAGAGTCGCGCCTGAGTTTGTGGAAACTGGTGCCGCAGCTTAAAATATCCTGAGCCAACTATAACAATTAATTCATGAATCAATCAGTAGATAAGAATGATATTTATGGCTGGTCATTACGGTTTCTGCAATGGTTTTGCCCACCGCACTTACAGGAAGAAATTGAAGGGGACTTAATTCAAAAATTTGAGAGAGATGTAAAACAGTTTGGAGAGCAGCATGCAAAAAGAAGATTGCTTTGGAATGTAATCCGGTTTTTTAGACCGGGGATTTTATTACGAAATAACTCAACCATTAACTTAACACCATTCTATATGTTGACAAACTATTTCAAGGTAGCTGTACGGTTTATGTTTCGTCATAAAACATTTTCGGCTATCAATATTTTAGGATTGACAATGGGTTTTACTGGAGCACTATTGCTTTTTATCTGGATTGCACAGGAACTCAGCTTTGAACAATTTCATACTGATAAAGACCGGCTTTATTTGGGTTGGAATCGTTCTCTTGAAAATGGTCAATTGATTTGCTGGGAAACTACTCCGCGGGTACTTGCCCCAACACTAAAAGAAGATTATGCTTCAATTGAAGCCGCGGCCAGTTATGCAAAATGGGGAGTGTCGCACCTATTTACAGTTGGAGATACGCGACTTCTCAAAACATCAGGCGTGTTTGCTGACGCTTCGCTGCTAAATATTTTGTCTTTTACTTTCCTGAAAGGTGATCCGCAAAAAGCATTTGCCGACCCCAGTTCGATTATCATTACTGAGAAATTTGCAAAGCAACTTTTTGGTGAAAAGGAAGCCTTTGGAGAAGCTGTTACTCTTAGTCAAGAAGACTACAAATTTGAATTTACTGTAACCGGTGTATTGAAAGACTTGCCGCCTAATACCGATTTTAAATTCGAATACCTGATCTCCTTTGCATTTCTGGAAAGCCTTGGTGAGAAAGATACCTTTTGGGGTAACAACTCAGTAACCACACTGGTGAAGTTGAAGGAAGGATACGATCTTACATCTGTCAACGAATCAATCAAAGACACTGAAAAGAGACACTATGCCGATGGTCAGCATATAGAGATCTTTCTTTACCCGCTCACAAAGATGCGACTCTACTCGCGTTTCGAGAATGGGGTAGCGGTTGGCGGTCGCATTGAAGTCATTCGCATGCTTGGCATACTTGGTGTTTGCTTACTCGCGATAGCGTCAATCAACTTTATTAACCTGAGCACAGCTCGCGCACAAAGGCGATCGAAAGAAGTAGCGGTTAGAAAAGTTACAGGCGCCTTCCGCGCTACACTTATTGTCCAGTTTTTATGTGAGGCCATCTTAATGGCTGCCAGTGCTGGTGTTATCTCACTTGTGTTTGTTTACCTGCTGCTTCCATTTTTCAATACACTAATAAGTCAACAACTCGTACTTGATCTCGGTAACTCAACGCTCTGGCTTTCGGCTGCCGCTATCATTTTTGGTATTGGTTTTCTGGCAGGCAGCTACCCGGCACTTTATATATCAGCATTTCAACCCGTACAAATTTTGAAGGGAATTGGAGTTTCTTCACATCGGAGTATTCTCCGTAATCTGCTTGTTGTTTTTCAATTTGGCTTTGCTGTTACACTAGTAGTATCAGCTATTGTTATTGGTAAGCAGATTACCCATGTGCAAAATCGGGATGCAGGATATTCAAGAAATAACCTTATATATATTCCGCTAACTGGGGACATGCCTAAAAACTTTGAAGCATTTAAAAATGAACTTTCACAAAGTGGTACTTCCGTTTCTATCACGAAAGTAAGCGCTCCCATTACAGAACAATGGAGCAGCACGGGAGGTATTGAGTGGCAAGGAAAAAATCCGGAAGACCGTACCGACTTTGAGCGAATTTATATGGACGACACTCCGTCTGCAACATTCGGACTCCAGGTATTAAATGGCCGTGACTTTGATCTACAAAAATTTTCTACCGACTCCACAGCAGTCGTCTTAAATGAGACTGCGTTGCGCACCATGGGTTTCGATAATCCTATTGGAGAGATAATTAAAGACAACGGACTCGAGTGGCATGTGATTGGCGTAGTGAAAGATTTTGTGTTTACATCACCTTTCCGGAAAACGGAACCCATTGTAGTGTTTAGTGGAGCTAAGCTAAGTCGTGCCTTCAATGTTGCGTACATAAAATTAAATCCCACGAAAGCACCACAGGAACACCTGACAACATTATCATCACTTGTTACCAAATACAATCCTGAATATCCGTTCGAGTATCATTTTGCTGACCTCGACTATCAAAGCAAGTTTGAGAACATCCAAACCACGTTGTTGATTACTACTATTTTTACTTCTGTCGCCATCTTTATTGCGTGCCTGGGTTTACTGGGTTTGGCAACTCACACGGCAGAAGCACGGGTAAAAGAAATTGGCATTCGAAAAGTGATGGGTGGCTCCGCGTTAAGTATTACACGACTTCTTAGTTATGCTTCGATAAAACCAATATTGATTGCTGTTATCATTTTCACCCCGCTTGCCTGGGTGTCTATTAATTGGTGGCTGCAATCATTTGCTTACCGCGTGTCTTTAGACATTTGGGTTTTTGTAATGGCTGCCTTGAGTATTCTTGTTATTGCACTCATTACTATTGGCACACAAACGATTAGGGCCGCGAATGCCAACCCAGTAGATAGTTTAAGAAATGAGTAAGGAGAATCTCACATATTCTTTTGCACTAAAGTTTCTTCGCAGTTTCTGCCCTAATCGATTCTATGAAGAAATTAATTCAAAAATTTGAAAGAGATGTAAAATAGGAGAAACATCGTTGATATGAATCAAATACGATCTAAAAAATCTTTAGGTGAAATGATTGGAATATTTTCAAATGGGTTGAGTGCGAGCAGGTCGGGGTCGTTAGTGATGATACAATCAGCATTGCCACTAAAGGCAAGTTCAAGATATTTATCATCGTTAGGGTCTCTGCATGCTTTTACCTGTCGGGTAATTTTAATTTTGAGTCCGCGTAGTTTATATTCTTCAAGGAACAGTTTTCTTAGGTCTATTGAAATGTACCGATCAAACTTAGGACGTGTTATTACTTCAATTGCTTCGGCCAATACTGGATTTGAAATTAGTAATGTGCAAGAAGTAGATTCTGCTTTCTCTAGTGCATGGCCTGAAAAAGAAGAATCATCTAACAAGGCCCTGACTAACACATTGCAATCAAAGACAAGCCGCATTTACTTTTCCTTAAGTAGCTCTTCTAAAATTTCAGAAGTTAAACCATTTTTTCGTGCTTGCTCGGTGGCTTCGTGCATAATTTCGGATAAACTTTTGCGCTTTAACAAAATCCGATCTACCGTGTCTGAGAATGTTTTTTTTTCAGCGGGTGTCATTCGTGCCACTTTTTCAGCAACGGGGTCGCTCACTTCCAGGGTTATCATTTTCATATTACAAATATAACAACCAGCTATGAAATCTGATAATGAATCATTTGAAGAACAGAAGAAGCCGCCTTACTATGCACTTCAGTTTTTGCAGTTAATTTGCCTTAATCATCTCTATGAAGAAATTGAAGGCGACTTGATTCAGAAATTTGAGAAAGACTTAAAGAAGGTTGGAGAGAAACGAGCAAAGCGGAGATTGTTGTGGAATGTGGTACGCTTTTTTAGACCCGGGATTTTACTTAGAAATAGAAATTCAATTCGCCCTTATCCTATTATGATTTCAAACTACTTGAAGTTTAGTCTGCGCAACATGCGCATGCACTCCGTTTTCACCTTTATTAATATCACGGGTCTGGTGGCGGGCATTGTCGTTTGTCTGTTGATGTTGAACTATGTTGAGTTCGAAAAGAGTTATGATAAATTTTTTCCGAGGTCAAAGGACATCGTCCGTGTAAGCTATTCGCGACTCATTGATAAGGAACTGCAGTACAGCAAAGCGCAGATTTTTCCTGCTGTTGGCGAAACCTTGAAGGAGACAATTCCTGCCGTTGAAAGTTACACGCGGATGTTTCCTGTCACCACGCATGTGGAGGCGGTGATGATGATTGATGACGGTAACCAACAGAAAACCTTTACGGAATCTTCTGTTTACGCGGTTGATTATATCTTCCTTGACATTTTTCCTTTAGAATTTATTGAAGGCGATCGCTCAACGGCATTGAAAGGCATAGCGTGTCTTGGGCTTTTTGGATTTACTTATTTTATGACCTATCAACGCGCCAAAGAAATTGGCATACGTAAAACACTAGGCGCAACGATGCTCAACATTATCAAATTACTGTCAACAGAATTTGCGATTGTGCTGTTGTTAGCGGGCGCAGTGACATTTCCGTTGAGTTACTATGCGGGAGGTTTATGGTTGGCAACCTATCCCGTAAGGATTTGGCTTACCGCGATAGATTTTATTTTGCCTGTTGCCGTGGTAGCCATTTTTGCAGTTGCCTCGATACTATTTCTTTTAATAAGATCGGCAAACACGAATGCAACGGAGGCTTTGAAACATGAGTAAAAAAGGGTGTCCTACACTTTAAAAGTGTAGGACACCTAATTTTAACTTTCTAAATCAATACTTTGCTGGGGCTCCTGTTGCTGGCGTAGTCTTTTTAATGAAATCACGGATGTGCTCGTTGGATGTTGCTAAATCTTCAGCGCGCAAATACATCATGTGCCCGCTGCGGTAACCTTCAAAACGGAAACGATCTTTCATTTTACCGCTAGGGTCAATTTGCCACATAGAATATTTTGCATCGAAGTAAGTAGTAGCGCCATCATAAAAACCAGATTGAATCATTACGTGCATGTATGGATTTTCGGCCATTGCCAAACGTAAGTTTTCACCAGTCTGATCATTCGAATTATCCCATGGGCGCACAGGACCAAACATATTGTATTGTAAATCAGTTTTGTACTTCAGCACGTCTCGTAAATAATAATTGATTGCTGGCGTAAACGAATGCAACCACGAAGTTAGCTCTGAGTTAAAATCAGGACTATCTCCCGCAGTCATTCTATCTATGCCTTTATAGCGTGAGTCTAACCGACCAACGGTAAAACCCTTATCGCGCAGCAACTCCTTCCAGAAAAATTGTGTAGGTACTGCTAAGTTATGGTCAAGAAAAACTTGTTCGGAAAGACCTGAGTAGCGCGCTGCTTTGCCAGCGATCTCTTTTCTTTTTGCAGGATCGATAAATCCTCCTTTTGTAAGTGCCGGAATAAATTCATCAACCGTGAACTTTTCTGATTCAGCTAATACATCAGTCAAATCTTTTTGTTGTAAATCGGTTGGCAACATTTTATGATACCAGGCTGCGGCAGTATAATATGGTAATGACAGCGCATCGTTCACAGGGCCATCACGTTTAATGCCGAGATCAGTAGGAGAAACTAAGATGACACCATTCAGATACATCCAATGTGAGTTTTGAAGTTCTAACGCTAAGCCGGACACGCGGGTAGTTCCATAACTCTCGCCAATAATATATTTCGGTGAAGTCCAGCGGCTGCTACGCGAAACAAAATTGTCGAGCCAATCGCCTAAGTATTTAATATCAGCATTCACACCAAAGAAGGTTGACTTTTCTGCTTTGGGATCTAAGATGCGCGAGAAGCCGGTGTTAACAGGATCGATGTAGACGATATCGGCAACATCTAAAATAGAATGTGGATTATCGCGAATTCCATAAGGCTGTACGGGATAGCCTTCAGAATCAATATTCAATTGCTTAGGCCCAGTGTAGGCAACATGCATCCACACAGAAGCAGAGCCCGGACCGCCATTGAAAGAAATTACTAATGGACGTTTACTTTTATCCGAAACATCGGTGCGTTCGTAATACGTATAAAATAAAGAAGCACTGGGTTTGCCCTCCGCATTCCAAACGGGCTGTGTACCTGCGGTAACTTTATATGGAACGACTTTCCCTTTAATGGTTACTTGTGCGGTAGAGGTAAGAGCCGACTCGGCTGGCAGCACTCTTTCAGATTGAGCGAATGCAGCAAGTGTACTAAACATTAAGACCAAAGCAGGCAGAATAGGTTTGTTCATGAATTTTATATTTTATGGAGGCAATATCAAGAGCTTCAACCGCATTAACAATGCTGATTATACCAGTGGAAGAAAAGTACCTTGCCGGTTGGGATGTTAGTTGTCGGGTGGTAGTTATGCCAGAATCAAAACCTGCGGAACATTTGCCGTATACTCTGAAAGAGTTGGCACAACATTGGTAAAATGTTCCATTAAAATTATAAAAATGAAAAAGTTACTCTTCTTGATGGTTTTAGCTTTAGGTGTGGCATGTGAAGGGCCGATGGGTCCTGAAGGAATTCCCGGTGAAGACGGATCAATCATAACTTCGAAGGCATTTGAGATTGAGGTCGACTTTACGGAAGCAAAAGATTATGCACACCTTGAGCCGTATGGGTTTGACGTGCTCACGTCTGATGTTACTTTGGTGTATGTACTATGGGATGTTGAAAATAGCAAAGACATCTGGCGATTGTTGCCCCAGCAGGTGTTTTTTGAAGAAGGCCTGATGCAATACAATTTTGATTTTACTGATGTAGATGTAAACCTCTTTTTAGATGCAACATTTCCGTTATCGCTTGTTGGTACCCAATGGACTGCAGATCAGGTTTTCAGGATAGTGGTGATACCAGCTGATCTTGCAGGAAGACCTAACTACTCAGATTATCAAGCCACTATGAAGCGATTGAACCTGTCTGATATAGATTTTCAAAAGCGGTTTTAATAAAACAAGGCATCTGATTACATCCAGATGCCTGCTTCTTCATTTGGTGAGAAGTTCAATTAATTTCTCAGGCTCGTTGGTCGTGATCATATCAATTTTTGATCGATCAACCAGCGCATAGTTTCTTCATCATTTACCGTCCATGCGTTGGTGCTCAATTTTCTTTTATGCGCATCGGCAAGCTAGTTTTCATTTCGTTTCAACACACTAAAATGATAATCGAAACCATGTAATCCGGCCGCAGCTAAATCTTCAGGACTTTTATCGCCATTCAAATATTGAACAGCGGCTTTAGGTGAAAGTGATTTTCTTTTAAACAAACGTCAAAATCAAACGCGATGTAATCAGTAATAGCAACCACACCGATTTTAGTTACCAGTTCAACACATCTTTTTGTTAAGGCAAGCGATCTTTCTTTATTAATGCTCGATGATTTTATTTCAAGAATAAGTCGTGTTTTGGTTTGATTTTTTCCTGAAAGCAGATATTCCTCAAGGGTTGGAAGTGATTCTCCATTCGACAGTTTTATCTTTTTAAGATCGGCCGCATTTGTTTTTTCTATGTGAACGCCTTGTATGGAATGATCATGTAAAATGAAAAGCACTCAATCAGCACTCATGTGCACATCAAACTCACTTCCGTAGCAGCACAGATCAATAGCATGTTGTAAAGAAGCTATAGAATTTTCGGGCACACCAGCATTCTTCCACGCACCGCGGTGAGCAATTACACGTTTTATTTTTTCCTGACCGATACTAATTAGAAAGGGTGTAAAGAGAATTAAACCGGTAAAAGCAGTTGGTCTCATGATGATCGTTAGGTTATTATTTCAAGATTTTCTTTAGGTACTCGTCTACTTCCACCATACAATTCATACTCAAGCAACCGGCAATCAATTTTGCCTGTATAAAACTCAATCCTTCGGCTGGCTTTTAAGCCGATCTTTTTTGCAAGATCTAAGTTGCCGGTAAAGATGTAGCCTAAATATCCCTGGCATTTTTTCTTCATGAAGTCACCAATGCGCGCGTAGGTAGTTTCCAATTCTGAAATTTCACCTAAGCGTTCGCCATACTCAGGATTAAAATAAATAACCCCCGGAGTTTCAGGAATTGCTGTTTCAGCGAAATCGCAAACGCCAAATTCAATTAAGTGCTCAACACCAGCTAAACCGGCATTCACTTTCGAAATCATGATGGCATCTTCGCTAATATCAGTGGCGATTATTTTTAGTCCGTCAACTTCTTTAATCTGCGAAGTCAACTTCTCCACCTGTTCATTATAAAAATTTGCATCGTAGCCTGTAATATGCATGAAGGAATAATTTTTTCTGAATAATCCGGGTCTGCGATTGGTGGCAATCAACGCAGCTTCAATGGCCACTGTTGATGCTCCGCACATAGGATTAACAAAAGGCGAAGTGCGATCCCATTTAGTTGCCAGTAGGGTGGCTGCGGCCAATGACTCCATCATCGGTGCCTTGCCGGGAATTTTTCGATAGCCATGTTTGGCTAAGGTTTCGCCTGAGGTATCCAGAAAAATTTCAGCTTGTTCTTCTTTCCAATAAAGATGAAAAACAGCGCCTTCTTTTGCCGATCCGGAATCCGGTCTGCGCATTGTTTCTCTTCGCATGCGATCAGCAATTGCATCTTTTACTTTCACGTTTACGAATAACTCATTGTTTATTGTAAAGTGTTCGGCATTGCTGGTAATTGAAAAATATCCTTCCGGAGTTAATAATTCCTCCCATGGATATTGAATCAGATTATCATAAACTTCTTCCGGACCGTTGGCCGGAAATTCCTTCAGCGAGTAAAGCACTTGACTGCAACAACGAAGATTAAGATTCAGGATGATGCAATCATTCACTGTACCCAATAATTCTACTCCTGTTACAAAGGTGCGAACGGGTGTGTAGCCAAGCTCAACTATTTCTTGTTCAAGATAGGTAGTGTGGCGCTTGCTACAGGTAACAATTATGCGGCTAGGGGTTGAGAAGATGCTCATTATTTTTTCTTCTTGGGTTGACTTGATATTTTGAAACCAATTGGTCGCAATTTTTTATTTTCCTTGATAATAAGCTGCCGAATAGCATCGAAGACAGCGCTGAACTGTTCATCGTATTTACTTTCCAACTGTTTTATTTTAGCAGCAAGTTCTTTGTTTGAAGCCATCCACTTTCTAATAGCAACAAATGTTCGCATAATTGCAATATTAGTTTCAATGGCTCTGGGACTTTTGAGAATACCTGAAAGCATAGCCACGCCTTGTTCCGTAAATGCGAAAGGTAAGTACTTAGGATATTTACCTCTACCCTTTTCTATGGTCGCAAATTGCGTCCTTAGAAGTGACCATTCGGTTGTGGTTAGCTCAAACATAAAGTCTTCCGGAAATCTCTCTATGTTCCTCCGAACAGCTTCCTTTAATCGTTTCACTTCAACACCATATAACAAAGCTAAAACTGCATCCAAAAGAATTTTCCCGCCTCGCAAGAAATAAATTTTTGTTGAGATAAAATCGGTTGTAGTTATAAGACTACTCATATCTTTTCAAGATAATAAAAATTTATAACGGGTTGGTCAGTTAGGAGACTATCTTATTATACGAAGCACTTATCCCACGAATTAATGAAGAACTAAATCCACGGTGTTCCATTTCATTGAGCCCAACAATCGTGCAGCCTTTTGGTGTTGTAACTTTGTCAATCTCTTCTTCCGGGTGGCGATTGCCTTTTAATAAAAGTTCAGCAGCACCTTTCACGGTTTGTGCTGCAATCAGATTAGCTGTCTTCGCATCAAACCCAATTTCAATTCCACCTTGTGTGGCAGCACGAATAAATCGAAGCGCATAAGCAATACCACATGCACCCAACACAGTAGCAGCATCCATTAATTTTTCATCAATGGCAATAGTGATACCCAATTGATTGAATAACTCTGTTACATAGTTCACTTGTTCATTCGAGCTATACTGCGAGCACATGCAAGTCACGGACTCCTGAATAGCAATAGCCGTATTAGGCATAGCCCGGAAAAGCGGAATCTTTGAACCAACAATGGCACTCAAATCCATTATAGAAACTCCGGTAACTACACTGATGATAATGTGTCGTGCGGGATCGAACGAACTCTTCAATCCTTCAAGTACTTCCTTTACATTATAAGGTTTAAGGGCAACAATAATTATTTCACCAGCTTTTATAGCAGCTACGTTATCGCTTGTAGTCGTTACTCCTTTTTCTTTAAGATAGGTTAATCGATCGAGAGTTCTTCGCGTAACGGTGAGGTCACTTGCTCGTGCAAATCCACTTTTCAATAGCCCTTCAGCAATGGCAGCGCCCAGATTGCCACCCCCGAGGATGGTTATTTTTTTTGATGTCATAATTGGAATTCTTTAAAGAAACCTCAAGATACTTATGTTTTTGATTACAGTCGTAGTAAGACCAAATCTCAGATTCAAATAAGGAGCTAAATCGGTTGCAGTTCGAGTCTGGAAAATATCAGCGCACGATTTTTCTACTTATTGGATACTTAAGTCCTTTGTGTATTAGTTGCTTGAAATTTGAGTACCGCATTTTAAACTTTGTGTTACCTTCGTGACTTTGCGCCTTTGTGGTTCAACTAACTTTATTTAAATAGTAATACGAGGGCACAATAAGAACATGATTTATATTAGTAT
>Ga0335394_10006665_pt1 | contig 13025 bp, 7 predicted proteins | sample MAT03_FD_205741 | JGI IMG/M metagenome (GOLD analysis project Ga0335394, IMG submission 205741) | Freshwater microbial communities from Lake Fryxell liftoff mats and glacier meltwater in Antarctica - MAT-03 (spades assembly) (version 2) ...
AGGCCTTTTTCCTTGATGGCCACCATGGCGCCCATCGCCATGGGGTCGTTGTTCGCGAAGATGGCGTCCACCTTTACGTTAGATGTGAGCAGTTTTTGTGTGACACTCTTGCCTTCTTCAAACGTGCCCGAGTTGCAGGGCAAAATCAGGTTTTCCCGCACTTCTATTTTGTTTTCCCGCAAGGCGTCTTTATAGCCTCTCAGCCGGTCAATACTGATGATTAAGTTGGGCGCTCCAACCAGATGTGCAATATTCTGACAGCCTTGTGAGATCAAATGATTGACGGCTTCTTTTGCGCCCGCGTGGTCATCGACAATCACTTTGCTGGAGGTAGGGCTATGGTACATCCGATCATAAAATACAATTGGGACGCCCTTTGAGATGATTGATTCTACGTGATCAAAATTGTTTGTTTCTCGGCTGAGCGATAGCAACATTCCATCTACCCGGCTATTGAACAAAGCCTTTACATGCGCCACTTCGCGCACATACGACTCGTTGGATTGGGCTAAGATAACGTTGTACCCAGCCTGATAAGCGACATCTTCGATACCACTAATTACCGTAGAGAAGAAAAAATGAACGACCTCTGGTATAATCACCCCAATGGTATTCGTTTTCCGTTGGCGAAGATTGAGGGCGACAATATTGGGCTGGTAGTTCAGTTTCTCTGCCAGCGCATTCACCGCCTTTTTGGTGTCTTTGGAAATGTCCGGATGGTCTTTCAACGCCCGCGAGACGGTGGAAGGAGAGATGCTCAGCTCCCGGGCAATGTCTTTGATGGTTACTTGGTTGAATTTCATGAGGTTTTTTTAAAAATAACTTAAACAAAAAAAATTCAAACGATTGCGGTCACGATTTCAGAGTATTTTTTTCAAATTTAATTATGAAAGATTACTTCTAAGGTGTTTATTTAAATCCGAATTCGAAAGAACCAAGAGAATGCAATCTAACAAATTTGATTTCGATCTAATACTAGTTCATTTAATTAACCCAAATTTTATTTATGACAAAATTTTACCGAACTGCGAGAAAGTGCCTGACTGTTTTGCTGGTTTTTGGCTTTGTGCCAATCTTTGCCCAGCAAGCTGTGTCGGGGAAAGTGACTTCCTCGGATGATGGCACATCGGTGCCGGGAGTGAATGTTCTAGAAAAGGGAACCACAAACGGGACAGTTTCAGATGGTGATGGTAACTTCAAGATGGAAGTTGGCCAAAATGCCATTCTTGTATTTTCTTTTGTGGGCTACAAAACACAAGAGATACAGGCAGGAACTCGGCAAATTGTAAATGTTGTTTTGCAGCCTGACGTTACTGCGCTTTCTGAAGTTGTGGTGGTTGGGTATGGTTCTCAGCAGAAAGCTGAGGTTACGGGATCAATCGCAACAGTTAAAGGAAAGGAGCTTGAAAACATTTCAGTGTCAAGTTTTGATGCAGCTCTTCAGGGAAGGATAGCTGGTGCTCAGATAACACAATCAAGTGGCATACCGGGTAGCGCGGTTAGGCTAAGAATTAGAGGGCAATCTTCTGTTTCAGGAAATAGCGAGCCATTGTATGTGGTAGATGGTGTTCCCATAACCACTGGTGACTTTAGTAAGCGAGATGGCGCAGCTAATGGAATTAATGGAAACGCCCTCGCAGATATTAATCCAAATGACATTGAGTCGATGGAAGTCTTAAAAGACGCTGCCGCTTCGGCCATCTATGGATCCCGCGCGGCTAATGGCGTTGTTTTGATAACTACTAAAAGAGGAAAGTCGGGCAAAACAGTTTTCAATGTTGGATACTACGCAGGAACCAACGAGGTGACCAGAAAGCTAGATTTCATCAATTCCGCTGAATGGCTTTCGTTAATGGACGAAGGCCATAGAAACAGTTTCGGCCTTCCGATGGCGGGTATGTTTAATTTACAAAGGGGCTTGACCCCATCGGCTGTTGTTTCGGGTGGTTACGATACCAATTGGCGAGACAAAATCTTAAGAACGGGAACAGTGCAAGAAGCTAGTATTAGTGCATCTGGGGGATCTGAGAAAACGAGATTTTATGTTGGAAGTACTTACCGAAAAGATGATAGCTATTTTATAGGCAATAGTTTTGAACGATTGAGTGCTCGCATAAACGTAGACCACAATGCGACCGAAAAACTGACAATCGGGACGCAGACATCAATTTCTTCTACCAACAATAATCAGGTTCCCAATGTATGGGGAACTGCCCAGTCAAGTGCCCTACCCATATTTCCGATTACTAATTTAGACGGCACTTATTTTGGTAATACGCTCGCTCAAGGGCAGAATACTGGGGCAAACCCTATAGCGCAGTTAGAAAATAAGTTCAAGACAACCGGTCTGCGCTTATTCAATAACATTTATCTAAATTATAAGATAACTAATGATCTTGTTTTTAGAACAGAATTTGGCCTAGATGTACTTAATCAATTTGATGAGATTTATACATCTTATCATAATCGGTTCTTATTTCCACAAGATTTTTCTCAAGTTTCCGCAGGAGGTCCGGCAATTGCACTACCCCGCGTAAATGCTGGTGGTTTTGAAGAAAGAAGATTAAATGTGATTAACTGGAATTCAAATAATATATTGACCTATACAAAAACAATAAATGCACATAAGATTGAAGCATTAGTAGGTTTTGCTGCTCAAAAATCTTCGCAAAGAATAACAGGTGCATTTACCAATGGAAATGCAGGATTTAGAGATAACTACTTTACAAACTCCGTTGAGGGACTACAGATATTCGACCAGAATTTAGTAAATCCCTACCCAGTTATGGGAGGCTATAACTCGGATGTTGATAATGTTTATTCGTTCATGTCTTATTTTGCGAGAGTTAATTACGTTAATAGTGGCAAATATTTGGCGGGTTTAAGCGTACGCTCAGATGGTTCTTCTCGGTTTGGCCCCAATAATAAGTATGGATTTTTCCCTGCGTTGTCCGCAGGTTGGATACTCACCCAAGAAGATTTTATTAAGAGCATCAACTGGATTAGTTTTTTAAAAGTAAGAGCGAGTTATGGTATAACCGGAAATGCTGAGATTGGTAACTTCGGTTATATCGCTACGTATGGAAGCGCAGGAGGTTATCTTGGTCAATCTGGTTTGGCTGCTCAGCGTATTGCCAATCCTGATTTGAAGTGGGAGAAAAATAATCAATTTGATTTAGGTGTTGAGTTTGGAGTTTTAGATGAGAGGTTAACGGGTTCTATCGGATTCTACGATAAAGTTAGTAGCGATCTGTTGTTTGCCGACCCAATTCAAAGCTCCACAGGGTTCACTTCTGTGCTAAGAAATACCGGTATTGAAATAAGAAATCGGGGGATTGAGATTAGCCTAACCAGCAGAAATTTTGTGAGAGGCGATTTTAGTTGGACAACCGACCTAAACATTTCTTCCAACCAAAATAAAGTATTATCAACAGGTGGGCTTCCGATCGAAGCCTTTGCCGCGGGCTTAGGTGAGAGCAGATTGATTGAAGGGTATCCTGTAGGGCAAGGCTTTATGATGAAAAGCGCAGGTGTTGACCCAGCCGATGGCAGAGAGCAATTTTATAACAATGCAGAAGGGAAAGAAAAGCTTACGATTGAGAATACAGATTATAGAAGACCCATAGGTTCTCCCTTTCCAGATTATTTTGGTGGTATTAATAATATCGTAAAATACAAAGGCATCGAGTTGAGTTTCCTTTTCACTTTCCAAAGCGGAAATACGGTTTTTGATAATGAGGCGAAGTTTCAAATCGGAGACATCTCAAATAATAATCAGCGAAGAGCTGTGTTGAATAGATGGCAAAGCCCTGAAAATCCGGGTGACGGAATAACGCCTGGATTGTTTCTGGCCGGTGCAGGTTCAGGAAGATCACTTAACTCCGATCGCTTTATGTACGATGCGTCATTCTTGAGATTGAAAACAGTCGTGCTATCGTACTCCCTCCCTAAGTCGTTAATTGAGACACTGAAATTAAACAATGTTCGTTTCTTTATTAGCGGGCAAAACTTGTTGCTCTTCACTAAATTTCCAGGCTGGGATCCGGAGTTTGTCAACACATCCAATGTGGGCAATACTGGTCAATTCTTCTCGCCATTCGGTTCTAGTGGACAAGTTTCTCAATTTCAGCAAGCGAACATCACGTTTAATGCCGCCCAGAATCCTTTCCCACAGACGCGAACATTTACGGCAGGTATAAACATTAGCTTTTAAACAATGCGTTTTATGAAAAATATTAAATACATAATTCTTCCTATTCTTGTTCTGGCCGTTTCGTGCGAAAGCTTTCTAAACGTTGAACCAAAAACGCAAATACCTTCGCAAGCTGCGCTCAGCACGGGAAGTAATGTTGAATCTACTTTGGTGGCTTCATATAGCGATTTGGTTTCAGATAACTTCTTGGGCTTCAGAACTAGATTTTATAGCGAATTACTGGGCGATAATATTGGATTGAATGAAGTAACGCTAAGCGCAACCGACTTTTCGGGGCAAGTAGCCTTGCGCAATACCAATATTCTGAACAAAGATGTGGATGCCGTTTGGTCAACTGCCTATCAGGCAATTTCGAGAGCCAATGCAGTAGTCAATGCAATTGATCAAAAATTTATTACTGATCAAACTACCGATGCAGACAAAGCAAAATGGCGAGCAGAAGCTCTTTTTGTAAGAGGTGTAGCACATTTTGAGTTAATGCGACTTTTTGGTCAGCCTTTTAGCAATAATCCCACTACTGATTTGGGTATACCGATCAGAATCAAGGATTTAACATCCGATGAAAAGCAGGCGCGTGCAACTGTTGCTGCGGTTTATGATCAGGTGATTGCTGACCTTACTAACGCTGCAATTAATCTACCCGATCAAAATGGAAACCGGGCTGATAAATGGGATGCGAAAGCTTTTCTAGCAAGAGTTTATTTTAACAAACTGGACTATCAGAACGCGTTCGCAACAGCTGGGGAAATTATTGCTAAAGGATTTCCTTTATCAGGTAATGCACTCACCCCTTTTCGCAATAGCGGTAATGTTACTGCTGGTGGAGGAGTAGTTTTTCAAGTAGTAAGCGGTGGAAACTCGTTTGGTGGTTTTAGGCCGGCATCGGTACAATGGTCAATCAACCAAGGTGCCAATAGTTTACTACAAGCACTTTCGGCTCGCGGGGTTAATGATTACCGATTTGCCACCATGGTGGTGCCGGGGGCTAGAAACTATTCAACCAAGTGGGATGCAAACTTAATTAACCCTCCGATCATGCGCAGTTCAGAGATTTATTTGATTTATTCAGAATCTGCCGCTAGCAAAGCAACTACTGATCTAACTGCTGCTGCTTCGAGTTACAATATTGTAAGAGGCTTTTCGCAATCTCCCTTTACCAATGTTGTTTTTGCTGACAAAGCGGCCGCCCTAACAGCTATACAGGATGAGCGCAGAATTGAACTCTATTTCGAGGGAGATCGTTACCACGAATTAAAAAGGTTAAAGACCCCGTCTTTTGGCGAGGTTAGAGCAGGCTCAGTCATTATAAGGGCAGCTAAATCTTACAATGATGCTAGTTGGTTGTTGAAAATTCCGGTGAGTGAAACTTCTGGTAATCCAGCTATTGTTCAGAATTAAAATTTTAAAAGATAGAATATGAACCATTATAAAAATTCTCTAAAAATCTTTCTCTTCTGCGCAGTGCTAGTTGCCTGCCAGAAGGATGACAATTTTCCCGCTATCGACAATCCTATTCCATTAAAGCCAGCATTGCTGAGCGGAACATGGACTACCACTAAGGTGGTTCAATTTGATAAGGAGGCAGTGGATAATGGATTCCCTACGGACATCCAGAAGCGCGACATTACTTCTTCGTTTCCTTTTACCGACTACAAAATAAAATTTGATGTGGATGCATCCGGCAAACCAACTAATTATATAGTAACCCCTGGAAACGCGCCTAATTTCCTTACCCTCAACCAAGGAATATGGGTGCTGGATGATTTTGTTTTTGCTACTACGCTTACGTTGACCAATCCAGCTGATGTAAATGCATCAGCTTTTAGGATTAAAAGACTGGAAAGTAATAAAATTAGCTTGCAGCTAGTAAGAAACGATGCAATCGATAATACCGAATATTCCTATTACGAATATGAGTTCACTAAAAATTAAATTTGCCATGAAAAATATTTTTGTTTTCGTTTTATTTATTTCTGCCTTAACAACCGCTACTGCGCAAATTGTGGTAAACGTCAAGGCAAAAGCAGCGAATAATGATGATTTCATTAGTAGCGTGCCATCTTTCAGCTTCACACAGTCAATAAAACTTGTTGTAGATGTATCAGGGGTTCCGAATTTGGTAGGTATTGAGCCCATTTACTTATGGGGATTTATACAAGGATGCTGTGGTGCACCTACTAATGGTGATTTCTGTAATTCTCAATCTGGCGTTATGACAAAAGAATCTGCAAATGTTTGGAGCATCGTATTACCTTCGGTTAAGGCATATATGGGCGTTGGCTTTAAACAGGCGAAAGATGCTGCAATTTCACAAGGAAGACCGGGCGATCAAACACGTTTTGGTTTTTTAGTGAAGAGAGCAAATGGATGTAGTGGTGGGCAGTCAAATGATATGGCCATTCCGTTTACAGGCCCTGTGTACGTAAAAACTGAGTTTGAAACTTTCCCCCTCAACACAGGCGAGAAAGACGTGGTTACCATTACTTACAATCAGGAATTAGAGACAGATGCAGTTATGAAAACCCAAGCCGAAGTCTATTTGTATGCTACCGCTGATTTGGTGGGAGGTGGTAATGTAGAACCATTTACTCCAGTTCAAGTCGCAACTACAGCTTCATTAAAGCTAGCTAAGAATGGATCAAAAAACACGATTAGTTTCATACCCGCTAAATTTTTCACTATTCCTGCTGGGAAACAAATTGATAAGATCAATGTTTTATTAAGGAGCAAAGCAGATGCGAACATCAATTTTGGGGCATCTCAATTTATTAAAATGGCAAAAATTAAATAATTAGAAAACCATGAAAAATTCATTCAATGTCTTTTTACTCTTCCTGCTATTTGTGGCAGTATCTTGTACGAAGGAGTTGCCAAATCCGGCCTTGCCCGATGTAGCAAGTATCCCAACTGATCCGATCAAAACATTTGGTTTGGTAAGTCCCAGTTCAGGCCTTAGTCTTAATATAAAAAAGGGTACTCAAGAAGTTGCTCTTAGTTGGACTGCATCTGAGGGAGCAGCTCTGTATGACTGGGTAGCTGATAGGCTTACAGGGAATTTCTCAACGCCTCTGCTGGTTATACCTGCAAATAACGCAGGGAAGAACACTAATTTAACCCTAACTTACACTCAACTCTATGATGCATTAACTGCAGCTGGAGTTGCAGATGGGGCAAAAATAGATTTGAAGTGGTCAGTAAGAGCAAAGTCCGGCTCAGCCGTTAAATTAGCAGCCACGCCTAGAAATATTTCCTTTCAAAAAGGCGGAGTTACTTTCACCGTTTATGCTCCAAGTAATACCCCTACAGATTATGATGTTTATTTAGCGGGAGAATTTGGATTTTTACCCGGTGCGTCTAATTGGCAGCAGCCCGGTACTAATTCATCTTTAAAGATGAACAAGAATTCGGATGGTTCATATTCCTTAATTCTGGGTATTCCTAATGCACAGGCTTTTGATTATAAGTACTTTATCGCACCCAAAGGTAGCGCCTCCTGGAACAATGGAGAGCGTGCGCCAAATAGTAATGGAATTGGTACTCAGGGAGCAGCCAATAGAAAGTTTACTTACAACGGAACAAATGATGCGGTAAGCCAAGTGGTTAGTTTTTGGGAAGGGTTTGATTTTTCCTATGTCGTTTTCAACTTAACCGCACCAGCGAATACGCCAGCTGACAGAAATGTTTTTGTGGCAGGAGAATTTAGTAATTTAGGAGCACCAGAAAATTGGCAACAGCCAGGAACAAACCCTAAATTACAGATGACGCAAGGAAGCGGGCAGAACTATTTCATTGTTTTCCCTCAGCCGGCTTCTGGCACTTCATTGGGCTACAAATATTTTGTGTCTTCTGTTTCTGCACCTACCTGGGGAAACGGGTCCGATGGTGGCAACAAGTCATTTACATTTGGTGGAACTAACAATGGCCAATCTGATACTGTCACAGCTTGGGATGGGATCTAGTTTTTGAGATATAAACGAAAAAAAATAGCGGGGTGAAAGCCACGCTATTTTTTTCAATAATAATTGACTGCAATCATTTAATTTCAAACTCGTGCCATGAAACGTATTACTATTTTCGCTTTGTTGGTTTGGTCATTTGCTAGTAATGCTCAACTAGTAACAACATCGCCTGCTATTTTTACAGCGGATCAATCAGTAACAATTACTTTTGATGCCACCAAAGGCAATGCGGGATTGGCTGGCGCGTCTTCTGTTTTTATGCACGCGGGTGTAATCTTAAATAGCCCAACTGGTACGGGGTGGTCTAACGTAATTGGCCAATGGGGTAGTCCTACTTCTCCCGGTCAGATGACCAGCTTAGGCAATAATAAATGGCAAATTACAATAACGCCAAGGACTTATTTTAATGTAACGGCAGCCGTTCCAATCTTTAGGCTAGGAATGGTTTTTAGAGAGGCGGGACCTTGTGGGGGTTTTGGCGGTGTGTCTACAGATTGTAAAAAGGGAGGGGTAGCTCCCAATGCAGGAGATGTATTTTTAGAAGTATCCCAAGGCGGTTTTGATATCGCCCTAACGCAGCCTACCCAGTTTCCAATTTTTAAAAACCCGGGAGAGTCTATAATGATTTCAGGTAATGCTACCATTGCCTCAGCTTTGTCGATAAAGATTAACGGGGTAGTAGTGGCATCTCAAGCCTCGGCTACATCGATCACTACCAACCACGTCATTGGTGAAACTGGGATTGTTACAGTCCTATTTAGCGCTACGGACGGTGGGGTAACAAAAGAGAGAACATTCAATTATATTGTTCGAACGGCCAACCAAACCCAGCCTCGGCCTGCGGGAGTGGTTGATGGCATCAATTACAACCAAAGCGATGCCGCAAAAGCTACGTTAAGTTTTTTGGCTCCGTTAAAATCTTCTGTTTATTTGGTGGGCGATTTTAATGATTGGAAAATTGATCCGGCTTATCAAATGAAAAAAGATGGAGATCGTTATTGGTTAGAGCTAAACGCTCTTACTTCAGGAACTGAATATGCATACCAATATCTTGTTGATGAAATTCTATATACTGCGGATCCATTTTGCGACAAGATTTTAGATCCGAACAATGATCAATTTATATCGTCAGCAATTTATCCCAGTCTAAAGCCCTACCCAGTTGGGAAGGCTTCGGGTATTGTAAGCGTTCTTCAAACAGGACAGACGCATTACACCTGGCAAGTTCCAGTTTTTAATCGCCCGGCAAAGAGTGACTTAATTATTTACGAACTGTTGGTCAGAGACTTTGATACTGCCGGCTCCTTTCAAAATGTAATTGATCGATTAGACTACCTTAAAACGTTAGGTATAAATGCAATTGAACTGATGCCTATTATGGAGTTTTCGGGTAATGATAGTTGGGGTTATAATCCAATTTTTTATTTGGCACCAGATAAAGCCTATGGCACAAAGAATAAGTTAAAGGAACTTATTGATAAGGCGCATCAAAAGGGGATGGCTGTGATTTTAGACATGGTATTGAATCAGGCCGATTATGAATTCCCCTATGCAAAAATGTATTTTAGTGGCACTAGTCCTACGGCCAATAATCCTTGGTTCAATCAAACCGCCACCCACCCTTTTAGCGTTTTCTTTGATTTTAACCACGAAGCTCAGGTAACAAAAGACTTGGTAGATAGGATCAATTCGTATTGGTTGACGGAGTATAAGTTTGACGGTTTCCGTTTTGATTTATCAAAAGGGTTTACTCAAAAAGTGAGTGCTGATGTCAACTCTTGGAATCAATATGATCAATCTAGGGTAAACATCCTTACCCGTATGGCAAATGTCATTTGGAGTGTTGATCCTTCGGCCTACGTTATTCTTGAGCACTTAGGGATTGACGATGAAGAGCGGGTATTGGTCAATAGCGGTATGATGGTGTGGGGAATTATGCAAGAGGCTTATAAACAAAGCTCCCTTGGGTTCAGTTCTAATTCAGACATTAGCAGAACCTACTTTAAAAACCGTTCGGGAACATGGAATCAAAATGGAGTTGTGGCGTATATGGAGAGCCATGACGAAGAACGAATCATGTACTATAACCAGCAGTTTGGGAGTAGCGCTTCTTCCTATAACATAAAAAATAACTCAATTGGCCTAGAGAGAATAAAGGCTGTCAATGCAATGTTGCTTTCCATACCAGGCCCTAAAATGATATGGCAATTTGGAGAGTTGGGTTATGACTTTTCTATAAATCTAGGTGGGCGCACTAGTCCAAAACCAATTAGATGGGATTACTTTAATGATAAGGAAAGAAGGAAAGTCTACGACTTAATTTCCACCTTGAATGCATTAAAAAACTCCTTGTCGGTTTTTAAAACGACAGATGTATCCATTAGTGGAGGAACAGATTTGGTAAAACAAATTGTGCTAAAGAATCAACCCTTTACCACCAACCCAACTTCAATAAATGATCTTAACGTGGTTTTAGTTGGGAATTTTGATGTGGTCAACCGCGCAGCTACAGTAAGTTTCCCTCATACGGGCATTTGGTTTCATTATTTTTCAGGAGGTGATATTCTTTCAGTCACTTCAAATCCAACAAATGTTGCCCTGCAGCCCGGTGAGTTTCGAATTTATACCGACTTTAAACTTTCGGCTCCAAAAGTAGAGCTAGTTGCATATTCGAAACCTATTGTTCCAATATTGAATTCTGTTTCATTCGTGGATAAGTCTATTAAGATTGATTGGACAGATAATTCTACTATTGAAACTGGGTATACTGTTTATAGAAGAAAGCAGGGGGATAGTTTTGTAGTGGTGTCTTTACTGGCACCCAATACAACTTCAGTGATTGACGGGTTTTCTCAAGAGTCTACGACAAAATATGAATATTATGTTGAAGCAAATAATCCTTATGCCAATGCAAGTTCACAAATTTTAAGTATAACAACACCTGAGCTAATTACGGGATTAGAAGATTCAATTAGTAACGACATAGAGTTATTTCCTAATCCGGCAAACGATATTATTACAATAAAGCTAAAGCAACCCTTAAGTGAAAGTGGAATACACGTAACATTAATCGATTTACTTGGCTGCCGCATTTCCATGAAAAAGGTTGATTCTGATTCCTTTGATATTTCACAACTTCCTCCTGGTATTTATGTGGTTAGAATTCAATCCGAACACCTCGATCAGATACTGAAGCTAATTAAGAAATAGGCAGGATGTAGTTCGAGCCAAATACTTGGAATAGAACTCGAAGTATGACCAAATTCATTGTGTGTTTAAGGTCTTCCTGTCTAATATCAGCAATGCCAATTTCATTGACCCCAAACTTAAAATAGTAAGAGGGTTTTCTTGTCTTTTTCCTTTCAAATGGAAATTGATTTTGCAAAGGAAAATGTAGCAGCAACTTTCTTTGATGTAGAAAACGATGGCGATCTTGATCTCTTTTTAGTAAGCGGGGGAAATGAATTTGAAAATGGAAGTAGCGATTTAGACGATCGGCTCTCTATTAATCTTGGAAATAGAAAATTTGTGAAAGCATTGGCAAATGCTACACCACCGGACCATATCAATGGAAGTTGTGTGGCCGCTGCAGATTTTGATAGAGACGGGGACATTGATCTTTTTGTAGGTGGAAGAAATAGGAATTCAAACTTTCCTTTGTCGGCTCCGAGTGCGATACTACGGAATGAAAGTTCGCGAGCAAATAATTTGATCAAGCTAGAGTTGGCCACAAAGGAGGTGAATCCTGCTTTGCGAGAAGTGGGGATGGTTACAGATGCCATTTGGACTGACTTTAATAATGATCAATGGCCGGATTTGTTAATCGTGGGAGAATGGATGTCAATTAGGCTTTTTGAAAATAGAAAAGGTAAGTTGGTGGAAGTAGTAGATGGTTCTCTGCAAGCCGCGAAGGGACTATGGAATCGGGTTGTCGGTTCAGCCTTGGATGACGATGGCGATCTGGATTACGTGCTTGGAAATGCGGGAACCAACTTGCCGTTCCGTGCATCTCTGGAGGATCCATTGGTGATGTACTATGGTGACTTCAATAATGACGGGCGCATAGATCCAATCATTTGCCAATCCATTGATGGAAAATACTATCCGATCGCTTCCCGCGATGAGTTGTCGCAACAGATGAGTAGTCTTAAAAAGAAATATCAGAGTTATGCCTCCTACGCCAATGCAACAATCGAGGACGTTATAGGTAAGGAAATGGTACAAGAAGCGAGTAGGGTAGAGGTAACTATTTTGGAATCTATTGTTTTGGAAAATCTTGGCAAGGGCAAATTTAAAACTCATCTACTTCCCCTTTCGGCACAATTGTCTTCAGCGAGAGGCTTCATCATTAAAGACTTTAATAAAGATGGAAGAAAAGATATTTTGCTTTCGGGTAATTTTTATCCACACAAAACGCAAATAGGTGCTTCCGATGCCGGCATAGGTACCTGCTTGCTTGGCGTTGATAAAATGGAATACAAGGCCGTTCAGACAGCGGTTTTTGGGGCAAATAAAGACGCCAGAAACATGGTTTTGTTGGGTGAAGAAAGGTTTCTCATGACTGTCAATAATGGTAGTTTGTTACTATCCATAATAATCGACTGATTTTACGCAAACGGAGATCTGGATTTGGTTGTAAACAATATCAACTCGGCTTCCTTGCCCTATCGAAATAATTCAGATTCATCGCGTTGCAAAAGTATCAGTATTTCACTAAAGACCGAAAGTAAAAATAAATTTGCCGTTGGTGCTGAAGTGACTGTTTTTTCCGGTAGCAAGATTTATACTGGGGATAACTTTGTTACTCGGGGGTATCAAAGTGCTGTGCAACCAATCATCACGATAGGTTTGGG
>Ga0335394_10006666_pt1 | contig 13024 bp, 12 predicted proteins | sample MAT03_FD_205741 | JGI IMG/M metagenome (GOLD analysis project Ga0335394, IMG submission 205741) | Freshwater microbial communities from Lake Fryxell liftoff mats and glacier meltwater in Antarctica - MAT-03 (spades assembly) (version 2) ...
TTCGTTCTGGATACCGACGGTTTTTGGCCATTCCCTTCTGGGTCATCATCAGACTTGGAAACCTACAAAGATGTCACTGACAACGTTGTCGATAGTCTTATTGCAGCGGGCATTCTTCAAGATAATGGCCGGAACGTCTTCGACCGGAATGAACCTACGCAGTGTTTGGATTACCTGAACTAATTAGCCGATGCTCGACCCACAAGCTTAACCGCGCGCAGCCATAAAGATGACAGCACTGAAAGAGCAAAAGGCGCCGAAATTCAGCGCCTTCTGTTTTTTTAAAGGGAACTTAGCTTGCCCCTAATAGACTTCAAAGTCGGCGCGACAGCCCTGCGCAACCCAGACACCGCGGCGGTCAGCGCCCCAGCTATAGCCTTCGGTACATGCGGCACGACTAACTTGATTGACCAATCTGACGCGACCTCTAAACGGTAACGCACAATACGCTTGCCGTTGATCATAGCTTTCGCAGCGAATGACCGTTCCATGGGATTGCTCCGGTGCATAACCACCACCGCCGCCTCGATTTCCACGTTGGCGCTGGCGCTGCACAACTGAGGCAAAACTTCCTCTGCAACCCTGACTCACCCACAAGCCACGTCGATCCACACCCCACGTTTGGCCCTCTAAACACTGTGAGCGCGAATGTTGCTCAACCAAAACGACGTCACCCCGGTTGTCGATATCGCAATAGGCTACGCGCCCTTTGTAGCTCTCGCAAATAACCTCGTCGATAACATCAACATCGTCGTTGTCCCACGCTGCGGCGTGACCGCTGAAAAACATCGAGGCGCTAGACATCATTAAAATCAATACGATCTGCTTAAAACTTGTTTGCGTGAACATAGTGTTGGGCTCCCTTGTGGTCAAACGTTTACATCTCGATTTTTAAGTAATTTTTGGTTGAGCGTTTTGCGAAATTACCATCCCAGTCTAAACTTGAATCCTGAATTGAGACGCGCCGATCATATCCATGAGCCTGAATGACGAGTGCCCTGCCACCCTTGTTCATAAATTTTTACTCAGGCGCGCCGCATCTAAGCTTCGCAAAACAATCCGGATTTGATGCAATTTTTTCCGGTCTAAACACTGTCAAGCCGCTACCATGCTTGTTCTGGACGATTGGCTCGGCGCATAGTCGCAACATTCCTCCGCTTAAGGTCGTACGCACTGCATTAAAACCCTTCCCACTTGGACAAACTTTCCAGCATGAAACCCCACCCAGTGAAGATCTATTCGGCATGAAAATAATTTTGCATTGGCGGCTTGCGGCAACCGTCGCGATGGTTGTTGGTGCAGCATTTATCATTGCGCTTCCAGCCTTAAGCGTACTGAGATTACCGCCTGGCGCAAGCTTTTTTTCAGCAGCGTCTTTGGCGCTGGCACTTGCTGTTGCCGCAGTCATTTGGCTCTATAGTCTTCAGGAAAATCATATTGTTGCTGCGGAAAAAGACGCAACCAGTCTGATAAAAACAATACCGCTAATTTTTTTTACAGTGGATAAGCAGATGCAACTGAGTCGATTACGCTCGACTCGATTTGACGAATTTTTTTATGGGAAAAATTTTGGCGCTGGAACTGACTTTGCTAGCGCAATTGGATTCCTGACCGATGCCCAGATTCGTCAGGAGGCCGGGGACTACGTTAAATTGATGCTTGCCCAGACCAAAAGCACGGTGTCCGGCATGAATCCGCTCGAATGCGTTTCAGCGCTAATGCTTAATAGCGATGGGCGCCCTGAGCTTCGCTATTTTAAGTTCGCTTTTGGCGACTATTTTGAAACCGGTAAGTTTGCCGGGATCTTAGTTGCGATCAATGACATTTCTGACGTAGTTAACGTTAATGCTCAACTGCAGGCGTTGACGCAAAAATCAGACCAAAGCGCCCAGTCAAGCGTTGACTTAATGGTTCGGCTGATTAAGTTGGACCGAAAAACACTAGTTGACAAATTTGTCAGTTTTGAAAATTTGCTTGACGAGGCCAACCTGGAGTTAAAAGACAGCGGCCACAGTGGCGTGCGCTACCAAACGCTAGCTGATCAAGTGCGCAAAAAGATCAAACTGCTAAAAAATGACGCAGCCGCGCTCGGGTTAACCGAACTCAGTGCGAGCGCGGCGGAGATGGCGGCGGAGCTCGAAATTCTTGGGCAAAAGCCCGACCTGTCAGGGAATGATTTTTTTAGCGTCGCGCTAAAGCTCGATGTACTTTACGACTGCCTACATAAATTGAGCGCAATGCTGAGGCAGCTCCCGGACGCGGCCTTGAAGACAACTGCGCAAACCTACACGGCTTATGAAACGCCGGGTACAGCAGCTACCGCAGCAGCTCTAGAAACGCCAGACACTGCGCCAGCTGAGCAAGCCACGCCAGAAGGCGATGCAAATAGATGCGACTCATTGGAAAGCGGCATAGAAGAACAAGCCCGCGTCAGCGACGCCATGTCAACGACCCTCAATACCTATGCATCATCTGAAAAAGCGCCTTTGGCTGATGCATTGCCGTTAGTAAATTCAAAGCTCAGTAGCAAAGAACAAACCTCAATCGCACCAGCGGGCGGAACCAACGATACCCATTTACTGCGCTTTGAATTCGCCTTAATCCAACAAGCATGTATTAGAACTGCCGAGAAATTGGGCAAAAAGATTGCAGTAAATGCGCAAAATCTTATAGCTGAGGCAATTCCCGACCGTTTGAAACAACCTTTGACCGAAATTTTAGTGCAATTGATTCGCAGTTCACTTGCAAATGGACTGGAGTTGCCGGCCGTTCGAACGGCCGCAGGAAAGGACGAAAGGGCAACACTAGCACTCACATGGACGGAATTAGAAAATGGCGGTTACGAGTTGGTTTTTCGTGACGATGGCTATGGTCTAAATTTCGACGTTATCCGTTCGCGAGCCCTCGCTTTGAACAGAATCTCTGTGGCACAGGCCGACGCACTCGATTCGCGTCAGCTAGTCGGGTTTATCTTTGAGCCCGGATTTTCGACGGCGATAAACCCAGCCGATAACGCGGGCTTTGGCGCCGGTTTGGATTTAGTTATGGCTGCTGTCAAAAGATCTGGCGGTAAAATTTCGGTAGGCACGCAACCTGGGCTCTACACGCAGTTTCGCGTCAGCTTTCCAGTATTGAAGGACTTAAGCTGAATGTGGGCGACCAAAAAATTGGGTTTGACGTCGTCGCAATGTTCTCGAACGCAACACTTTCAGATAAGAAGTCAGCGGCATTTGAATTGGGAACTTTTCGATCATTACCCACTCAACGGCGCTAACTTCTATCGGCGATACCCCTATGGCCTACGCTCAGCAAACGCTATCAAATCCAGCCGCCGCCCGGCCTGCAACAAATCGGAGCAATATCTATGCGCTTAGCCCAGCAGCGCCAGCAACGGTGGCCGCTGCGCCTTCAGCACTCGGAAGTGATTGGATGACTGAAGCAGATCTTGACGTGTTACTGGTGCAGCGGGCGCAAGCTGGCGAAATGAAAGCGTTTGATTTGCTGATCCGCCGCTATCAATCTAAGGTTATTGCCGCTATTGGCCGCTTAGTGCGCGATCGCACTGAGTGTGAGGATATTGCCCAGGAAGTGTTCTTGCGCGTTTATAAAAATCTAAATGGATTTCGCGGCGAAAGTTCCTTCTACACCTGGATTTATCGAATTTCATTAAACACTGCGAAAAATTTCCTAAGCTCAAACAATCGCAAAATCAACACATCAGGCCTTGAGCTTGATGTCGCCGATCAAATTCAAGATCCGGCTAGCTTGCGCGATCGCGCCACGCCCGAACGGGAGTTTTTACGTGAAGAAATCCAGCGCGCAGTCGTCGAAAGCATGGCAGCACTTCCTCCTGATATTCGCCAGGCACTGCAATTACGTGAGTTAGAAGGTCTGAGCTATGAAGAGATCGCAGCGCAAATGGATTGTCCAATTGGCACCGTACGCTCAAGAATTTTTCGGGCGCGGGAAGCAGTGGACAAACGCATCCGGCCGATGCTTGAGCAGCAGTAGCCGAAATGAAAGCGCTTCGCCTAGTCCTTAAAGAAACTTCGTTTCTAAATTCTGCAAGTCAGGGATACACGCCATGAATAACGACGACGAAACAACTTCACCCGCATCATTAGAACAACCGTTACCGTCGGAACACTTAAGGGAAAGCCTCTCTGCGCTGCTCGATGGTGAGCTGAGTGCAACGGAAGCGGCGTTTTTAATCAAGCGCATGGCGCACGACGCCGAACTCAATGCGCAGTGGCAACGCTTTGAAGGAATTGGCGAAGTACTGCGCGGGCAGGCGCTAGTGTTAGAGAACGATCGTTTTAGCGCCCGCGTTTTGAGCAAGATTGCGGCTGATTCAGCAGACACATCGCCCGCATTTGCACCACAAAGAATTGCTACTTCACGCAATGCATTCAACCGCCAAACATTGAGCCGCTTCGGCACCGGTATTGCGATTGCAGCGGCGGTAGCCTGGGCTGCTTTACTTTTACCACAACGATATCAAACCGAACTTGAGTCACCGCAGGTAGTTAAATCCGCAGCACCTTTGACGCTCGCAAGCCCCGTGGTCAGTATACGAACGGTATCTGGGCACATCGGTGGAGAGGCAATATCTGGCGGGGCTCAAAACAACGCCTTACTTGCGCAATCGATGGATGCATTTTTATTGGAACACGTCCAGCGTTCGCCCGTTTCGCCTATTTCTGACGCTGTGTATTTACAGAGTATTGCCTTAAGTGAAAGCTTAGAAGTGCCTCAATAATGCGAGCGCTCCTCTTCATCCTAAGCGTTTGCAGCCTGCCGAATGCATTAATGGCGCAATCCGCAAGCATTTCGTTAGATCGAGAAGCCTTGTTACATCGATTTGTTTCACCCAAACCGATGAGTTACCGCGCCGAGGTGATGTTTGGACCAAGCAATCCAAATGCGCCCACAAACCCAACGCGCATTCTCGAGGTACGAAATGGACTGCTGATGTCTTCGCCGGCAGTACCGGGGGCGCAGTTTGCTATTTCGGATCAAACTAAAGCGATTTCTGCGCTCATGAGTAATTATCAGGCGCAGTGGGAAGAAATTGCCGCAAATTCGACGCTCGCAGATCGATCCACACAGCAGCTGAAATTGATACCCAGGGATGGTTGGCGCTATACACGGGTACTTTGGCTAGACGAACAAACCGGTGTGCCACTGAAAACGGAAATCTATCGAAAAAATGAGCTTATCGAGCGCATCCAGGTCAAAAATATTACCTTTTTGGAGATTGACAGTGGATCTAATACGAACTCAAGCGACAGGAACGCAAGCGACAGGAACTCAAGCGACACGCAAAACACCGATGCAGCCCCTGAAATGTCGGCACACTCAATGTTTTACGTGCGCAACGTACCCACAGGCTTCGTTTTAACTTCAGTTTTTAACGACACCGTGCACGTACAACAAATCTATAGCGATGGAGTTGCCCGGGTTAGTGTATTCGTGCAGTCTTTAGGAGCACTTCCAGCGGCCGGCTATACCCAACGTGGTAGCACCGGCTTTGTCGTACGTAGAAATGGCAATGTTGATCTAGTGGCAGTGGGAGACGTGCCGCAGGCGACGCTTGATCGTTTTTTAAGTGGCGTGGACGCTGTTCAAGAATAAACTGCAAGCCGCTATAAATGATCGTACAGGACACCAGAAACTGGGCGCTTTTTTGAGAACTTAAATATTAAACCTTAGCCTTCAGGAATTGCTTTGTTGACTGTTTGACGTAAACGTTCCGGGCTACACTAACGGGCTACTCGGCCCCACCAAGGCCTTTTAAGTTTACGCACACGGGCTCATGCTTTTTGCAAGCCAGGCGTTCGCTTTGTGCCGGATAATAAGGTTCAATGAAAAACATACGAAATTTTTCCATTATCGCGCACGTTGATCACGGGAAATCGACGCTGTCGGATCGCTTCATTCAGTTCTGCGGCGGTTTGAGCAATCGTGAAATGAGCGAGCAAGTGCTCGACAATATGGATATCGAACGCGAGCGCGGCATTACGATCAAAGCGCAAAGTGTTTCACTCGATTACCTCGCGTTAGACGGCGAAACCTATCATTTAAACTTTATCGATACACCCGGGCACGTCGATTTTTCCTACGAAGTAAGCCGTTCGCTGTCTGCTTGTGAAGGTGCATTGCTAGTCGTTGACGCCGCACAAGGCGTCGAGGCGCAAAGCGTCGCCAATTGCTACACCGCAGTCGAGATGGGATTGGAAGTAGTGCCGGTGTTGAATAAAATTGATTTGCCAACTGCAGATCCAGATCGCGTGCGCCAAGAAATTGAGGACGTTATCGGTATTGATGCGACGGACGCCGTCGAAGTCAGCGCGAAAACAGGCCTTAATATCCGAGAGGCGTTGGAAGCATTGGTAAAACGCATCCCGGCACCGACGCAGCCGCCTGGCGATGAAGTCAAGGCGCTTATCATTGACTCCTGGTTTGATAACTATCTTGGTGTCGTGTCGCTAGTACGTGTGATGCAGGGCGTATTAAAGAAAGGCGACAAAATTTTAGTGATGTCCACCGGGCGCACACATCAAATCGAAGAGATGGGCGTATTTACACCTAAGCGTGTTTTGCGGGATCGCCTTAGCGCAGGCCAAGTTGGCTTTATCTGCGCTTCTATCAAAGAAGTTAACGGCGCGCCGGTAGGCGATACGCTTACGCTGGCAAGCAAGCCCGCCGCGGCACCATTACCTGGCTTTCAAAAAATCAAACCCCGCGTTTTTGCTGGCATGTTCCCTGTTAACGGCGAGGATTACCCGGCGCAACGCGACGCTTTAGAAAAACTTAAGCTCAACGATTCCTCGATCACATTTGAACCGGAAAGCTCAGAAGCCATGGGTTTTGGCTTTCGCATCGGCTTTTTAGGCCTGCTGCACATGGAAATTGTGCAAGAGCGTTTAGAGCGTGAGTACAACCTCGATTTAGTCACCACCGCGCCTACAGTGATTTATCAGCTTGAATTGACCGACGGCAGCGTTGTAGAGCTTGATAATCCAGCTAAATTGCCTGCCGGGCACTTAGTCGCCGAAGTTCGTGAACCGATCATCACTGCAAACATCTTGGTGCCGCCAGACTACTTAGGTTCGGTTATCAAGCTTTGCGAAGAAAAGCGTGGCGAGCAAAAAAGCTTGAATTTCCTAGGCACGCAGGTTTCGGTAGTGTACGAACTGCCGCTTTCAGAAGTCGTTATGGATTTTTTTGACAAGCTAAAAAGCGTTTCACGCGGTTACGCAAGTTTTGACTACACCTTCAATCGTTTTGAAGCCGGCCCTTTTGTGCGGGTTGACGTGTTGATCAACGGTGATCGTGTCGATGCACTCAGCCTGATCACGCACCGGGGCGTCGCAGATCGGCGCGGCCGTGATTTAGTGGAAAAATTGCGTGAACTGGTGCCGCGTCAAATGTTCGACGTTGCCATTCAGGCTGCCATCGGCGCGCAGATTATCGCGCGCTCTACAGTAAAGGCTATGCGGAAAAACGTGTTGGCGAAGTGCTACGGCGGAGACGCAACACGCAAAAAGAAACTGTTAGAAAAGCAAAAAGAAGGCAAAAAGCGCATGAAGCAAGTAGGGAATGTGGAAATACCCCAGGAAGCTTTCCTTGCGGTGCTCAAGCTAGATCGCTAACTAAATCAACTCAGACATCGCTTCAATAACGACGCACCGCCAAAGCCAAGTCAATTACCGTGGTAAAAATATATGAATGTTGATTTTCCTCTAATTCTCACTGTTCTAGCGCTATTTTCTGGTTTGATTTGGCTAGTCGATGCGCTATTTTTCGCACGCACCCGCCGAGCAAGAAACGAGGCGGTAGCACAAGGCGAGCTGCCTGAGAAAGAATCGTGGCTAACCGAGCAGGCGAAGGCATTCTTCCCCGTATTGATGATTGTTTTAGTGGTGCGATCCTTTTGGTTTGAACCCTTTCAGATTCCCAGCGGTTCCATGATGCCAACGCTTTTGGTTGGCGATTTTATTGTGGTCAACAAGTATGCCTATGGCTTACGTCTACCAGTGACTAACCAGAAAATCCTCAGCATCGGCGAACCTAAGCGCGGCGAGGTGGTGATCTTTAGACGCCCCGCGCGCCAGCCAGAATTTGATCATCCAATGTCAGCCGACGAGCGCGCAAAAGACTTAGCAATTGTGGGCGCCACTTTTATCAAGCGTTGTATCGGCTTGCCAGGAGATACAGTTAGCTACCAAAACCATGCGTTTCGTATCAACGGTGAAGTCATCGAGCATAAGCCCATCGGAAATTACATGACCGATGCGTCCAGCGTAGCCCCAATTGAAGCAATGCTGCAAAGTGAAAACCTGCTGGGCGTGACTCATCAAACCCTAACCACACCCTACCCACAGCTAAATGGCGAATGGGTTGTGCCCGCAGGGCATTATTTAATGATGGGTGACAACCGCGACGGCAGTTCTGACGGCCGCGATTGGGGCTTTGTGCCAGAAGAAAATTTAATGGGTCGCGCCAGTTTTATTTGGATGCACTGGGATTGGCAGCGCAAAGGCGTCGTCGCTTGGAATAGAATTGGCACCACAGTTCGTTAACACTAAATAGGAGCAGTGTATGAAAGTCAAAGCGCAGCGCGGTATTACTTTAATGGGTTTTTTGGTGGTGCTTGCAGTGGTGAGCTTTTTCTTCATCATTGGCGTCAAGCTATTCCCAGCATATTCCGAATTCAACTCGGTAAAGTCAGTTATGAATGACATGGCGCTTGAACCGGGTGCGGCAAATTTCACTATTACAAACGCGTGGACCTCGATGGAGCGCCGATTTAACATTAGCTACGTGGAGACGCCCAAGCGAGCCTGCCTGACCCTGGATCGCAAAGCCGGCGCGAATTTAACCTGCACGTACGAATATCGTACGGCATTTGTCTACAACATCGATTTTGTCGTTAAATTCAGCCACACCGTGAAACTCGGCGGCGCGCCCGGTTAAGTACAGGCGTGGCTAAGTTCGAGCGTACGCTTAGCCAACTCGGCGTAGCAATTCCAAGCGCTGAAACCCTTCGAATGGCGCTGACACATCGCAGCGCGGGCAAAGGCAACTACGAGCGCATGGAGTTTTTAGGCGACTCGTTGGTGAATATGGTGTGCGCAGAGCTGCTGTTTAAAACTCAAGCGAGCGCCACTGAGGGCGAACTAACGCGCTTACGCTCAAATTTGGTCGATGAAGCCTCACTTGCCGCATTTGCGCGCGATCTCAAACTTGGAGAATTTTTAATTCTCGGCAGTGGCGAGCTAAAAAGCGGAGGCCATCGACGAGATTCGATCTTGGCGGACACTTTCGAGGCATTATGCGCAGCAATTTATTTGGATCATGGGCTAGCCGCAATGCGCGTCTTACTTGAACCAATGCTGCTCGGCGCTTTGCCTGTCGCATTAGAAAAGGCGCAAAGCAAGGACGGCAAAACTCAGCTCCAAGAGTGGTTACAAGACAAAGGCCGAATTTTGCCGACTTACACGCTTTTAGAAACATTCGGTTTAGAACACAACCGAGAATTTCTCGTGCAGTGCGATATCGGTGCAACCGACAAATTTCAGGCTATGGAAAGCACCGGTCGTGGCAGCAGTTTGCGGCGCGCCGAACAAGCGGCTGCAGCTGCGATGCTGCAGGCGCTAAAACAAAATATGAGCCTGAAAATGGCGGGTCGAAAAAATTCGATCCTACTTAAAAAATATCCTTGTTAACAAACTTCATTCCTAAAAAACAAGAGTCTTAAATTTGACTCACAACCATTTTCCCCGGAAATAGAAATCATGAGCTTTCGCTGCGGCACCATTGCCTTAATCGGCCGACCGAATGTGGGTAAGTCCACATTACTTAACGCCCTGATCGGTGCTCACTTAGCAGCAACCGCTCGCAAGCCGCAGACCACGCGCCATCGCATATTGGGACTGTCGACAGATGAAGCGGCGCAGTTAATCTTTATTGATACGCCTGGAATCCATCAAAAGGCCCCACGTGCGTTAAATCGCACGCTGAATCGTACTGCCGCAAAAGCGATCTCAGAGGTCGATGTGTTGGCGTTTGTTGTAGATGGACTGCATTTTGAGGACGACGATGCATTGGCGCTCAAGCACGCAGCGGCGGCAAATAAGCCGGTACTTTTAGTGATCAATAAAGTTGATCGCGTCATCGACAAAGAAAAGCTATTGCCTTTTGTGGAAGAGATGTATTTGCGGCACCCATTTAGCGGCACAGCGATGGTTTCCGCTACTAAACGCAAGGGTTTGGAAGAACTTAAGCGGGAATTGGCCGCACTTTTGCCAATTGGTGAAGCTCAGTATGACGCCGACGATCTCACTGATCGGCCAGAGCGTTTTTTAGCCGCTGAATTCATCCGCGAGCAATTGATCCGGCTACTGGGCGAAGAACTGCCCTACACTTCCACCGTCACGATCGACGAATTCACACTTGAACCGAAGCTCAAGCGTATTCAAGCGACGATTTGGGTTGAGCGTGACGGGCAAAAAGCCATTGTGATTGGGGAAGGTGGTGCGCGCTTGAAAGAGATTGGCACTAAAGCGCGTCTCGCGATGGAGCGAATTTTCGACTCCAAAGTATTTTTAAGTGTCTGGGTTAAGGTTAAATCTGGCTGGAGTGATGACGAGCGTGCGCTCAAACAATTTGGGTACGGCGATTAGGTTTAGCATCGAACTAAGTGAACACGGCGGCTAAACGTGCGCATTGAAAATGAGCCCACCTATGTCTTGCACCGCCGTGCATTTGGCGAAACCAGCGTAACGCTTGAGCTGCTAACAAAAAATCACGGCCGAGTTGGCGCGCTTGCGCGTGGCGCCCGACAGCTCAGTCCCAAAGGCGGCAAAGATGTGCTTGCGTTGGGTGCGCTTTACTTAGCTGATTTGGCCGGTTCTGGTGAACTACTGCAGCTGCGTCGCTCCGAAATTTGTGAGACCGCGCCTACATTCGTCGGTGAACGTAGCTTGGCGCTGATGTATATCAACGAACTCATCATTGCGTTGCTACCGCGTGGTGATGCGCATGATCGATTGTTTTTGCACTATCAAAACTCAATTCAAAGCATAGCTTTTGGTGAGCTTGGCGCGCACTTGCGTGGCTTTGAGCGCCTGCTTCTGGAAGAATTAGGCTATGGAATTGATTTTGCTAATGCTGTCACTGGCGAGCCAATAAACAGCGGGGCGTGGTATCGACTCGATCCGGATGCTGGCTTTTTTGTAACTCAGACGGGCGCGGCGAGCGCAATTGCTGGGGCCGCAATTCTAGAGTTTGATTCTTGCTGCTTTAGCAAAACTCACAACAGCACAACGCGTGGAATTATGCGGCTGCTCATTTCCGAGCGTCTGGCTGGCAAAACGTTAAAATCGTGGGATATGTTACGCGAGCTGACCCGCTTGCGGAGCTAATTGGATGCAATTCAAAGTGATATTTAAGGCATAAGTTTTATTCGAACTAAACCTAAAAGAACCGTTCGCCCTGAGCCCATCGAAGGGCAGAGTCGCGCGCTGCCTGACGCCGACCAACGGCTTTGCGCATCACGAAGCGCACGGCAACATGCTTCGACGGGCTCAGCACGAACGGTTTTCATTCAGTGCAGGATTAGAACGGATTTTGAAACGTGTCTTCAAAACATATTCCGAAAACATCACTTTGAATCGAAGCCCAGCTAAATTACGCGGCATTGCGATCTAGGAGGCGTTATCTTCCCGTAAAAAATCGTTTTGCAAATACTCAATCTTGCGGAACGGCCAAATGCTTACAATTTTTTCAACGTGCACGGAACCATCCACCCAAAGCCCGCCCACATACTGCTGCACGGTCCATTGATAGCGCGCACCCAGTCTAGACGCCACTTTGAGCCTGCAGTCTTTTGACAAGCCAAGCGCAAAACAGGCCAATGCTTGCGTTGCGTCATTAAAGGTTTCCTGCCATCGATCAAACCCAACCGTGAATTTGCGGCCTTTGTCTTCGCGAATCCACAGCTTAAAGCCGCCCGGCTCACTCGGTACAATTGAAAAAGTATTACCGGTCAAATCAGTCTTTAATCCAGGCCGATTACTAAACTTATCGATCAGCTGTTCTAAAATCATGGATCTAGCTCGAGTGCCCCTGTGCTCTTAACAATATCGTCTATTGCCTTCAACGTCGACAGCAATGTCTGCATTTTGTGTAAAGGCCATGCATTGGGGCCATCAGATAGAGCTTTATCCGGATCTGGATGGGTCTCCATGAACAAACCTGCGACACCGGCTGCCACCGCAGCACGCGCCAAAACGGGCACGTATTCGCGCTGACCACCACTGGTTGTGCCCTGCCCGCCCGGCTGTTGCACCGAATGGGTGGCATCAAACACCACCGGGCAACCGGTATCACGCATAACGACTAGCCCGCGCATATCTGAAATTAACGTGTTGTAGCCAAAACTGACGCCACGCTCGCAAACCATAATTTGACTATTGCCCGTGGCTTTAGCTTTGTCAGCCACATGCTTCATATCCCAGGGTGCTAAAAACTGCCCCTTTTTAATGTTTACCGGCTTGCCGGCGCGCGCCACTGCCTGGATGAAATTAGTCTGTCGGCACAGAAATGCCGGCGTTTGCAATACATCCACGACGCTTGCTACCTCATTAAAAGGCGTGTCTTCGTGCACGTCAGTCAACACAGGCACCCCAATTTGACGCTTCACCTCGCTCAAAATACGCAGGCCTTCGGCAATGCCTGGGCCACGGAAACTGCTGGTGGAGCTGCGATTGGCTTTGTCAAAACTAGACTTATAAATAAACGGCACACCCAGCTCGGCGCATACCGCTTTTAAATAGCCGGCGGTATCAATGGCAAGCTGTTCTGATTCAATCACGCACGGGCCACTGATCAGAAAAAATGGCTGCTTTAAGCCAACTTCAAAACCGCAAAGATTCAAAATGAGGCACTCTTTTAAGTGGGAACTCTGACAAAAACTATGTTCGACAAGAACTATGTTTTCGGGAACTGCCACGAGTAG
>Ga0335394_10006668_pt1 | contig 13023 bp, 7 predicted proteins | sample MAT03_FD_205741 | JGI IMG/M metagenome (GOLD analysis project Ga0335394, IMG submission 205741) | Freshwater microbial communities from Lake Fryxell liftoff mats and glacier meltwater in Antarctica - MAT-03 (spades assembly) (version 2) ...
TTGCCGGTTGACGTGTTGCGGGTTGACGTGTTGCGGGTTGACGTGTTGCGGGTTGACGTGTTACGGGTTGACGTGTTGCGGGTTGACGTGTTGCGGGTTGACGTGTTACGGGTTGACGTGTTGCGGGTTGATGGGTTACGGGCGTCTTCGTCCCGGTTTGACGGGATTGCGGGTTGGGTCTCTTCGCTGCCTCCTTCTCCTCCCTTACCTCCTTCACCTCCCGAACCAACGCATACGTACTCTCGCTGGTGTTCACCTGCCCCACCTCGCCGCTGCTCTCTCCCGAAAGATCGGGACGATGACGCATGCAGCTCGCCGTGTTCACCGTATCGCCCCAGATATCGTATTGGAATTTCTTCACACCTACGATGCCAGCGACAACGGGGCCGGTGTGGATGCCAACACGCAGTTGCGCACGGGTGGCAAGTTCACGCTTTGCGTGGAAACAGCGCCTTCGCCTGCACCCCGGCTCGAAGGCCGGGGCAGGCCAAGTCGCGCGGGGTGAAGGTGACCGTTCGTTGGGTTATGGGTTTCCGGGCGTCTGATCCAAAATGTCCCGGCGACGGTGCGCTGCCGTTGCCCGCACCGACATTAGACACCCGATAACCCGCTTCGCTGGGTTGGCATGATCACCTCTTCCCAGTACGGATGCTCCCGCAGTAGGCTGTTTGTCTGAACAGCTTTCAGGCTCACCTCATTCCTTGATCAACCGACCTATCCAATGGCTGTCCTCGGTCTCCACAGTGACCAAGTAGATCCCGGGCGACCAAGAGCCGGTCGCAAGGATCGGGTCACCGCTCCTGCGGTCCAAGATCAGCTGGCCAAGTGCGCCATGCACCGTAAGTTGTAGGATACGCGCACCCTGTGATGGGACAACCATTGTACTGTTCGCCGCAGGGTTCGGCAGTAGAAGGAAGCCGGTACCCGCGTACTCCTCCTCAACACCGGTGTGCAAGCACGAACCAACCACCACGGTATCGGTGTAGCTGATGTTGCATTCCGTGTTACTTGTAGCCCAGTAGGTGCCCGGCTGCCAGATGGTGTAGGTGTCGCCTGCGCTGCCGTCCTGCCAAACGTAGGTAAGCTCAGCCCCGGTTTGTTGTGGTTGCAGCACCATGATGTCGCCACCGCACAGAAGGGTGTCGTTGCCCAGCGTGAAGTAGGGATCAGGGTACCACATGGTGATGAGCAGGGTATCACTGGCGACACAGCCGGCCGTGTCGGTGATCCGCAACCAGTACGATCGCGTGTAGTAGTAGTGCGTGAACGAAGTGGCGGTGGAACCGTTGGACCACATGTAGCTCACACCGGGAATAACAGGGGCTTGCACTTCGATGGTCCCACTAACGCACACCGTGGTATCAGGGCCGAGGTCCAGTATCAGTGGATTCGCGAATTCGGTGATGGCGATCGTGTCCGTGAGGGAGCAGCCGCCGAGGCCGGTTACCGTTACGGAATAGGTGCCTGTGCTGGCGATGGGCAATGTGCTGTTCGTGCTGCCATCCTGCCACAGGTAGCTCGCGTAACCTTCGCCTGGCGTGAGCACATCATACACGGGAACGCAGTTGGCACGGTCGGGTCCGAGCAAGGGCAGTTGCAGGTCCACTTCAATGAAGAGCGTGTCGTAGGCTGCGGGTTCACAGCCGTTCATTTTCACGGCGATCAACGTATCCACCCCGGCCGTGTGGAAGTCAAGGATGAAGAGGCTGTCCGTGTCCACCATCACATCGTTGGGGCCGTGATAGATCCATTGGTTGTTGGCCGGGTGGGAGCAATCCACCGTGTACTGCACACTGTCGGAGTAGTTGCACACGTAGGTGGGGCCGCTCGCCATTACCGTTTGCGCGGCGAGGTTCTTCACCGTGAAGTTGTTCAGTCCGAAGCCGTTCACCACAATGTTGCGCACGTTGTGTTGGTACCCGCAAGCAACGCCCAACTCGTTCGGCGCGTTTATCACATCCAGCCATTGGCCAGTGGTACGGGTAATGTAGATCTTGTTGTCGCGTGCCAGTTGCAGCGAAGCCGTTGCCCATGTTTGCATCTGCGTGCCGATGTAGGTGACCGCGTTGTTGATGGTCTCATCGCCTGAACTGAGATCGTACTGGATGACATACCCGACTTCAGACCACGAGTCTCCTTTTACGGTAGCATAGAGCTTGCTTCCATCTGGACTGAACTCCACACTGTAGTAGCCATTGATACCATTGCCAAGGGTGATCGGGTTGGACACCATTCCAGAGCGCGTGTCGAAGTCGAATAGTTGGATGAACTCGCCTTCCACGTTCGCAATGGCCAGCTTGTCTCCTTGTGGAGAGAATTTCATGCAACCCATAGCGCCGACCCCAGGCAACCAGCCCGGTATGTCCTCATGCACCAAGCCCACGTGGCTGATCACCGGCACCGTGTCCAGACCGTTATCTGTTACGAGGTAGCAGTAGAACGCATCACTGTAATACCGATGCGATGCAACCCATACATCGTGGCCATTGCAATGCTCTACTGCAGTAAGCTTCTCGGTGGCGAGCGGATGAAGAGCAATGTTCTTCGCTGTAACCGCACCCAGCCCGCCATTCAAGCTCATGTCTATCTCGTTGTAACAGAGCGCCCCGCCCAATGTGGGCGGAGTGTAAAGACCGGCCTCACTGTCGGTGGTGAAGAGATAGTAGTGGCCGTTCAAGGAAGGTACGGGAACAATAAGCGCAGCCTGCGAACTGGAGCTGCCGCCGCGCAGGCTGTCGCCGTTCATCATCATGTGGAGGGTGCTGTCCCAAACCGTTGATCCGTTGGTATAGATCATTTCCCGTCCCCGCTGATCGGATATGCAGGAGACACCCTCTCCAGCCCAGTATTGTGGGTCGGAGAAGGAAGGCAGCACGGCCGGCGGTGATCCGATGAAGTTGAGCTTATTCCCCGCGATCAACATCCATGTGGTGGTCATCGCACTTGGGCATTCGCCCACCAGAAAGCTCAACGAGGCTGTCGTATCGCTGCACGAGCCATTGTCCGCGAACAGGGCCACCGCATGGTAGCCTGCGGATGGAAAGGTGGTGGTGTAGCTGTCGCCTGTGCCCACCGGCGCACCATCCAGCAGCCATTGCACCACTACACCCGGCGGGATGTAGGTGGTGAAGGTGATCGGCGCGCCGGGATCGATCTGTAGTGCGCTTTGTTGGATGTACATCGGTGAGGTGCACAGGATCGTGATCGTCACGGTCTGTTCCACGATGCAACCTGAAGACGTATTCGTGACCTGGAAGGTGATAACATGGTCGCCGTATGGCAGGTTGCCCGGCATGTAGGTGGAGTCGGTGCTCACCGGATCACCATCCACATACCATACGGTGGTGTAGGGCTGTGTGCCGGCCACTGTGGGCGCCATAAGCAGGTAGGTCTGTGGCGTCGACATACCATCCCAGCCATCGAAGTAGAGAATAGCGAGCCCACAACCGCTGGTGCAGCCCGGCGAATCCAGCAGGCTGCTGCGTTCATTCTCCAGCGCGGAGTACATGCGGTCCGCCTGGCCTGCGGTGAACAGGTTCTGGCAGGTCTGAAATCCATAGTCCATGTAGGCCCTGTACAGATCGTTCTGATCTCCAAGTCCTCCTACGCCGATGGGACGGAACGGATTCAGAGCGCTCACATCATCATCATCCGTGGTGCAGGTGTTCACGTTGTTGCCACAGCTCACGGGTTGTACGGAGGCGTCCGGAGGTGTATCGCACACGCGGTCGCCGTTGGTGAGGCAATTGTTGTTCGCGCAGCCACCTTCGAAGGTGTGGTAGAGGCCCAAGTAGTGACCGGCTTCGTGGATGTGTACTTTCGAGTTGTCCGTGCTGCTCCCGAAAAATGCCGCCTCGTTCACGATGCCGTCTTCCGGGCCGCCGTGCGACGATGGGAAGTACGCGTAGCCAGCCACACCCGTACCCTGCGACAATGTGCTGATCTCCCGCACCAGCCATATATTCAAGTAACGCAGCGGATCCCAACGCACCATGTTCTTCAGGTCCTCATCATTCAGCTCTGCCACCACATCCGTCAGTGTGGAGATGTGGCGCGTGATGCCACTGCTCGGCAATCCCTGCGGATCCTGTTGGGCCAAGCAAAAGCGGATGCCCACATCGACACCCGAACCGGTGTTGTATGCCCCGGTGTTCCCGAACGCATCGTTCAGGTCATCAATGCCCGCTTCAACTTGCGCGTCACTGATGTTCTCCGGCCCACCGTTGTGTACGATGTGTACCACCACGGGAATGAACAACTCACTACCGCGCATCGTGCCCATGTCTTGTGCCGCGCGCATACGGTGCGTGATAGCGTCGTTCATGGCCTGCTCCCGCGCCCGCGCATGGGGGTTCTGTGCGCGCAGTAGTTCCATCGCCCCGTCGAAAAAGCAGCCAGGCGCTTCCGCCGACTGCGGGTCGAGCGCGAACGTGACCTGTGCGCAAACAACAGGACCGGCCATTAGGGCGAGAAGAAGCGGGATGGAGCGCATGGTTGCAGGATGGGGGTGCGTATGCAAGACGCTCCAGCGGAAAATAGTTGCGTTGCTTGGTGCATTGGTCCGTGCAGCACGCGCCCCACCATGGATCCTTAAGGCGAACTGTGCGAGGTTACAAAGAGTTCAACAAAGTACATCTCCATTTCCCCCTTACCCTTCGCTTGCACTTTTCCGCGTGGGGTGAAGGTGAATACATGCTCAGTTGCGGGTTGACGGGTTACGGGTTGCGGGTTGGGACCGTTCACTACCTCCTGCGCGTCCTTCACCAACGCGTACGTCGCCTCGCTAATGTTCACCTGGCGCACCTCCCCGCTACTTTCCATGCGGCTGGCCGTGTTCACCGTATCTCCCCAGATGTCGTATTGGAACTTCTTCACACCCACGATGCCCGCGACCACCGGACCGGTGTGTATGCCGATGCGGATCTCGAAGTAGGGGAGGCCGGACGCGATCTTCCGCGCCTTGCCTTCGGCGATGAAGTCGCGCATCTCCAGCGCGGCTTTGATGACATCGGTAGCGTGCGTGGTGTTGGGCGTTGGCAAGCCACCGGCGGCCATGTACGCATCGCCGATGGTCTTGATCTTCTCGATGCCGTATTTCTCGCAGATGTTGTCGAAGGCACTGAAGCATTCGTGGAGGTCACGCACAAGGTCTTTCGGTGTCAGCACTTCGCTCATTGCGGTGAAGCCCTTGAAATCCGTGAAGAGCACCGTGACCTGATCGAAGTGTTTGGCCTCGGCATGGCCCTTTGCCTTCAATTCATCAGCCACCTCTTCCGGCAGGATATTGAGCAACAATTCTTCGCTGCGTTCATGCTCTTTGTGTATGCGGTTGCGCTGGCGAAAGACCACCACTCCGAACACGAGCAGCCCCAGCCCTGCGAACAGGAAGATGTTGCGACGCGTTCGTTCCTGTTGGAGAACGGCCTCCGCTTCGGCCTGTTCAGTGGCCCGCGCTGCGGCGAACGCGGCCTGCTCATGCTCGAATGCCGTGGTGGCCTCGATGCGTTCCATATCCCGCCGCCGCTCCTCCAATCCGGAGCGTTCCATGGTTTCGATAAGCAGGTCTTGGTATTTCAAGGTGGCCTGCCCATCGCCGCGCGCACGGTGGATCTCCACGAGTGTGCGGTATAGTTCGATGCCGAGGCCCTCTTGGTCCTTACAGGTCCTGAGCGCTGAATCGGTGTAGGCCAGCGCTTGCAATGCCTCTGCCCCGCGACCTGCACGGAACAAGCTCTTCGCGAACCGCAGATACAACTCCAGGTGCGTGTGCGGATCGATGTATTCCGTACTAGGCAGCACGCCGTTGATCAACGGATAGGCCGCTATGGCGCTACGGAAGAACGCACGGAGCGAGTCGATGGGTACCGGCTCGCCACCCGTGCGCATGGCTAGCGTGTTGAACCGCAGTTGATCCCTGTATCCCACCGGTCGAGGGCCCGGATTGGGGGTGCAGGTACACTTGCTAACAACATCATCGAGGAAGGCTGCATAGTGTTCAACGGAATCCGGCATGCCTAACCGGGTGAAGCACCTCCCAAGGAACAATGCGATATCACATCGGTCCTCCACCACCCACTCCACCTTCAACGCGCGCCGCAAATAGGGGACCGCCTCGGCGGGTTGGTCGAGGTCCATGGCGTGGATGAATCCGATGCGCTTGGCGGTAGTGGCTACACCGCCGCTATCGCCCCTCATGGAATAGGTTGTCAATAACGGCGAGAAGATCCGAAGCGCACCCTGCGGGTCGCCCATGATCTGCCGATGTCTGCCGGTGAGGTATTGATGTAGCTGTCGAAGAGTTTCATCGTCCACCGCTTCGGCGAGCGCTGCCAGCTTCGCCATGGTGCCGTACTGGAACGCCTTATGCGACATCACCGCGCCGAAGAACAGGGATACGGTAAGGTCCCGGTTCGTGCGGGCCAGAGCAGTGTCCGCGTACCGTTCGAGCACACTATCGCAGTAGGCACTGTCACCTCTATACGCTGCCGCTGCGATAAGTGCACCCAAGGTGTCCAGCTGCCCGCTCATGTGGCGCGACCAGGTATCCGGGAGACTTCGCTGGTCGCGTGTGCTATCCTCTGGCCGCCAGCGATCACAACCCAGTAGGGAAGTGAGCAAGACCGAGATGATCAATGAGTGCCGCACCGTGCACCACGAATTAACTCATCTGTTCCACAAAGTACATCTCCATCTCCCCTTTGCCTTTCGCCTGCACTTTGCCACGCGGGGTGAAGTGGAATACATGCTCAGTTACGGGTTGACGGGTTACGGGTTGCGGGTTGGGTCCGTTCACTACCTCCTGCGCGTCCTTCACCAACGCATACGTCGCCTCGCTGATGTTCACCTGTCCCACCTCACCGCTGCTCTCCATGCGGCTGGCCGTGTTCACCGTATCTCCCCAGATGTCGTACTGGAACTTCTTCACGCCGACGATCCCGGCGACAACGGGGCCGGTGTGTATGCCGATGCGAATCGCGAAGAATGGTAACCCAGCGGCCACTTTCAGGGCTTTGCCACCCGCGATGAAATCGCGCATTTCCAGAGCAGCATTGATAACATCGGTTGCATGGGTCGTGTTCGGGGTAGGTAATCCGCCCGCCGCCATGTATGCATCACCAATGGTCTTGATCTTCTCGATGCCATGCTTTTCGCAGATGCGGTCGAAGGCGCTGAAGCACTCGTGGAGGTCGTGGACCAGATCCTTCGGGCTCAGTCGTTCGCTCAGGGACGTGAAGCCCTTGAAATCGGTGAACAGGATGGTGACCTGTGCGATCAGCTTCGCCTCTGCAGCGCCTTTCGCTTTCAGTTCTTCGGCGACCTCCTCGGGCAGGATGTTCAGGAGCAGTTCATCGCTTCGCTTCTTCTCCTCGCGGAGCTCTTCCGTGCGTTGCATGACCTCGCGTTCCAGGTCCTTGTTGCGCATGTATATGTTCCCATGCGTCATGTACTCGCCCTCGCGCAGACGATAGTCAGGGTCGCTGCCATGCACATGGGCCACCAACCACTGGCCGTTATCGTTCTTGAGTATCGTGGTGAGACGCACGATATCCCGCGTGCTCGCGTCCCCTTCGCCCATGATCCCGTATGTATCGCATTCCACCCAGGCCGCATCGGTCCAGAGGCGCACCTCTTTCCAGATGTATTTGATAATGAACGTGGAGGGGTATTGATCCACGCCTTTCTGGTTCATGGTGCGGTATTGTGCCTTGCCCACGGCGCGCTCGTGCAAGCCTGTGCCGAAGAAGGTCACATCCTCGGCGCATACGGCGAAGCGGCGATCCAGATCCCGCTGTGCATAGCTCTGCCAGAACTGCTCGTGCACGGCCAGCACGATGGCCTCTCGGGCCAGATCTGCCTGGTCTGTGGAACGGCTTGTCATTCGCAAGCGCTGTTGGGCAGGCGGCATGATGCGAATCTGCACCCAGGCGTGAAGCTGATCTCCCCCACGAACAGGGGGGAATGGTGGAAGGGCCACCGACCGTTCTTTGTGGTGTCATGATACGCGTCCTCCTCTTCGAAGACAATGGCGACCTTGCCGAAAGTCTCGGTGAATTGATGAAAGATACCGATGACATCCGGCTCGTCGCGCATTACACCAACGCGCAGAAGGCCGAGCGCCACGTGGCCTACCATCACCCGGACGTGGTGCTTATGGACATCGATATGCCGGTGGAGAACGGCCTGCAAGGCTTGCGTGCCATCCGCGCTGCGGGCAGCGGAGTGATGGTGCTCATGTTCACCGTGATGGAGGACAACGAGAACGTGTTCCAGGCGATCTGCCATGGCGCCAGCGGCTACTTGTTGAAGCAGACAGCGCCGGAAAAAATCCTGGACAGCATCCGCGAGGCGATGGCCGGCGGCGCGCCCATGTCACCGAGCATCGCGCGCAAGGTGCTCACACTCTTCGCGCAGCCCTTCAAGAAGAGCGAGGACCTGCAAAGCCTCACCGCACGGGAGCATGATGTGCTATCACTGCTTGTGCGTGGCCACAGCTACAAGATGGCAGCCGCGCAGCTAGAGATCGGCGTGGAGACCCTGCGCTTCCACATCAAGAACATCTACGCCAAATTGCATGTGAACAGCAAGAGCGAGGCAGTGGCGAAGGCGTTGCAGAACAGGATCGTGTGAGCGCGTACCCTACCGGTTATTTTGCAAGCATGGGATGGTCACGCGCGCTTTTTCTCTTAACGGTCGCATGCTCACTGGTGCGATGCGGAGAGGGGGTCACCCCGTCCGGGCACGTTCAGCAACAGCGCTCCCCTCTTTTCGACAGTACCCGGTATGAAGGTGTTGCGCTTCGTCTTCGCGATGCCTTCGTGTTCCATGACTCCGTGTATTGCGATAGCGTTCTGCCATTCTTCGATGATACCGCACTCGCGCGCGTGCACCCAGAGCGGGTCGTGGATGGCTTTGTGAGCGACCTCATCATCCACAACGGACCAAGGCCCACCACTTGGGACCGGTTCGAGGAACTGGTGCGGTATTCAGGTGCCGCAGTGATGCGCAATTGGCGCGATTACTTGAAGGCCCGCGACCTGCAGAACGCTGGCGAGCGCCAACAGGCCATCGCCGCCTTTGAACTGTTGCTGGAGCGGTTCCATGAGGACCGGGACACCGTGGGTATCGCTTCAGTGAGCAAGCGCATCGGGAACCTGTACCTCGACCTGGATGAACCCGGGATCGCCGCGCACCACTTGCTTCTCGCGCGCGCACTGGAGCCGCGTGTGGATATCCGTTCCACCGTCACCGCGACGCTGGGGCGTTGTTATGTGGCGTTGGGGATCGTGGATTCGGTGCGGTGGTGTGTAGAGCGAATGAAGAAGGACGCCACCCATGAACTCCAACGCGAACGCGGGGATGATCGGGCGACCATCAATGCGCGCTGGTTGGCCCACCTCGCCGATCTGCTGGAGCCGGGCACGGAAGGCTTGCAGGAAGCGTTGAACGCATCGACGGAGCTGGATGCTGCCATCCTGGCCAATGCCGACACCGCCGGGTTCCTGATCGCCAACGATCCCGCGGCGCGGGTGGAGACCTTCGTCCTGCGTGCGCGTGCGCTCATGCGGCTCGGTCGTCCGCAGAAGGCTATCGACATACTACGAGCGGTCGACCCAGAACTACGGCGGTGCGAGGAATGCCTGCCGCAACGGCTGAAGTACCTGTCCGTTTCCGCGGATGCTGCGGCGGCGCTGGGCGACCTGCGGTCCGCACTTCAACAACAGCAGGAGCGTGCCCAGGTGATGGCGCAGAACGTAGTGGGCCGTGAGCGCCTTGCTGTTGAGCAGGCACGGGCGAAAGCCCTACGCGAGCAGCAGGAGGCAGCATCGGACCGACTTCTCACCCAAGAGCGGGCCGCTGCACGCGTTCTGGAGATCGAGAACCGCATGCAACACATCAACCTTGTGGTGATGATCGGCTTCGTGATCCTCTTCGCCAGCATACTGTTCGTGCGCGCGCGCACCCGTCGCCGCATCCAAGTGGAGCAGCTCCGCACCCGGCTGAGCCGGGATCTGCACGACGATATCGGCAGCACGCTCAGCAGCATCAACATCTTGAGCACGGTGGCGCGCCGCAAGGCTGAAGCAGGCGATGAGGCAGGCGCAGCGGCTTCGATGGCGGGCATCAGCGAGCGCACCCAACGCTTGATGCGGAACATGAGCGATATCGTGTGGAGCGTGGATCCGGACAAGGACACGATGGAAGAACTGCTCGTTCGAATGCGCGAATTCGGTGCAGCGGTGCTCGAGCCGAAAGGCATCAACTACCGGTTCGACAGTGCTGGTGTGCTCAACGCAACGTTGCCGCCCCTGCTGAAGAGCAACCTCTACCTCATCTTCAAGGAAGCGCTGAACAACGCGGCGAAACATGCCCACGCCACGAAGGTGAACGCATCGTTCACCCATGAGAACAACACGTTGCGGATGACCATTGCCGACAACGGCAAGGGCATGGAAGCAAGTAACGGTGCGTCGAAGACCAGCGGTGGGAACGGCTTGCGGAACATGCAGGCCCGCGCTTTGGAAATGAAGGCCGAACTACGCGTGATCAGCACTTCGCAACAAGGAACCACGATCGAACTGGTCGTCGCGCTCTAGCGTTCAATGCGGCTTCCCGGCGAACAGCTTCCATAGCGTGATGGCGAGACCGCCTACCACAAAGCAGCGTATGAGCAAACCGTCGAAGTAGATGTCCAGGCGCCGATGATGATACCGTAGCACCAACCCTACGAGCAAAGTCACCGCACAAGCGATCGCTCCGATCAGCATCAGTCGGGCGCTGTGAGGCCATCGGAGCAAAAAGGCCACCAAGCCGGATAGCGCCACGCCCAATGAGGCGCCTCCGAGCAAGGTCATCCACAAGAACTGGTCGGTGGGCTTGGGCGCTGGAAGCGTTCGGAAACCGAAGGGGAAGTAAAAGATCGCGAGCAGTCCTCCACCAGTTACGGTGAGCACGGCGGCTCCCGGCCAATGCACGATCTTGAAGATGCAGCCGAGGATGACCGCAGCGGCCAGTGCGAGTTCGGTGGTCCTCATGCGCGTGTGAACATGGGCAAGGAACAAAGAAACCCTTTGCCTGCATGTGCCGGGCCGGTCGCGATCGGAGGAACTGATCCCGAGCACGGGACACCGCCGAAGGCCGTGTCGGCGATATCGCAGCCTTGCATGGTAATGCGAAGCAAGTACTGCGCAAGCCGTTGCGCACCCCCATGATCATGTAGCTACACGAACATGGGGTTTCCGTGGCCCCTGAACGACGGCAGTTTTGTTCCCTCGCTGATCGACCCGATCGGCGACCCAATTCCGAAACCATGAACGCCCGCATCATCCTTATAACCATGAATGCAGCCATCGCCTTCCAACTGAGCGCTCAACCCCGCGTCACCTCACAGCCCAATTGGCTCGCCGCCATACATCATTGCTTGGGGCCCCAAGCCGATATCGATTGGTTCCTGGACCTCGATGGTGAGGACCTGGAACTGCATGTGACCAGCGATCGCGCCTTGGTGATCCTCGATCGCGAACCAATGCCCACCCGGCTGGGCAGTGCCGAACTGCGGCCATGCATCCTCTCCACCAGCGGTACTCGCTTGGAGCGCATCACCGAACCCGCCGCCGTGAACGACTCCGTGCTCGTAGGTACCTACCTCGGCGTGCTCGGCGGGCAGCGTGCACTGGTCGAGCAATACGTGCGCATGCGCAATGGCGTGCTACTGGCCAAGGTGATGGTGGTGCGCAAGCGCGAAGGATCGGAGGTCATGGTCCCGCGTACGCACGATATCCTGGTGTGCGAACTGCTGAACACGCTGCGCGTGGAAGCCGCCCCGGCCAAGCCTGCGGAGATCGCCGTCACTGACCGGACGGAACAGGTGGCTGGGCAACGATGACACAGGGGCACACCATGCGAATTCCCGGAGGAGCGAATGCGGAACGGTCGGATACGCCCACCCTTTCATGGGGTTTTCCAACCGCCGCGAACATTGAACGTTTGTCGCGAACATCAAACCGATCACACATGCGCACACTTTTCCTCTTCCCGCTCATCGCTCTACAGACGCTGGCTCTTGCACAAGGCAGGCATTCTTCGGCTGGAACCTTCATCAAAACCGAACATCTTAGCCATGGTACCCAAGGGCTGCGTGGAGGTGGCGCTCCGGCGAACGACGATTGCGCGAACGCCCAGGTCGTGATCCTTGCGAACGATTGTGACTCCCCGATCACCGGTGACAACACGCAAGCAACGAACGACGGCCCGGATACAAGTTGCGACAATCCGGGACCAACGCTCCTCGATATGTGGTACACCTTCAACTCCGGCGCGGAGGATACCGTGGCGATCACGCTCACCCCCAGCGCCCAAATGACCGACTGGGCGTTTGTGATCTATGATGCGTGCGGGGGTGCGGAGGTCGCCTGCGTCCTTACTCCGGTCTCTACTGCACCCGTGGTGGTCGTGCCTGGCACCGACTACTGGATCCGTGTTTACTCGAACACCTTGTTCGGGGATCCGGGACCCTTCACGCTGTGTGTTTCAACACCTGGCATTCTTGCACCACCGCCGCCAAATGATCTTTGCGCGAACGTTGTTCCGCAGCCGTTAGCGATAGGCAGCACCGTGACCTTCACCGGTACCACGGTAGGTGCGGTCGAGAACGACGGTGGCGGGTACCCATCCGTGTGGGAGGGTTTCAGCTTGACCACTTGCGCCGATGTCAAGATCAGCTACTGCACCACCACGCCGGCCTTCGGATCCTTCTATAACATTCTCAACCTGGGTTGCCCGCCTGGGCTTATGATCCATGGAGGGTCCTACGAGAATACTTCTTGTGGGGATGGCAACTTCACCATTTGCTTTCCGGATCTCGCCCCTGGGAACTACTTCTACGCCGTGATCCAGACCATTGGATCCTTAGGTCCGTACACGCTCAACGTTTCCGCAGAGGCTTGCGGCACGAGCCAGGCATTGAACGATGAATGCGCCGGCGCGATCCCGTTGATCGCCAACGCTTCCTGCATCACGCAGACC
>Ga0335394_10006669_pt1 | contig 13021 bp, 4 predicted proteins | sample MAT03_FD_205741 | JGI IMG/M metagenome (GOLD analysis project Ga0335394, IMG submission 205741) | Freshwater microbial communities from Lake Fryxell liftoff mats and glacier meltwater in Antarctica - MAT-03 (spades assembly) (version 2) ...
CGTCGCCAATGCCTGTTATCCCAACCCAACCCAGGTCTGCTATCCGATCAATGTGCTTCCCAGGCCGACCGCCGTCATCTCCGGTAGCGGGGTACTTTGTGCAGGCTCTTCCACACCGGTTAACCTGAACGTCAGTTTTACCGGAGACGCGCCCTGGACCTTTGTGTACACCCGCAACGGCGTACCACAGGCGCCGATCACTACCAGTAATAACCCGTATACTTTAATGGTCACACAGCCAGGCACTTATGCGCTGCAAAGTGTCAGCTCCAGTAATGGGGCGACTTGCACGGGTACCGTTTCCGGTTCGGCTGTGGTAACCCAAACGACAATAACCCTTTCGTCTGCCGTGACCCATGCACAATGCGGGCTTTCCAACGGCGCGGTCAACCTGACCGTCAGCAATGGTACGGCGCCTTATATGTTTGCCTGGTCCAGCGGCGAAACCACCGAAGACCTGAGCAATATTCCCGCCGGAACCTATACCGTTACGGTGACCGATGCAAACGGCTGCACGGCAACCAACACGGCGGTGGTCAATAATAATATAATAAACTTTACTGTCACCGGGGTTGTGGTCAACAACACGACCTGCAACGGTGGTAATGGCAGCATCGATGTGAGCGTCAATCCCGGCGGTACCTATACCTACGATTGGTCGAACGGCGCGACAACCCAGGACCTGAGCGGCCTGCCGCCCGGCACATATACGGTTACCGTCACCGTCTTGGGCACCTGTACCTCGACCGCTCCTTTTACGGTAAATGATAACCCGAATAACCCAAACCTGTCCACATCACAGATACAAACCACCTGCGATCTGAGCAACGGCAGCATCAACCTAACCGTGTCGGGTGGCGTTGCGCCTTATACTTTTAACTGGTCGAATGGCGCCACGACCGAAGATCTGAGCGCTATCCCGGCAGGCCCCTACACCGTAACGGTCACCGGCGCGAACGGCTGTACCAATACGGCCACCGTTACGTTGAACAACAACAACCCGCCGATCAACGTAAGCGGGGTCGTATTCAGCAATACTACTTGCAACAATGGCAACGGGAGCATCGATGTAAGTGTAAGCCCTGCCGGCACGTACACATACAACTGGTCGACCGGCGCGACAACGCAGGACGTCACAGGACTGACGCCCGGTACTTATACCGTCACCGTCAGCGCCGGCGGCAGCTGTACCAGCTCCAATGAATTTACGGTAAACAACGTCCCCAACGTGCCCGTCATCAACTCCACCGTAATCCAGTCCACCTGCAATTTGAGCAACGGCGGCATCAACATCTCCGTTAGTGGCAGCGTCGCGCCGTATACGTATAACTGGTCGACCGGCGCCACAACTCAGAACATAACCGGCCTGCTCGCCGGTGCGTATACGGTCACCGTCACGGGCGCAAACGGCTGCACAAATTCAGCCAGTATCACCGTAGGGAATAACAACCCGCCGATTACCGTCACCGGCGTCGTGGTGACCAATACCAGTTGCAACAGCGGTAACGGCAGCATCAATATAAGCGTGAGTCCTGCAGGAACCTATACGTTTAACTGGTCGACCGGCGCAACGACCGAGGATGTGAACGGGCTGACGCCAGGGACCTATACCGTGACGGTCACCGGCGGAGGCAGTTGTTCGACGACTGCCCAATTCACCGTGGGGGATAATCCGAATCTGCCGGTAATCAATCCCAATGCCATTCAATCCACCTGCGATTTGAGCAATGGCAGTATCAACCTGAACGTAACGGGAAGCGTTCCTCCTTACACTTACAATTGGTCGAACGGCGCGACGACCCAAAACCTGACCGGTCTGTTGGCAGGGTCCTATACCGTCACAGTCACGGGTGCAAACGGCTGTACCAATACCGCCGGCATCACGGTCTCCAATACCAACCCGCCGATCAACGTCACGGCGAGTATTACGTCAAACACCACCTGCAACGGCGGAAACGGCGCCATTACGCTGACGGTCACGCCGCCCGGCGTCTATACGTTTACCTGGTCGAACGGCGCGACGACGCAGAATATTAATGGCCTGCCCCCGGGCGACTACACCGTCACGGTTCAGGGAAGCGGTACCTGTGTGGAAGTAGCCACTTTTGTCGTGCCCGACAACCCCAACACCCCGAATTTGTTTTTTACGTTCATTCCTGCAAACTGCGACCTGAACAACGGCAGCATCAACCTGACGGTTTCGGGTGGCGTGACACCTTATACCTATCTGTGGTCGAACGGGGCACTGACCCAGGATCTCAACAGCATTCCGGGTGATGATTATACTGTCACGGTCACCGGCGGGAATGGATGTACCGCTGTGGGTACTGTCGCTTTGCCGAACAATGTTATTCCGATCACGATCAACGCTACCGTAATAGCGCAAACGTCTTGCGTCATCAACAATGGGAGAATCACGCTGATGCTGTCGCCCAATAACTTAGCCATCAGCTGGTCGACCGGTAGCAGTTCAACCACCATTAGCAACCTGGCGCCCGGAGCCTACACGGTGACCGTAAGCGCGGGAGGAACTTGTACGGAAACGGAAACTTTTTTCATCGATGATAACTCGGAAGTGCCCAACCTGGATGTGGATATTACGGCTGCTACCTGCGGTTTTTCCAATGGTGCGGTCGACCTGAGCGTGTCGGGAGGCATCCTGCCCTATACGTACATCTGGTCGAACGGTAAAGTGACGCAGGACATTTCCAATTTGCCCGGAGGGAATTATGCCGTGACCGTTACCACTTCGATTGGCTGTACGGCGCTTATTTTTGCGGCTGTCCCCGACGAAGACATTACGATCGATATATACGGCATTCCTTATGATAACCTGTCCTGTACCGTGCCCAACGGGTACATCACGATGGATGCTGAACCGACCGGCCTGCCGTATACCTATTTATGGTCAACCGGGCAAGTTACCAAAAACATCAGCAACCTTGCGGCCGGCGCATATACCGTGACGGTCACGCTAGGATCCTGTAGCGCCGTGGCAACCATCGACGTAAACGATGGGGTTGTGTTGCCAAACGTGTCCGCCGTGGGTATTCCGGCCATTTGCGGCCTGAACAACGGCGGAACGGATGCAACGGTCAACGGCGGTACGCCGCCTTATACCTATAACTGGTCGAACGGCGGCAATATCCAGGACTTGGTTAATCTGTTGCCGGGGACATACACTGTCACTGTCAATGATTTATACCAATGCACCGCGACTGCAACCGCCGTGGTATCCAACAACAATGTAGCCCTGAATATCAGTGGAATTCCAACGGCCAACACCTCTTGCGTGGCAGCCAACGGCAACCTGGATATCAGCGTGGCGCCTGCGGGAAACTACGGGTATGCCTGGTCGACCGGCGCCCTTACGCAAGACCTCAATAATCTCGTAGCCGGTATGTACACCGTGACCGTCAGCGCGGGAACCAGTTGTTCCTCTGTGGCGACTTTTACCGTGGCAAACAACACCGTCGATCCCGATATTTCCCCGCTCGTTACGCCGGCTATTTGCGGAAACAGCGACGGCGCGATCGACCTGACGATCAGCGGCTCCACTCCGCCTTACACGTTCTCCTGGTCGAACAGCGCCGTTACGGAAGATTTAGTCAATATTCTTTCCGGCAATTACACGGTAACCGTCACCTCGGCCAACGGCTGCACCTCAGACACCACCCTGAACGTGGCGAACAACAGCTCCACCTTCAGCCTCTCCGGTTTAGCGGCTCCGTTGACCAATTGTGCATCCAATAATGGCGGCATCGACCTGACGGTTACGCCGGCCGGCCCGTACACCTACTTGTGGTCCAACGGCGCGCTAACGCAGGATATCTCCAGTTTACCGGCGGGCACTTACACTGTATCCGTGACCGAAACAGGCACTTGTACGGCCTCCGCTTCTTATATTGTAAATGACGCCCTAACGTATCCAACGACCAGTCAAACCGTTACATCCGAAATTTGCGGACTTGCAAACGGGGCGATTGACCTGAGCGTAAACGGCGGCGCTACCCCTTATACCTTCGTATGGTCGGGCGCCCAAATGAGCGAAGACCTGAACGGCATCGCGACTGGAACCTACACCGTCACAGTGAGCGGCGCCAATAACTGCACGGTTACTGCAACGGCGAATGTGCCGGGGAATTCCATTTCGTTTTCTTTAGGAGGAAGTACCGTGCCGAATTCTTCCTGTATTGTGAACAACGGCGCCATCGACCTAACTGTAACGCCATCAGGTACTTACACTTATATATGGTCAAACGCCGCGATCACGGAAGACCTGAACGGCATCAGCGGCGCAAATTACACGGTAACCGTCAGCGCCGGCGGCGCCTGTACCAATTCAGCCACCTACACAGTCGATAACAGCGGCTTATCGCCTTTGATTTCGCAAAGCATCACCCCGGGTGTCTGCGGGCAAAACACCGGCGCCGTCAACCTGTCTATCAGCGGCGGCCAGGCGCCTTATACCTTCATTTGGTCGACCGGCGCAGTGACGGAGGATGTGAGCGGCATCGTCGCCGGCAACTATACGGTCACCGTCACAGACGCTGGCAGTTGTACGGCTTCGGAAGTGCAGGTCGTGCCGGATAATGTCATCGTGCCCACATTGTCGGGCATTCCAACACCCAACACCTCCTGCGTGGTCAGCAACGGCAGCGTCAATCTAAGTGCCACCCCGGCGCTACCGTACACCTATATCTGGTCTAACGGCCAGGCATCTCAAAATTTGAGCAATGTCGGCCCCGGCACGTATACCGTTACGGTCAACGGCGGCGGCGCCTGTACGGCGGTGGATAATTTTACGGTGGGTAACAACACGGCCGCGCCGGTATTGAGCGAGCTGATCGCCGCCGCGTTCTGTGGACAAAACAGCGGGTCTGTCGACCTGACGGCTGCTTCCGGCGTACCCCCTTACACATTTACATGGTCGAACGGCGGAGTAGCCGAGGATATCGGCAACCTCGTTTCGGGGAACTATACAGTCACGGTCAACGGCGCCAACGGATGTAGTTCCACCGCCACGATTGCCGTTCCTGAAAATTCGACCGTACCGGTTATTACCGCCACGATGACGCCCAGTACTTCCTGTGTTTCAAACAACGGTGTCCTGGCCATTGCTGTCACACCGGCATTGAACTACACGTTTATTTGGTCAAACGGGGCCATTACCCAAAACCTGAACGGCGTTGCGCCAGGCGTTTATACGGTCACGGTTAACGGCGGCGGCGCCTGTACGGGGTCAACGTCCTTTACCATTACCAGCGATGCACAATCGCCCTCGATTGCCGAAACCATAAGCCCCGCTTTTTGCGCCAAGGCCGACGGCGGTATCGACTTGGTGGTTACCGGCGGGGAAACGCCTTACACCTTTGCCTGGTCGAATGCCGGCGTGACGGAAGACCTGAACGCGGTGCTTTCCGGTACGTATACCGTGACCGTGACCGGTTCCAACGGTTGTACGGTGACCGGCGTTTATATGGTGCCGGATGACATTATTCCGCCGCTTATTACCGGCGTCAATACGCCCAGCACGTCATGTGTATCAAATAACGGTGCGCTCGACATTTCCGTAACGCCCGCGCCACCGTATACGTACGTCTGGTCGGGTGGTCAAATTTCGCAGGACCTTAGCGGACTTGCGCCGGGTATTTATACGGTCACCGTCAATGGCGGCGGCGGCTGCACCGCCACAGCCTTTTTTACGGTTGTGAGCAATACCGGTACCGTTTTGGCCGGCGGCGTGGCGACCAATATCCTTTGTTTCGGCAATCCGGTCGGCGCGATCGACCTGAGCGTAAGCGGGGGTACGCCACCGTATACCTACGCCTGGTCGCCCGTTTTACCCGGCAACCCGCAGGATCCATCCGGTTTATCTGCAGGAAATTATGCACTCACGGTTACCGACATTGCCGGCTGCACGGCTAACCTTGCATTTACCATTACCCAGCCTGCGGCGAGCGTGCAACTGAACTGCGTCGCCTCCGGCGTCGTCAATACCCCCGGCGCATCCGATGGCGCGGCAACTGTGGCCATTTCGGGCGGCATTGCGCCTTACACCGTCGTTTGGTCGCCCGGATTGACCCAGGCCAATGTCCCGGCGGGCAATTTTGCGATTAACAACCTGAGCGTGGGCAATTATCTCGTGACGGTCACCGACGCCAACAGCTGTACGGCCCAATGCAATTTTACCATTACCCTGCTTCCATGCGGAACGGCCATCGGTACGATGTCATCGACTTTGCTCAAGTACTGCGGAACCGCTTGTGCGACAGCAGTTTATAATGCTGCGGGTCAATTCCTCGAACCGGGCGACGTGCGGCAATTTATCCTGCATGAAGGCAGCGGCAACCAGATTGTCAATGAAATAGCCCGCAGCGCGCAACCCACGTTCTGCTTCGATCCGGCCACGATGAACTTCGGAACGACGTATTATATTTCCGCTGCAGCCGGCAACAACGACGGCAGCGGGAACGTCGACCTGAGTCATTTTTGCACGGTAACAGCCCCCGGAACGCCGATCGTGTTTTACGATCAACCGGTCGTGGCGATCGCTGTGCCGGAAGTGATTTCCTGTGCAGTCCTGCAGGTTACCTTAAACGGTAGTTCCAGTTTGCCGGGTTCCGGATTTGCGTGGACCAGCACCGGCGGTCTGATCATCGGGTCTTCCACCCAGGCAGTCATTACGGCGGGTAAAGCAGGTACATACACCTTGGTTATCAGCAGCAACGGTTGTTTGGATACCGCAGCCGTACAAGTCACAGACGTCACCAACCAGCCGCTGGCGACCATTACCGCCAGTCCGGACGACATCCTCGATTGCACCATCGACGAGATCGTTTTGTCCGGCACCGTGGAGGGCACGTTTTCGGCCAATACCGTCTGGATCAGCAACGGCAGCCTTTTCACCAACGGCGCCACACTGGAAATCGACGTGGCAGGAACGTATCAATTTATCATTCTCGATACCCTGACGTTTTGCAGCGACACGGCTTACATCACCATCGATCAAAATCAGGTGTATCCGCCACTTTTTGTCAACACGCCGGGCACATTAACTTGTGTCAATCCGGTAGTTACGCTCAGCGGCGGCTCGCCGGTGGCTGGCATCAATTTCGTTTGGGCGACGATCAACGGCTCGGATACCACCCAGGTGGGCGCCGGGACCAGCCTGCAAGTGACCTTACCGGGCACTTATTACCTGATCGGCAACGATCCGAACAACACTTGCACCAATATTCTGGGCAGTACGGTGTCGGCCGACAATGCCTTGCCCGTAGCAGATGCCGGCACGCCATTTTCCTTGTATTGTTACGGCGAAACGGCATTCCTCGACGGTAGCGGCTCTGCGGGCGCGCCCGTCCTGAATTTCGTGTGGACAACCACAGACGGCAACATCGTGGCCGGTTATGCCACCAATGCGCCGAAAATCAACGAACCCGGGAGCTACCTGTTGCGGGTGACCAATCCGGCCAATGGCTGCACGGATACGGACGAAGTGGTGATTCCGCCCAAAGAACCGGTGGCTTCTGCCGAGATTCACCAGCCGCCCTGCGCCGGTGATAAAGGGTATATTCTGGTCGACAGCGTGAGTGGCGCCAAACCGCCGATCCGCTATTCCATAGACAATGGCCAGAGTTTCACGACCCAGAACCTGTTTGCAAACCTCAATCCGGGCGATTATACGGTCTTCATCGAGGATGCAAATGGCTGTAGTACGAGCCTGAACGCCACGATCAATCCAGGCGTCGTATTTGAAATCACCCTGATCCCGCAGGTGCTGCTGAAACTCGGCGAGAGTTATCAGATCATTACCCAGATCAGCGGTCCTCCCGGCGATATCCAGTCCATCAGCTGGAATCCTTCCACGGGGCTGGATTGCGACACCTGCCTCAATCCGCTGGCCACGCCGCTGGTAACCACCCAGTACCGGATTACGGCCAGCAACAAAGTGGGCTGTACCGATTCGGCGCCTTTGCGGCTGTTGGTGAGTAAACAAATCGACATTTATGTGCCGAATATTTTCTCCCCGGACGGCGACGGCGACAACGACGTGTTTATGATTTTTGCGGACAACCGGAGCGTTAAAAACATCAAATCCTTCCAGGTTTATTCCCGTTGGGGCGAACGGGTTTGGGAATACTACAATTTCCAGCCGAACAATCCCAATTTCGGTTGGGACGGCAAGCACCGCGGTCAGGATCTGAATCCGGCAGTGTTTGTGTGGTATGCGGTCGTGGAACTGATTGACGGGCAGGAGATATTGCTGGAGGGGGACGTGACGCTGAAGCGGTAAAATTTTGAGGGTGGGCTTATAAGTTGGTTTAGAGGGTTTAGAAGCGGTTTTGTGGGTAATCGTTAATCCTCTTAACCCTCGAAACCCTCTGGGCACTTTTTAAAAACAGTTATAAACGCTCCTTATGAAAAATTACAGCCTACTCTTAGCCGGATTCCTGCTCCTCAGCAGCCAATTATTCGCCAAATACCCGCCGGCCGTTTTACCGATGGCGGATCAAGACTCCGGGCTGTATGTGCCGGATATATTCTCCCCGAACGGCGACGGCGAAAACGACGTGTTGGTCATTTATGCCGATACCGGGGACGTTAAGAACATCAAATCTTTTCAGGTGTATTCGCGCTGGGGCGAACTGGTGTGGGAGCGGCACAATTTTCAACCCAATATTCCCGAATTTGGCTGGGATGGTGAGCGTCCTGATTTTGAAATAGCCCCGGTGGGCATGTACCACTGGCGGGCCATTGTGGAACTGGCGGGGAAACCGGCGGTTTTATTACAAGGGAACGTGACCCTGGCGCGTTGATGGAGTGTGGAATTTATTGAAGTTGTTTTTTAAAACGACTTGTAAATTATTCGCAAGTATTTGATTGTCAATTTATTGTAAAAAAAATGTTAACTGCGTTTTACAAAACAACTTCAATAACGCCGAGCTACCATACAAAACCCCGTATTATAGTAGACGCAAAGTGGTTTTGAAGGAACCGGAATTGCAAGATATTCACAATCAACATTCTAAACCCACTAAACCCTTCTAAACCAATCTAAACCGGCTATAGATAGGCTTTGCTACCCATAGATGGGGCGCCCGTTTATCTGCATTGGCGAAGATCACTTGGCCCGGTAGCGCGGCGTTTACGCCGCCGGTAAAAGGCCGTTTACGGCCGTCCCTGATATTTGTTATTTTAAATATAAATTATATTTTTGTATTTGCCCAACGGGTATTAGTTATTTATAACTGTTCATAAATCAATACTTTAATGCCCCCTATTTCGTAATTTTTTACTATAAAAACGGCCATGAATGGCCTTTTACCGGCGGCGTAAACGCCGCGCTACCATAAAAACCTCGATTGATGCAAGACGGATTCACACCCGATGTAGCATCCGTTCACCTACATCCACGAAAACTACATGGCTCAGTAGCACGGCGTTATTGAAGATTTTTTTAAAACGCATTTATAATCGAGTCACAAAACATTGGTTGTCAATGTCTTTTAAAAATGTTAACTGCGTTTTAAAAAACAACTTCAATTATTCCGCGACAAAAACCTTCGTGTTACTTCCCCGCCTTCACCAAACGCCCGCTCTGCACCGTTCTCCCCAGGACGACACATTGCCAGAAATACACACCCGCCGGCAAACCGTCGGCCGGTATCCGGGAGCCAATCTATTCAGGCGATGACTTCAAGTCATCGCCTGAATAGATTTCGGAGAAATCCGTTTCATTCGAGTTCCCATCCTGTGCAAGCGGCCTATCTTTACCTCGAAATGCCAATCCATCACACCGACATCGCCATCCTCGGCGCCGGACCCGCCGGCGCCACCACCTCCCTGTTTTTAGCCAAAATGGGCATCCCGCACCTGATCCTGGATGCGGCCACGTTCCCACGCGACAAAATCTGCGGCGACGGGCTGGACCTCAAAGTGGTCCGCGTGTTGCGGCACCTCGACCCATCCATCGTCACGGACGACATTTTCGGCAACCCGGATTTTGTGCTTTGCTGGGGTTCGCGGTTTATCACCCAAAACGGCCGCTCCACGGAGTTTATTTACACGCCCAAAGCCGGCGACCCACATCCGAATCCGCTGTTTTTTATCGCCAAACGGCTGCATTTCGACAACTTTCTGGTGCAAAAACTCGATCCCCGCTTCGCTGATTTCCGTCCGGGTACGAAGGTGGACAAAATCGAACGCGACGGGCAGGGCTGGCGGATACAGGCGCGCGGGCCGGCCGGTGAAACGGAGATACACGCCAAGATGCTCGTCGGCGCCGACGGCGACCACTCGATGCTGCTGCACAGCCTCGGCGAACGAAAGATCGACCGGCGGCATTACGCTGGCAGTTTGCGGCAATACTGGCGCGGTGTGTCGGGCATGCACCCTAAAAACCTGATCGAGATCTATTTTCCAAAGGGCCTGCCGATGTCGTATTTCTATATGTTCCCCTTGCCGCAAGGCGAAGTGAACGTAGGTTTCGGCATGGTCAGCCAACTCATCGCCAAAGGGCATTACAAACTGCGCGAGGTGTTTCAAAAGATCATCCGCGAAGACCCGGCGATGGCGCCGCGTTTTCAACATGCCGAGCCCCTGGAAGAACCGGTCGGGTGGGGGTTGCCTTTAGCCTCCCGCCGCCGCAAGGCTTTCGGCGAGGGGTACCTGCTGGTGGGCGACGCGGCTTCGCTGATCTGCCCGACCAGCGGCGAAGGCATCGGCACGGGGATGGTTTCGGGCTTTGTGGCGGCGCAATTCATTCAAAAAGCCTTGACAGTCAAACGTTTCGATGCGGATGTTTTTAAAAATTACGACCGGGAAATTTACCGGCGTTTGGAAGGCGAGATCCGGATATACAAGACGATGATGCATGTTTCGCCCCGCTTGTACGACTTCGGGCTCAATTTGCTGGCCCCGCAGTCGCTGTTCCAGTGGTCGTTTCAGCGGCGGGTGGCGGGGTGGCTGCGGACGGCGTATGAGCGGGAAATCGAAGTGCGGATTCTTCCATAGTGCCGCGTTCTGCAAAAACACATATCTTTCTTTTTAAACACATATCTTTCTTTTTAAACACATAGGGCAGATAGGACACATAGACGTAGAGGACACATAAAAACTATGTTTTTCTATGTGTGCTCTAGGTCTATTTTTCCTGTCTGCCCTATGTGTTTAAAAACAGTTTTTTACCGCAGCAACATTTTTCCTCCCGCCACTTGGCTCCCTGTCTGGTTCCCGACCAAGAAAAAATACACCCCGGGCGGCAGTCCTCCGCGTTCGAACAACATTTTTTCACCCGAAAATTCCTGCACCCGAACGACTTTTCCGTTCGCATCGAACAAAGAAAACATCTGTTTGCCTTCGTTCGCCGGTTCAAAAATCAGCCAGGCTGCTTCGGCCACAGGATTGGGCAATACGGATACCCGGATGGATACCGCACCCGGATTATCCGCGGCCACCACTTCCAGAAAATCGTGCCCGATGGTGTGGTACACCGTATTGGTCAGTACCGCCGGGTTGAAATCGAAGAATATGCCGGCCCTGTTTTCAATCAGCGTTCCAAGGGGGTTATCTACTTGCTGCTCGATGATAAATTTCACGAACCTGTGCGAAGCCGCTTCGTTGCTGTTGCTGTCCGGCAAATTGATGTCGGCAAAATAAACGCTCAGTATCCCGGGACCGCTCAGGTTCCAGGTGTATGGGTGCGAAGCCGCGCCCAAACGAATGGAAGCAGGGTTCAGTTTGGCCGAAAAGGTATCGCGCAGCACGACCTGAAGCGCCGGTGCCGTGCCGGTATTCTGGAAATTGATCTGGTATTCGATGGGCGTATTGGCCTCCATAAAATGTTCGACGTCAATCCCTTGCGGGAAAGCCAGTTTCTCGTTCGGATCGTAGGAATTCAGCACCATACGGCAATCGGTATCGAACAGCGGGTTGCCGGAATCTATTTTAAAAATATTGACCTGGTATTGCTGCAAATTCGGGGCGCCTGTTCGGACCATGCAAACCCAGCCACCGTCGGAGGCAGAAGCGCGAAATATCCCTGGGATACACGCGGGAGGCCTTCGATCTGTACCGGGAGGCGCTGGATAAGGGCATTTTATTCGAAAACGGGGTGTTGCCGAAGTACACCTACAACAATGTCAACAATCTGGCGCACCTCGTCGGGGAGCAAGCCTGGGCCAGGCAGTTTATGGATGATTTCAAGTTGTTTTTGCCGCCCGGCGATCGGGAGAACATTTACCGGTACAACCTGGCCATCCATCATTTCCGTAATTCAAACTACAGCGCTGCGCTCGAACACTTGCGGGGAGTAGAGTTCCCGGAAGTTTTTACCAACCTCGACGTTCGTAAAATACTCTTGCGGAGTTATTTCGAATTGGGCGAATGGCAGGCCTTAGGCAGTTTGTTAGACAGTTTCAGGGCTTATTTGCGCCGTCAGAAAGATATCGGGTACCACCGGGAGAGTTATTTGAATCTGATCAAATTTGCGCAAAAACTGGCCAAAACCGCCCGGGCAGGGAAATCGAAACGCGCGGCTTTACGGCAAAAAATCCGGGATACGGAATTTGTGGCGGAGCGGGAGTGGTTGCTGGGGAAATTGGAGGGGGGCGGGTGAAAGGTTTGAAACTTTATCTGGTGTGACCGAAATTGCTTACCTTCACTCACGCGCTTCGGACGCAATTAACCCATAGGGGAATCAAACAATTCAACATGAACAGGAAAATACTTTTTTTCGGATTAGGTCTTTTGATAGCAGCCATGTTACTTCTATTGCCCGAAAAACCTCAGATAATTCACATTTTGCTAGCTATTGCTGCGGTGTTATCATTTAGCAGACTGGCTTTTTTAAAACCCAAATCGTAATTGCCGACGCTGCTATTGCTGATTAAACAACCCCATCAACCCCTCTTTTCGCTTGTCCTTATCTCCTCTCTTTTCGTAATAGCCATTTTGCCGGAAATGGATGTCCCCAGGTTCGTCCACGATAAAAATAGTGGGCGATGATAGGCAAGCAAAA
>Ga0335394_10006673_pt1 | contig 13014 bp, 8 predicted proteins | sample MAT03_FD_205741 | JGI IMG/M metagenome (GOLD analysis project Ga0335394, IMG submission 205741) | Freshwater microbial communities from Lake Fryxell liftoff mats and glacier meltwater in Antarctica - MAT-03 (spades assembly) (version 2) ...
AATCTTCGAGATAGTCAATCGTGCGCAGGCACTCCTGATATTCGTCCTCGATGCGCTGCCGTTCGAGCGCGGCCAGCCGGCGCAGTTGCATATCCAGAATGGCCTGAGCCTGCAACTCGCTAAGTTCGAAGCGCGTGATCAACTGTTGCTTGGCGTCATCGGCGTCCGAGGCCTGCCGAATGGTGCGAATCACCTCGTCGATGTTGTCGACAGCGATGCGCAGGCCTTCCAGGATATGGGCGCGTGCGCGAGTCTTCTTCAGCTCAAATTCGCTACGACGGCGAATAATTTGCAGGCGGTGCTCGACAAAGATTTGCAGACAACGCTTGAGCGACAGCACGCGCGGCTGGTTGCGGCCGGTCTCATCGGCCACCAGCGCCAGAATTTGCACCGGAAACGTGGTCTGGAGGGCGGTGAATTTGTAGAGCCGGTTGAGCACACGATTCGGCTGCGCGCCGCGCCGCAACTCGATGACCGCGCGCATGCCGTTTCTATCACTCTCATCACGAATATCGGTGATCTCGTCGATGCGGCCATCGCGAACCAGATCGGCAATTCGCTCGATCAACAGGGCCTTGTTCACCTGATAGGGCAGCTCGGTGATCACGATCTGGTAGCGTTCGCCGCGCCCCTTCATCTCCTCGACACTGGCCACGGCGCGCATGACCACCCGGCCATGGCCGGTGGCGTAGGCGCTGACGATGCCCTCGCGGCCGATGACCTGCGCGCCGGTGGGAAAGTCCGGCCCGGGCACAATTTTCATCAGGTCATCGACCGAGACATCGTCCAGATTGTCCCAATGGTCGATGAGGTATATGACGGCCTCGCACAGCTCGTTCAGGTTGTGAGGCGGGATGCTGGTGGCCATGCCCACGGCAATGCCGGTGGCACCATTCAACAGCATATTGGGCAGGGCCGAGGGCAGCACCGTCGGCTCCTGAATGCTGCCGTCGTAGTTGTCCTGCCAGTCCACCGTGTCTTTTTCGAGATCGGTGAGCAGTTCCTCGCTGTAGCGCGAGAGGCGTGCCTCGGTGTAGCGCATGGCGGCTGGCGGGTCGCCATCGACCGAGCCAAAGTTGCCCTGGCCGTCCACCGGCATGTAGCGCACCGAGAAATCCTGGGCCATGCGCGCCATGGCGTCATAGACACTGCTGTCGCCATGCGGATGATATTTGCCCAGCACATCACCGACCACACGCGCGCTCTTGCGATAGGGCGCCGAGGCTCGCGCGCCGGTGTCGTGCATGACATACAGAATGCGGCGCTGCACCGGTTTGAGGCCATCGCGCGCATCCGGCAGCGCACGGCTGACGATCACGCTCATGGCGTAGTCGAGATACGCACCGCGCATCTCGCGGTCGATGTCGGTCTCGCGGATGCGACCAAAGGGATAGGCGGCCACGATCACGGCAGTATCCGAACTGGCGGACACGGCAGTGTCCGCGGCATCCGTCGTGTCCGCTATAGCACCGTCGGTTGCACTGTTGGTGCTGGTGATATTCAGGCCGTCGCTGGCGTTGCTGGCAGCGGGATCGGTCGAGGGATCGTCTGGCTCGGAGCCAGGCAAGTTGCTGGATTCTTCCATACGTTACGGTTGCTCAAAAAACTTAAAACTGTTCTCTATCCAGGCCCAGCAAATTGCCCAATAGGGGCGATGAAATTTGTAAATTTGGGGCGGAGATTTAAGGTCGGTTTAACCCAGTCGATGTGGCCGGCATTATACCTTTGGCGGACCGATGATGGGGCCATTCTGAGGGCCGTCAACGCGCACCTAATCCCTCTTTTTGGCTGACCATTTTATGATCCCAGCGCCAGGTTGCATCTCCATATGTAGGTCATTGGCCGACATCAAGTGCTGTGCATAACCTACACAGGGTTCGGGCCAGCCCGATTGACTGGAGGGTCCCATTTCCAGGATAAATATTGTGCGAGACAGAAATCTAATTTGCGGGACGCACTGAATTCGGATGGGACGCCGGCCTGCGGTTTGATCCATGAGTGGGTGCGGTTCCCGAACTTTCAGGAGGATTGCGATGAGATATAAGCAAGGCACAGCGGTCTATAACGCCTCGGGCGACGACGTGGGAACCATTGATCGAGTGGTCATTGACCCGCGCACAAATGAAGTCACCTATCTGGTGGTGCGCAAAGGTGTGCTTTTTACCGAGGATAAGGTGGTGCCAGTGAGCCTGGTGGCGTCTGCCAAGGATGACGGCGTGGTGTTGAACAACAACGCCGGCAATTTGGATGAACTACCGGCCTTTGAAGAAACCTATTACGTGCCGGTTGAAGAGGCTGAGCCGGCCAAACGTGCCGAGGCCACCACCGAAAGCCCATCGCTGTATATGTATCCACCGTTGGGTGGGCCGTTGACCTATACACCGGCAGGCTACAACCCGGGCTTTATTGCTCAAACCACCACGAACATTCCTGAGAATGATGTGGCCTTGAAGAACGGTGCCAATATTATTTCGGAGGACGGCCAGCATGTGGGCGATGTCGCCGAGATCATTACCGGCGCTCAATCTGAGCGGGCCACCCACATTGTCATCTCGCAGGGGCTGTTGTTTAAGTCGCACAAACTGATTCCCATGGATTGGGTTCGCGACATGGACGAGAATGAAATACATGTGGCCGTGACGGCCCAAACGTTGAAGTCGCTGCCGGACTATGAGCCGAATCCGCGATAAAGCTGGCACAAACCGCAGCTGATGTATTGGTCGCGGCCCTGATCGATTGGGGCGAACAAAAAAGAAGATGGGTTGGGGATAAAACCTGCGAGGTCTTATCCCCAACCCATCTTCTTTTTTGAGACACGCGCTCAGGGAATTTGATTCACCAACGGCCGGTTATTCAACGCGTTCAGCACATTGTTATAGAACTCGGCAAACTCGTTGCGACCTGCATCGCCACAACTGCCGATGTGGGGCAGCAGAAATACATTGGCGGTTGGGTCGGCATTGGCTAGCGCCAGCAACGGCTCATCCTGCTGGATCGGTTCCCACTCATAGGTGTCGAACGATGCGCCGGCCAGATGCCCGCTGCGCAAGGCGTCGGCCACGGCCTGTTCATCGATGCCGCTGCCGCTGCCCGCGTGGCACAGGTACGCGCCGGGTTTCATCATCGCAATGCGCTCGGCGTTCAGCCACAGATCCATCTCTCTGGAGTAGGGCATGAGCGACACCACGATGTCGCATTCGCGCAGCATATCCTCTTGGGACTGGTATTCGATGCGCAAATCCCGCTCGATAAATTCTGGAAATCGATTGCGCTTGGCATAGCGCACGCGGCATCCCAACGGTTGCAAGCGCCGCGAAAGCTCGGCCCCAATTTCGCCAAAGCCCAGAATCCCCACAGTCTTGTTGAACAGCAAACGCACCTGGGTCTGGCCGCTCCAGTTGAACGCAAAAATATCCTCGCTGGTGCGGCGCGGCTCGAACGGCACCGTTTGGGCTTCATGATTAGGATCGAGCGGCAGAGCGAGCTTGAACTCGGTGGGCTCGGTGCGCACCACTTTTTGCAGCGGCATGGCCCGGCGCAGCACAGCCAGGATTTGCAGCATCATATTTTCGGCCACGGCGATGGTGCCGTAGATGGGCCGATAGCACACCGGGATGTCCCGTTCACGCGCGGCTTCGACATCGATGTCGTGATAGAGCGAGCCGAGGCGTTGAATAATTTTGAGCTTGCTGCCGGCCTCGATCACACTACGGTCGATGGTGCCGGTGCGCTCGGTCATCAGTGCGTCGGCCCGCGAAATGAGGCTGAGCAGTTCGTCGTGCGAGACCTCGGTGGTGCGGCGCACAATGACATTGACGTCGGGCGGGGCGGCGGCAAGGCGCCAGTCACGGTGTTGCTGGCCGAGGGGACATAGATACAAAATAGTGGGCGTGCTCATACATTGGGGAGTGTACACTCACTGCAAGTAGTTGAAAGCGATGAAAACAAAAATTGTAATTATTGGCGCGGGCAGCGTGAGCTTTGGCCCGGCCATTCTGGGCGATTTATTTAGCTATGCCGAGCGTTTGCGCGGCGCACAGGTCTACCTGGTGGACACCAATGCCGAGTCATTGGAGATCATGGCCCGTTACGCCGCGCGGCTGAACGATGCCGTGAATCAGCCCTACCAGATCAGCACCAGCACGGATCGGGCAGAAGCGCTGCCGGATGCGGACTTTGTAATTGTGTCGATTGCAATAGACCGGCTGGAGGCGTGGAAGCTGGACTGGCAGATTCCGCTGAAGCACGGCGTGCGGCATGTGCTGGGCGAGAACGGCGGGCCGGGTGGAATGAGCCATGCCCTGCGCAACATTCCCATTTTGCTGGCCATTGCCAAAGATGTGGAGCGGCTGGCTCCCAAAGCCGTGCTCTTGAACTTCACCAACCCGATGACACGGCTGTGCCGGGCTGTGGCGCGCGAGACCCATGTGCGCTTTGTGGGCTTGTGCCACCAGATCGGGGAGGGTTACAAGCTGGTGAATGAGGCGCTGGGACTGGTGAAGGCTGATGCGGCGCATGCGTCGCCGGAGTGGCACAGCATTGTTCATCAAGTGGAGCAAAAGATTCACATCACAGCGGCCGGCCTGAATCACTTCACGTTCATTTTGGACATTCGCGATCGGCAGACGGGCGAAGATCTATATCCGTTGTTGCGCGAGAAGCTGGCGAAGATGCCAGCGGATTTCGAGCTGATGTCGCGCCGGATCATGGACACATTTGGCTTGTTTTCAGCGGTGGGCGATGGACACGCCGGCGAATACGTGGGTTTTGCCGCGGACACGATTCCGCTGACGGGCTACGACTTCGGCGCCTACGCCAAGCGCGGCGAGGCGCAGTGGGAACGCGTGCGAGCACAGGCCAATGGCACCGCACCTGTGGATATTCGCATGACCGGCGAGCGCGCCATTCCCATCATCGATGCGCTGTTGCACGATCTGAACCAGCATGAGCTGTCGGCCAACATCGTGAACGACGGCTGCATCAGCAACCTGCCGGATTACGCGATTGTGGAAGTGCCGGCGATGGTGACGGCGCGTGGGGTGCAGGGCATCCATGTGGGGCCGCTGCCGGGTGGACTGGCCGCGATGATGCGTAACCAGATCGACATCATCGAGTTGGTGGTCGAGGCCGGGGTGAACGGCGACCGCAAGGCCGCGATGCAAGCGCTGTTGCTGGACCCAGTGGTGCATTCGTATGCCCAGGCCGAGCACATGCTGGATGAGTTGCTGGCCGTGCACAAGAAGTATTTGCCGCAGTTCGCCTAGGGTTTAAGAGGGGATTTTGGACAGACTCATTAGTTAAAAATTTTGCTTGCAGTCGGCCAAATCGCTCAGCGATAATGAAGATTGGGAATTAATTTCGGTAAAAGAAAAACTGCGATCGCGAGTCGCGATTGAAAGCTATACTTTTATGCCGTCATTCCCGCGCAGGCGGGAATCCAGGCGTAACCCCAACTCGACAGTGACTTGAAAGCCTGGATTCCCGCCTGCGCGGGAATGACGTTGCTATGTAAAGACTTCCCTTTGATTCTGTCCAAAATCCGAATCCGGCCAACCAAACCATGAAAGACACCACAGCCCTGGCCCAAGCATTGCTCCACCATCACCGGCAACTGACCCTGGCCGTGTGCGAGAACGACGTGCCTTACACGGCCATGGCGAGCTATGCCTGGCACGCCGGCGGCATCCTCATCCACCTGAGCAACCTGTCGGCCCACAAGCGTATGCTGATGGCGAACCCGCAGTGCAGCCTGCTCATGGCCGAGCCGGATGATGGGCGGGCCGAGGTCATGTCGTTGGCGCGGCTCACCCTCAACGGCAGCGCCATCAAGCTGGACAAGGCCGGCGAGGCTTATGCAGCAGCCCAAACAGCCTACCTCGCCAAACTGCCCAGCAGCGAGATCATGTTTGGATTGCCGGACTTCGATCTATTTCACATCGTGCCGACGAGTGCTCGATATATTGGTGGCTTTGGTCGCATCTTTAACCTCAGTGCCGATGACTTGAAGCGACTATAATCTTCGCTTGTCATTAGAGAGATTCAGCACGCGCACGAGTTCAAAATTGAGAACTTGGCTCCGGCTGATTTGGGTCTGCTCCGCACGTTCACTTCTTACGCTAACGCTATGAAAGTCTCCTGCCTACAAGAGAACCTCGCCAAAGGGCTGAGCATTGTCAGCCGCGCTGTGGCGCCGCGCACGGCCACGTTGCCGGTGTTGACGCATATCCTGTTGTCCACCGATAGCGGCCGTTTGAAGATTGCCGCGACGAACCTCGAACTTGGCGTCACCTGCTGGATCGGTGCCAAAATCGAGACTGAAGGCTCGATCGCGCTGCCGGCGCGCACCTTTAGCGATCTGGTGTCGCTGTTGCCGCAGGACAAAGTCGAGCTGGATCTGAACGAGCGCACCCAAACGGTGCGCGTGCAAAGCGGCCGCACGGATGCCAATGTCAAGGGCATCGACGCCCAGGAATTTCCGATCATCCCCACCTTTAACGCGGGCACAGCGTCTGTTGCTTATATTGACCCGGCGGTGTTGAAGAAGATGATCAGCCAGGTCGTGTTCGCTGCCGCCATCGACGAGAGCCGGCCCATGCTCACCGGCGTGCAGATTCGCCTCGACGGCAAATCCATCACCATGGTCGCCACCGATGGCTTTCGCCTCAGCATGCGCAAGTCCGACTTGAAGGAGCCGGTGGCTGAGCCGAAGAGCTTCCTCATCCCGGCCAAAGCCGTGGCCGAAGTGGCGCGGGTGATGGGCGATCAGGAGGAGCCGGTGGCGATGAGTGTGACGCCGAGCAACGGCCAGGTGCTGTTTCACATGTCCAATGTGGATGTGGTCGCCCAATTGCTCGACCAGAAGTTCCCCGAAGTCGAGCACATCATCCCCAAGAAGCACACCACGCGCACCATCGTGAACAGCGCTGACCTGTTGAAGGCGTGCCGGCAGGCCAGCATCTTCGCGCGCGAGAGCCTGGACACGATGAAGATCAGCATCAAGCCGGGCGAAGACCTGGAGCCGGGCAAGCTGGCGGTGACGGCGCGGGCCGACGAAACCGGCGACAACCTGAGCGAAGTCGAAGCCAACGTCAACGGCGACGCCATCGACATCGCCTTCAACGTGAAATTTTTAATCGACGTGCTGAGCGCGATTGACGCGCCACAGATCGCGATTGAAACCACCGCCTCACGCAGCGCCGGCGTCGTCAAAATGGTCGGCGATGACGACTTTTTGCACGTCATCATGCCGATGAATTTGCCGCGCTGAGAGAGAATTAGGAGAAGTCAGATATCAGATATCAGATGTCAGACAGTTCCGATCTGACATCTGACATCTGACATCTGACATCTGACATCTGTCTTCTCTCCCCCTCCCTCATGACCATCACCCGCCTCACAGCAGAACAAATCCGCCGTATATCCGATCCGCAGTCGTTTTCGTTTGAAACCACGCTGGAGCTGTCTGCCAGCGACGAGGTGTTGGGCCAGCCGCGCGCGTTGCGGGCCATTGATTTCGGCATCAACATGACCTCGCCGGGCTACAACATTTTTGTCGTGGGTGGGCCGGGCACAGGCCGCACACCGGCCATCCAAAACTACCTGGCCAAACACGCGCCCAGCGAGCCGGCCCCATCAGATTGGGCCTATGTCCACAACTTCGTCGATGCCTATCGCCCCATCGCGCTGCAACTGACCCTGGCCAAAGGCCGCGAATTTGCGAACCGGGTGGATGCGTTGATGGCGCAGGTGCAAACACAATTGCCGCGCGCCTTTGAAAGCGCGGCCTACGACAATGCCCGCGACAACATCCAGTCTCAGCTGAATGGTCTGACCAACGGCATCGAGGCGCAGTTGCGGGCCGATGCCAAGCTGCGTCACGCCGTGCTGTTGAGCACGCCCTCTGGCTTTCGGGTGGTGCCGGCGGCGCGGGGTCGGGCCATGACGGATGCGGCGTTTGCCAAGCTGACCAAGCGCGCGCGCACCCAGTTTGAGAAGGTGATTGCCGAGTTGAACGACCAGCTTGAAGAGGCGGCGCGGCAGGTGCGCGATGCAGAGCGGCAGGCGGCGGTACAGTTGGCGGCGTTGGATGCGCAGGTGGGAATGGCGATTGTTCAGCCCTTGATCGCAGAACTGAAAAATGAGTTTGCCGATCAGCTGCCCGCGGTGGCCGCTTATCTGACTTTGATGGAGGCGGATCTGGTGGCGAACGTGGCGGTGTTTAAGCCGGGCAGTGGTGAGGAGATGCCGCTCAAAAATGCGATTGGTATGAACCTGCCGCGCGCGGTGTGGCTGAATCGTTATCGAGTTAATCTCTTTGTCGATAATTGCGACGCCTGTGGCGGGCCGGTGGTCACCGAAGACAACCCGACCTATCAAAATTTGTTCGGCAAGATCGAGCACAACGCCACGGCCAGCGGCATGATGATGACCGACCACATGATGCTGCGGCCGGGGGCCATGCACCGCGCCAACGGCGGCTTTCTGGTGCTGCGTGCTGGCGATCTGTATGCCCAATATCACTCGTGGCACGGCCTGAAGCGCAGCCTGTTGCGCGGCGAGATCAAGATCGACGAGCCGGGTGGGCAGAGTTTGTCGATGCCGTCGGTGGAGCCGCAGCCAATTCCGTTGCGGGTCAAGGTCGCGCTGCTGGGCGAGTACAACGAGTATTGGATGGGCTACAGCGACGAGGATTTTCGCTCGCTGTTCAAGGTGCGGGCCGAGCTGAGTGAGCAGATGGATCGCACGCCGCAAAACGAATTGCAATATGCGCGGTTCCTGCGCGAGCGCGGCCAGACTGAGCAGTTGTTGCCCTTCGATCGCACGGCCGTGGCCAAGCTGGTGGAGTACGGCTCACGTTTGGTTGAAGATCAGAAGAAGCTGACCACGCGGTTTGGCAAGGTGGCGGATGTGGCTCGTGAGGCGAGCTTTTGGGCCTCGCGCGGCAAACGCCTGGTCGTCACCGGCGAGGATATTCGTCATGCCGTAAATGAGTATCACTATCGGTGGGGTCTAAGTGAAGAGAACGCGCATGAACGGATTCAGCGCGGTATGTATACCCTGCAAACTGAGGGCGATGTGGTGGGCCAGATCAATGGCTTGTCTTATATCGGCCACGGCGAGCACGATTTTGGCGAGCCGTTTCGCATTACGGCACGCGCGTTTGTGGGCCGCACTGGCATCAACGACATTGAGCGCGGGGTGAACTACACCGATAGCACTCACAACAAAGGCATGGCCATCATCGACAGCTATTTGACTGGGCTGTATTCGGTGGAACAGGCCTTGCAGTTGTCGGCAACAACGGCATTCGAGCAAAGCTACACGGCCACCAGCGGCGACAGTGCCAGCTGTGCGTTGCTGTGCGCGATGCTGTCGGCGGTGGGCAATGTGCCTATTCAGCAGACCAAGGCCATGACCGGCACGCTCGACCAGTTTGGCAATGTGATGCCGATTGGCGGGGTGAATTCCAAGATTGAGGGCTGGTTCGATATTTTGAAGCAGCGCGATCAAATTGATGGCCAACACGGTGTTGTGATTCCATCCAAAAACATCGAAAATCTGATGTTGCGCGAGGATGTGGTTGAGGCCGTGCGCGAGGAGAAATTCTTCGTGATCGCGATGGATCATGTGAGCGACGCAGTTGAGATCATGATGGGCAAGCCGGCCGGCATGCGGGGTGAAGATGGCAAATTCCCAGCCGATAGTGTGCACGGACTGGTGGAAGCGGCCTTGAAAGAAATTAACGACAAGCTGGATGGCAAGCGCGACAAGGATGACACGGCTGCCAAGCCCAAGGAAGAGAGCAAGGCCGATGTGGTCGAGCCAGAGCCTACGCTGCCGCAACCTGAGGAACCGATGGTGCCGCCGGCTCCGCCTCAACCCCCGGACAAACCCGGTGATGGCGAGCCGCCACCCAGCGCACCACCGGCCGGCGGACCTCCGCCCAGTGAGCTGCTGGGGCCGTAAACCTAAGTGACACCAGAGACGCTATTGAGCGTCTCTTTTACTTTGTTATGACCTGCTCGATCAATAAAGAAGTTAAATAAAATTTGCGTAAAGACTTTTGGGCATGGATAATCGCTCTTATCGCGATAGTCATGCCCCCATGATGTCTTGTGCTCTGTCTACGCGACGAAACCATCTCAAATCCAACACACTGGCTTGCGCCTGTTGGACCCAATTTTTGGAGGAAGTTGATTCATGTATCGGAGCAATAAACGTAACACAAAATGGATCGCCGCATCCAGCGCCGGCCTCGCTCTCATCCTTGCGGCGTGCGCGGCCCCGGCTCAGCAACGTGTCGTTGATGTGACCAGGATTGTCGAGGTGACTGCGGCGGCCGGAGCCGCAGCGGCCGGTAGCACCCCAGCAGCAGCAGCCCCAGTCGCCTCCGCACCCGGCGCCACGCTGGCCAAGGTGAAAGAGCGGGGGCAGTTGGTTTGCGGCGTGTCTGGTCAGGTGCCGGCCTTCAGCTTCGTCGATCCCAATGGTGCCTATTCCGGCATCGACGTGGATCTGTGCCGCGCGGTTGCGGCTGCTGTGCTCGGCGATGCGACGAAAGTGGAGTTTCGCAACCTCACGACTCAACAGCGTTTTACGGCCTTGCAGAGCGGCGACATTGACATCCTCAGCCGCAACAGCACCTGGTCGTTGCAGCGCGACACTGAACTGGGCCTGAACTTCGCCGGCATCATGTTCTACGATGGTCAGGGCGTGATGGTGCCCGTGGCCAGCGGTATTACCACGCTGGAAGGACTGGCCGACAAGACCATTTGTGTGCAAAAAGGCACCACGACGGAGTTGAACCTGGCCGACCAGATGTCAACGCGTAGCATTGCCTACACCCCTTTGAGCGTGGAAACGGCCGATGATGCGACTGCGGCCTATGAGGCCGAGCGCTGCGATGCCTACACCACCGACATCTCGGGTCTGGTGGCGCGCAAGTCGGTGCTCAAGGATCCAGCCGCTCACATCATTCTGGATGCGGTGCTGTCCAAGGAGCCGCTGGGGCCGGTGGTGCGCCACGGCGACGACCAGTGGTTCGACATCGTGAAGTGGACGATCTTCGGCATGATTGCGGCCGAGGAGTATGGCGTCACTTCGGCCAATGTGGACACGCAACTGGCCGATGCCACCGACAAAGAGATTCTGCGGTTGCTCGGCAAAGAAGGCGACATGGGCTTGAAGCTGGGTCTGGAGAACAACTGGGCCTACAACATTATCAAGTCGGTGGGCAACTACGGCGAGGTCTATGATCGCCATTTGGGGCCTAACACCCCGACCAACATTCCACGCGGCATCAATGCCACCTGGAAGAACGGCGGGTTGATGTATGCGCCGCCGGTTCGCTAGGTTTTAGCCCAAATCGAAGTTAACACACAAGCCCTGATGCATTTGAAATATTAATCATCAGGGCTTTTTGTAAGTGCAGTCGTTTACCAACCCCGCTAATCGCCAGGCTGAATGAGGGGATTTTGGACAGAATTTACAGAGTGAAACAGAATGAGAACCGTTATTAATTCTGTTCGAAATCATCTGTGTTTTGACGACTGAAGCTCTGGATCAAGCTTTACAAAAGCGACGTGGTTAAACCTTCTTCTTCCACGCCTTTCTGGCGCGATGAGCGTGTGTATGCCATCGTGGCTCAGATCATCTTTGTCATCGTCGTGGTCGGCATCGGCGCCTGGCTGGTGGGCAACCTGGGCGATGCCTTGCGCCGGCAGAATATTCCGGTCGGCTTCGACTTCTGGAACACGCGCGCCGGCTTCGACATCAGCGACCGGCTCATTGCCTACACTGCCGATAGCAATTACTGGCAGGCCTTTTTGGTGGGTCTGGTCAACACACTGTTTGTTAGCGCAATCGGCGTGGTGCTGGCGACCCTATTGGGCTTGCTGCTTGGCGTGGGTCAGCTCTCGTCCAACTTCGTGATCAGCCGGCTGGCACGCGGTTACACCGAACTGATGCGCAATGTGCCGCTGCTGGTGTTTTTGATCTTCTGGTATCGCGGCATTTTCTTTAACCTGCCTCGCATCAGTGAAGCCGCGTCCATCGGCCCGATCCTCATCAGCAACCGTGGGGTGGCCCTGCCGTGGCTGGTCGATGGTGTGCTCAGTCTGCCGGTGGTCACGGGACGCGCGTTTGTAGGTGGCCTGGTGGTTTCGCCGGAGCTGTCCGCGATCATCAGCGGCCTGACCCTGTATACAGCCGCGTTTATTGCCGAGATTGTGCGCTCGGGTGTGCTGGCCATTCCCAGGGGGCAATTCGAGGCTTCGCGCGCGCTAGGGCTGGCTCCGTTGCAGGCATTGCGGCTGGTGATTCTGCCGCAGGCATTGCGGGTGATTATTCCCCCGCTCACCAGCCAGTACCTCAACCTGATCAAGAATTCGTCGCTGGCCACGGCCGTGGGTTACCCGGATTTGTGGTCGGCGTCCACCATCATCATCAACCAGACCGGCCGCGCCGTGGAGATGATCAGCATCGTGCTGTTGGTCTATCTCTCCATCAGTCTGGTCACGTCGTTGTTGATGAATTGGTATAACCAGCGCGTGAGATTGATTGAGCGATGAGAAAGCAGCGCGCTTAAGCGGCGAGCACAGAGCATTTTTGAATACGCATCGCGTTTAGCGCTTCGCTCCCAGCCAGACGACTCATGTCAAGTTCTTCAACTGTCCTTCCCCCGCCCACCGAGCGCTACGCGGTGTTGCGCTGGCTCAAACAGAATCTGCTCGGCTCGTGGCGGGATGTGGTGCTGACCCTGCTCGGCATCTACATCGTGGTCAACATTGTGGTGCCGGTGGTGCGCTGGGTGTTGACCGAGGCCAACTGGGCCGTGGTGACCACCAACATGCGGCTGCTGATGGTGGGCCAGTACCCCATCGAACAGGTGTGGCGTATTTGGGCATGCGTGCTGTTGCTGGCGCTGCTGATTGGGCTGTCGTGGGGATTGTGGATCAGCAAATCCATCGGTGATACAGGCGGCCGTTCACGCCTGGTGGGCATTATTTTGCTGCT
>Ga0335394_10006677_pt1 | contig 13012 bp, 6 predicted proteins | sample MAT03_FD_205741 | JGI IMG/M metagenome (GOLD analysis project Ga0335394, IMG submission 205741) | Freshwater microbial communities from Lake Fryxell liftoff mats and glacier meltwater in Antarctica - MAT-03 (spades assembly) (version 2) ...
GTTCGAGGACGTGATCGTAAGCGCCTTGGAGTTCGTGATCGGACAGTGAGCCGAGAACGGCGCTCTGTTCGGTGGAAAAGAGTTGTTAAGAGAAATTCGAGAAGCGGCGAAACAGTTCGGCAGAGAGCAAGGGGCGAAGGAAGTGGTTATCCAAGGTGGCGCACGAACGAGCGGAGCGAATCCCGGCCACATCCCGCCGCCGATCAGGATAAAGGTCCAGTGATGGTTGAGAAACAAGCCCGTGAAATTTCGTATCCAGATGGGAGCAGCGAAGGATTGCTGGTAAGCCCAGTTGGAACCAACCTTTATCGCCTGGAGGAAAGCTCGTTGTTGGGCGAAGCTGACTTCGGTGATGTCATCGAAGCGGAACCGACGCAGGAGGGCGGTCTACTGTTCAAGCGTGTGGCTGTTCCTTCAGGCATGACCACCGTGAACTGTATTCTTACACCTGAGCAAATGCAAGCACCGGGGCTACAACCGTTGCTTGATCGCATCATGTCGTTGGGCGGCAACTGGGAACGAGCGCTGGACGGATTGCTAATGATCCATCTCCCAAAATCGGTTGATCTCAATATCGAAGCGGAAGTCAAAGCCCTTTCAGCCTCGTCGATTTAGTTCGAGCTTGACCGCATAGAAGGCAGCTTGCAGCAAATGAATGGGGCCATGGTTGGATTTGATACCGGATTTGATACCAGATTTGATACCAGCCTGAATCGTCCTTATCTGTTTTGTTGGCTTTTTCGACTGTTTTCTCCGAGATACCCGCCAAGCAGACAAACTGCTTTATTCATCTCGACAACGCTCCGTATACGGGTAACTATGGCAAAGTAAACCACTTGAGCTTGAATTGCGTTTCGCCTTAATCCAATCATCTGTGGCACGGTAACAACTCAAATTTCTCGAAAAACGCAAAGGGACAGGTCAACATCAAGCACGGCATGCACCAACTCACCTTAATTCTCGCTCTGACTCAATCATGACCAAAACGATCGCCCCCGATCTTTCTGAAACCCTCTACTCCCCAATCGGCAGCGAGTTGACGATCACCGATCCTGCAGGGCGCAAAACCAAACAAATCAAAGATGCCTTTGGCCGCCTCAGTTCAGTAATCGAAGATCCCGGCGGCACTCTTCAATCCACAACTTACTATCGCTACAACGTGCAAGACGACCTGCTGGCAGTCTGCCAGGGCGGCGTCTTCAGTGGAGCCACTTGCGTCGGCGGCAAAGAGCGGATCTTCCGCTACGACAGCCTACGCCGCCTCGCCTCAGCAAGCAATCCAGAAAGCGGCGAGACCTTCTACACGTATGACGACGCAGGAAACCTCACCACCAAACGCGACGGCAATATGATCAGCGTCAACACCACCTACGACGCCATCCAGCGCCCCCTCCTGCGAACCTATTCCGACGGCACCACCCCGGATGTCACCTACACCTGGGACCAGGCCACACTAAACGGCGTCGGCCGCATGAACCGTGTCGCCAACTCCGTCTCAATGATGGAATATCTCGAGTTTGACGCCATGGGGCGCATCCTGAAGAGCCGGCAGACCACCAACACCACTCCCTACAACTTCGAGTATCAGTACAATCTGGCGGGTGGCCTGTCTCTAGAAAAATACCCATCACTCCGAGAAGTAAGAAGCTGCTACGACGAAGCCGGGCGCATCAGCCAGGTAAAGCAGAAAGCAAATGCCACAGCCCCAGAAACCGTAGTAGCCAATCTCACCGGCTATGCCCCACACGGTGCTGTAACGGGCATGACCCTCGGCGCAAACCTGGTCACAGAGACCACCCTCCACGATCCCAAGCGTCTGCAAGTGCAGCAGTTGACGGCGGGCACAGTATCCGCAGGCAACTGGCAGATGAACCTCTACTATTGCCCCAATGAATCACTGCTCTGCACAACGAACAATGGCAATATTCTGAGACAAAAGGGCTACGGTTCTGCCACCTGGGATTATTCCTACGATCTGCTGAACCGCTTGGAGTTGACCACCGAAAAGGTAAGCAACGTCGAGAGATGGCACCAGCGGATGAAGTATGATTCGTTTGGGAACCGCTGGATCTTGAACGACACAGGGACGCTAATACCGAATCTGGAAGCAACGCCGCGAGCGCAGATGGCTGGCGATCCGAGTCCGTTTACGGTGAAGAATCAGTGGAACGGAGCAAGCTATGATCCGGGTGGAAACCAGACAACGGTCTGGGGAGATGGCACGGCAATTGGGGCTGCAAAATACTTCTACGACGCCGAGAATCGGATCAAGAAGGCAGAGGTAAATTGGCCTGTAGGTGGAGCCGGAGTAGTCGAGCATGGCTATGATGGCGATGGCCGCAGGGTTTGGAAGAAGGTTGGTGGAGTAGTAAAAACAACCTTCGTCTACAATGCCGGAGGGCAGTTGGTGGCCGAGTATGGGGAGAGCGGGGCGATGCCGTGCACCACCTGTTATTTGACGGCAGACCATTTGGGGTCAACGCGAGTGGTGTGGGGCTCGGATGGGGCGCTGAAGCAGTTGCTCGATTATGCTCCGTTTGGCGAAGAGGTCGGGGCGAATTATCGTGGTGGAGATGTGCGGTATCCAGGCGGGCTCTATCCAAGGCCGGGCGGGATGGGTGTGTCGATCGAGTTCACCGGCAAGGAACGGGATGCGGAGACGGGGCTCGATTACTTTGGGGCGCGGTATTTGGCGAGTGCGATGGGGCGGTTTACTAGCGCGGATGCACCCTTTATAGCTCAAAAGTTGAAGCTTCCTCAAACGTGGAATTTATATACGTATTCAAGGAATAACCCTTTACGTTTCGTCGACCCAGATGGTCAGGAAGAAGAGGATGTTGTGGCTATCGACCCTGGGCATGGTGATAGGCCAAAGCGAAGGAAGTGGCTCGACCCCGGTGCTATTGATGGTAAACACTACGAAAAGGACTACGCGCTGAAAGTGGCTGAAGCAATCTCCGCAGCTTTGAAGAAGTCAGGTGTTGAGGCAATTCAGACGAGGACAGGCGATGTCGAGGATGCAGGGGAAAAGATTCAATGGCGACTGGACGCAGCCAAAGAGGGCGAAGCTACGGCTTTCGTGAGTATCCACATGGATTCTGGAGCCTCCAACGCTGCTGGTATGAAAGTTCTTTATGGCAACGAAAAAAGTAAAGACTTGGCTCAGGCAATTTCCGATTCAAATAGCGTTATGGATAGTCGGGGGATTCAGCAAAGAACTGACCTTGGGGTGCTAAAGTTTGCGGGAGGGCCATCGGCTCTTGTTGAAGTTGGCTTCATTAACAACGCGAGTGATCGCGAAAAAGTGAACAAGCAGGCGACAAAGATTGGAGGCGAGATTGCAGCCGGCATCATTAAAGCTATCAAGAAAGATAAGTAGCACTCTCAGGACAGCATTAGCCTTGATTTTCTCGGTGGTTGGTTGCTTTGCGACTGATGACGAAGCTGCAAATGGAGACTATTCCTGTGTCTGCCATGGACTGAGCGCTACATTCCGGATTGATAGAGCGGGAATTTCAAAAATTCGACTGAACGGGAAAAGTTATCCGGACGCCGAACTCGGTACTCGTGGCCGTTTTGGCTACTCAAGCCTATATGAGTTTGAAGTTTTACAAGGCTCAACTACCAAGTCGATTCAGTTTTTGGTTCTATTCGATCAAGATGATCAATTTAAAAGCGTAATAGGTTACTACATTGAGACAGGGGTTAATAGTGGGCCTGCTAATGATCCGAGAATTCAAAAAAATTGCAAACTGACAATCAGACGTACCCCATTGAAGCCAACTCGCGAAGATAAGGCGAGGTAGTCGGCGAACTGGGCTCTAGTGCATTCTTTCGTGTGCTCCGCCGCCGGAACCGACTGGACTGAAACCCGCTTTGACGGTGCCGGTCGCATGATCAAAACCATCGCCCCCGATCTTTCTGATACCCTCTACACCCCCATCGGCAGCGAGTTGGCCAAGTGGTCAGCCAAGTGGTCAGCCTGACTGGTCCCAACGGCAATTATCGATTTGCCGCAATGTTTTTGAGGGTTTTTGCACCAACGTTAGCATCGGTTTGTATTCTGGCTCCACGATGAGTTGCACATCGACGCCGTTAACTATCCAAGAATCTATCAGTTAGCTCAAAGCAACATAAGTCTGTAACTATCAAAATTTCGCAGAAATCTCAGTAGGGACGGACATACCCGTACCAACCACAAAATCTCTCTCAGGCTTTGGATTTGGGTCAAAGCGCCATGAACTGCAATGGATTTCATTGGGAATCCTGTCAACTCGTACCGCAAAGGCTATCGATTTGCCTTCGGCCAGAATCACCGGGCACAAACAAGTCACCGGCGCTTACCTCGTCCTGCTGGCGCGCAGGCGTGGGGGAACCTTAGTCACCATGGACCAAGCCCTTGCCGCACTTCACGAGGGTGCCACTCTCATCCCGTAGATTTGGCAACAATTGGACTGACGCCTCCCTATGCGTTTTGCTAGGGAAGCGGTTAGCCTAAAAGCTCGTCGGGGATGGGTTTTCTTGAGCACACAAAATCGATAACTTACACGCGGTCAAAGGAATGACAATCTCTGTATGTTGTTGGGATGAGCCGGCTCCAATCGGTGCATCGAGCAAAACCCCCAGCCATCGAGCCCGGTATCCAGAGTTTCTCCACTTTTCCCGATGTGAACTTTATCGTTCACGCCTCAAATAAATAAATTTTCCCAACAAAACAAGCTACTTACTCGCCACCCACGCCGAAGTCCTTGCAAGCCTCGTGTTAAATCATTATCGGAGGCACACTCAAATGTCCTCTGAATCAAAACACAAAAAAGGACTTACAAAAACCATGGCTACTGAAAAGTGCGAAATAAAGAGGCCCACGAGATCCGTCTCGCCAACCTCTTCCAGCGCACCCAACGTCGCATTAAGGCCTCGCAAGATCGAAAAATCAGGAACGAAACCAATTTTGCCAAAAACCGCTTAACTTTCGCTGCCTGAGTCAGCGTCTAACAATGACCCTCAACCTACCGCCCGGGCCAGCTCTTTGACATCCTGCATGATCGATGCTCCATTACTACTGCCCGAGTTGCGTTCAGCGGCAGATTCTTCATGCCAAAGCATCCTGCAATCTGCTGTCTGAAGTCTGCTCGGGACAATGGCCTCTGGGCTGATCCGTCTTTGCCCGGCGAAGCGGACTGTGTTTAGCTGAATTCTTCGCGGAATGCCTGGGCAAGGTAGCGGCTGCTTCTGGAGTCGATGATCTCGGTGATTTGTTGCCGGAGGTCTTCACGATGGCGGCTGCTGGCTAGCGCGGTGATTGACCAGGTGGCGGGCTCTTCGTCGTCTTCCTTTAGGATCTTCAGCAGTGCGTCCTTGGCCTGATCCAGCGGAGACGCCCCGAGACTGATCGTGATTGTACGGCGCATGTCCCGGGTGAGGATTCTGGGCCAGAGCTTCATTACCGCCAGAAATGCTTCCTCGTGGCGGGATTGAGCTAGTGCTGCCGCTGCTTCGAGTTGTGCTGCTTCATCGTCGGAGCGGAGGAAGTCTACGACGAAGGGGATTGAGCCGGATTGGTCCAATTCCAGGATTGCGCTGAAGGCTGTCCCAATAACTTCAGGTTCGCCGTCGCCGGTTAGCGCCTTTTGTCGGATGAGCAGTTCTGCTTCCCAGCGGCCAAGATTGGTTAGCGCCCGAATAGCGTCGATGCGCACTTGTTTGGAAGTGTCCGTGAGGCCGTGGAGGAGGGTTCGGAGGAGTTGTATGGGGTCGAGGTTCGACTCGATCAGCGCCAGCGCGGCAAGACTGCGCACTTGAGTGGCGCTATCCTCCTTGCCTCCCCAGACGTTTTCAAGCTGTATGCACCGGAAGGCCTTTAAGTAAACTGCGGGTTCGCGGTGTCCTAGCTCGAAGAGCGCTTCGATGATCGGGGCTTTCGCCCAACACTTGGGGTCGGCTTCGGCACCGCCTTCGAGGAAGCGATCGAAGGCTTCTAGCAGGTCATTGACCAGGTTGGTGGCGTTTAGAGCGGCAGCGCGTTTGGCTGCCTTGCCGACGTAGAAGTTGTTCTTGTCGGTTAAGGCTTTGCGTAGCTCGGCGGGGCCGAGGTCTGCCAGGGCTTCAAGTTTTTTCTCAAACGCTTGCTTGCTCATGGGTGGCACGCTCGGCGGTGGCACGGTAGATCCAGGCGGCTACCAGATACAGCAGGCCGCCGAGAACCAGAGTCTGATAGAGGCCGAGATAGATCGCAAAGAAAATCGCCATGGCAGAGCCGAGGACACTTGAGGCGGCATTCATCGACCAGCCCCAACGCACGGCGGAGCTGTCCCAGCCTTCGAGCGTCGCGAGGCCCGTCGGGAAGGGGATGCCCATCAGGAAGCCTAGCGGGGCAATCACCAGGACCGTAGTTAGCATTTTGATAGCTAGTGGCCAGGCGGGGCCGAGGTCGCTGACTAGCCCAGCGAAGTAGCCGAGGACCGGAACCAGGATCACAATCAACAGAAGGACAATGCGGAGACGCTCCGGGTTGTTCTTGACGATGCGCTTGGAATAGAAGCTGCCGAGTCCGCTCGAGATCAACATCGAGAAGATGATGACCGTGAGGGCATAGGTGGGGTGGCCGAGGAGAAGGACGAATTTCTGGATCAGCGACACCTGGATCATGATGTAGCCCGCACCGAGACAAACGAAGTAAAGCAGGAAGAGGCGGAGGCTGCGGCTTTGTGGGAGCTGTTGGCCGAGTACCAGGGGTGGCAGCAGGAGAGTGACCAGCGTTGCTACGACGCTAACGAAGAGGACCCCGAATAGCATCGGTACGGCTCGGTTGATTTTGTAGTCGGCGCTTTCTTTGGAAGTGACTGTGAGGAAGTTCAGGATGTCTCGCGGCTGCACTGTGTAGAAGAAAAAGGGGCGATTGTCGTTTACCGGGGTGACGTTGTATTGATAGTTGGTGAAGAAGGCTTCGCGGTCGACGGTGGTGAGGAGTTGCTGGAAAGGCGTGACTCGGGTTGTGGCGGGATAATAGACCTGCTCCATATTGCCTTCCTTCATCGCGGCGATAGCCTGCTGGACGAAGGCACCGCTCATCGGTTTGCGGGAGAGGATGACGGTGTCGGTGGCACCCCAGCCCTGGATTTGCCCCGAACCTTCGCGGGCGACGATGACGTGTTGGGCGGGGTTGCGTTCGCCGAGGCGCTCGAGGGCATCGATGGTGATGGAAAGAAGGCGCAGGGATTCGCGTGGCGGATCGAAGCCCCAACGAGTGAAGGCGAGGATGCCGTCGTCTGAGAGATGGCTTAGATAGTCGTAGAAGGCGTCTGAGGTATACAGGTTGTTCTCGCTGAGGCTAAAGGCTCCAGCTGCGGTGGAGGCCCAGGTATCGACTAGCGTTGCCTGGATGACCTGATACTTCTCTGAGCTGCGGCGGACGAAGCTGCGGCCGTCTTCGACGAAGATGCGTATCTCGGGACGCAGGTAAAGGTTGTGGCTGAGCGAGGGGAATTTCTCTCGCATGACAGTGGTGGCGATGATCGGGTTGATCTCGACGCCAGTGATGTCTTTGCTGCCGCTGACGAGGGCGCGCGAGACGTCCCAACCGCCTCCAGGCCCAATGATGAGGGCCTTTGCGCCGGGCTTCAATTTGTAGGCAAGGGCGGGGCCGCCTTTAAGGATGTTCTTGCGGGCTTCGTCGGTGAGATTGTCATGATCCTGCGTGAAGATGCCGGTGGCTGCGTCGGCGTCAATGACGATATTGGGGAGCCCGGTGCCGCCTTCTTTTGAGACAGCGATGCGAGAGAAGCTATTCCACTTCACGAAGATTTCGTTGGCGAGGGTGGAGCCCTTGGCGTAGCGGATGTCGATCCAATCTAGTCGCATATTAAATACGAAGAGAGCGGTGAGGGCGAGTGCCAATGCGACTGCCGCTACGCGGCCGCTGTGTTGCTTGGCCAGGTTGTACCAGATCGCAGAAGTAGCGGCGAAGAGGACGGCGACGGCGATGACGGTGTTGGGACCACCGAAGGTGTCGAGGAGGGGGATGAGCAAGAGGCAGCCGCCGGCCGCACCGAGGAGATCGAAGAAGTAGACACGTTCGATGCGGTCGATGGTTTCTGAAATGACTAGCGAGACGATTGCGCCAGCGAGCAGGAATGGAAGTGCCGAGAAAAAGTAGATGACTACGAGTTCGAGGTTGCCGGGGGTTCCTTTGCGGGTGAGCAGAAAGACGAGCGAGGCGATGACGGAGACGCTATTGAAGGCAGCCAGGCGGCCAAGCTTTTGGTAGAGGGTGCCTGACCAGCCGCTTACGACGTATGAGAAGACGCCGCCTGCGCCGAGGCCGAAGAGAGCCACCGAAATCGCGAGGAAGGCAAAGTGATAGTAGAAAATGACGCTGTAGATGCGGGTGAGGGTGAGCTCAAGCAGCAGCGTCGCCATGGTGGTGAGGGCAACACCGGTGTAAATGGTGGACCAATTGGTGCCACTGGGCAGGGGATGCGTAGTAGAAATTCGTGTCAACTCTACATCATAGCTGTCGGCGGTGCGGGATCTTCAGGCCGGCCTGCTGCGCCGAGCGGAATTCTGATTAAGAGCATGCCCAAAAGGCCGATTACGACGATGCCGAGGGCAAAGCTGGGGTTTGGGGTGAATTCCCAGGTTTTGATTTCCTGCCAGGCGAGATATGCCGTGATGAGTCCGCAGAGGGCTTCGCCGGCGATCAAGCCGGAAGAGACGAGGACGCCGGCGTTTTCTACGCGGGCACGTTGGGCCTCGTTCAAGCCGCGGCGTTCGGCGATCGAGTCGCTGAGCCAGCGTAGGAGACCACCGATGAAGATCGAAAACGTTGTTGCGAACGGGAGGTACATGCCGACGCTGACTAGCATGGGGCTTTTGACCTGGACCATGATCAGGGCGACTCCGAAGACGATGCCTACCAGGATGAGGGGCCAAGCCATTTCTCCGCCGACGATGCCTTGCGCGAGTGAGGCCATAAGGCCGGCTTGTGGAGCGGGCAGGGCCTTATCACCGAAGCCGAGGCCGCCGGCTTTGAGGTTGCCTTCATTCAGGATCCAGAGGGGCCAGTACATGGCAGCGCTGGCTACGATGACGGCGACGAGTTCTACGAGCTGGATGGTGCGGGGAGTGCCGCCGAGGAGCCAGCCTACTTTGAAGTCTTGCAATAGTTCGCCGGCTACTGCCGAGCTGACGCAGACTACGCTTGCGACCCCGAGCACGGCTGTTACGCCCTGGGGCCCGGTGACGCCGAGGGCGACCATGAGCAGGGCGGCGATGATGAGCGTCGATAGCGTGAGGCCGGAGATTGGGTTGTTGGATGAACCGATGACGCCGACGAGGAAGCCCGAGATCGTGGCGAAGAAGAAGCCGACGACGATCATGACGATAGCTGCGGTAATGCCGCCGCCGATCGAATCGGCGAGGTAAGTGTAGAGGACGCACATGACGGCGAAGAGGACCCCGATCAGCATGAGAACTACTTTGGAGCTCATGTAGCGTTCTGTACGGTTGAGTTTTTCGAGGTCGACTTTGGGGCCGGTGAGTTCACCGAAGGCGCGCTGCAGGCCTACCGAGAGGTTCTTGCGCATCTTGAACATCGTGTATGCAGCGCCGACCAGCATGCCGCCAATAGCGATCGGGCGGACGATGTAGCGCCACACGGCGTTGGCAAGGCCGACCCAGCTTTCGTCGGTCGAGTTGGCGGGTAGATACTGCTGGATGTTGGGGCCAAGGATGTAGAGCAGGAGCGGTACGAAGATGCCCCAGGCGATGACGCCGCCGGAGAATTGCAGTGCGGCGAGTTTGGGGCCGATGATGTAGCCGACGCCGATGTAGGCAGGGCTTACCGTGGGGCCAGCAACCATCGTGGTTGCGCCGACGGGGACGGTTTGGGTGCTTTCTGAGGGCCCGAGGCGCAGGAGGCTCTTGCCGAGCTGGCCGACGTGGATGAAGAACTCTTTGTCGACGGCGAAAAACTTGAAGACGCCCATCAGGTAGACCAGGCCGCCGGTGCCGATGTTCCAGAAGAGGAAGTTTGCCGCGCCGGAGCCTTGCTGGCCGGCTTTGTGGATTTCACTGGCAGCGACGGATTCCGGGAAGGGGAGTTCTGGGTCTTCGACGAGGGCGCGGCGGACGAGGCTGACGAAGAGGACGCCGAGGAGGCTGCCGATGATCATCAGGACGGTAGACTTCCAGTACGCCTCAGGGCCGCTGAAGGTGGGCCATACTTTTGCGATGACGAAGGCGGGGAGGGTGAAAATTGCGCCAGCGGCGACACTTTCGCCGATCGAGCCGGCGGTACGGGCAATGTTTTCTTCGAGGATGGTGCCGCGCCACATGCGGATGACGGCCATGCCGATCACTGCGGCGGGGTAAGTGGCTGCGATGGTGATACCGGCGCGGAGGCCGAGGTAGGCATTGGCTGCACCGAGGATGACGGTCATCACGAGCCCCAGGGCGAGCGCGGCCCAGGAGAACTCTTTCATTTTCATGTTTTCGGGGACGTAGGGTGTGTGTTTGACGCTCATGAGAGATTCCTTGCGAGTGTCTAACAGACTACAACCAATCTGATATGTTCGGGTTGTGACCGGTGCAATTTTAAAGCGCGAAGTGAGAGTTGCACTTTCTAAGAAGGCGCAGCCGGTGTGGTTCCGGTTGCTCAAGTGGGTTGTGATCCTGTTCGTTTGTTGGAGTTACCGGCAGGCGCCGTATTTTGGTTTTTCGCTTGGGTTGGTGTTGTTGTTGGGGTTTGGATTGCACCTGTTCTGGAGATATAAGACCAAGGGATGGACCCAGGCCTGGGGCGGCTGGAATGATTTAGATTCTGCGAACAAATAGCGAAGATTTTGCGTTTACACTTGAGTACATGCTGCGACTCCTGCCTCTGATGTTCAAGAACTCGCTCCGAAGCAAGCGCAGAAGTATCCTGACGATTCTTTCTGTGACAATGTCGTTTACGCTGCTGGGTGTTTTGTTTGCGATGTACAACGCTTTGTACTTTGAGGACCCGACACCGTCGCAAGCCCTACGCTTGATTACCCGCAACCGGATTTCACTTACTGTGATCATGCCGGCTTCATATAAGCAGAAGATCAAGGCTGTGCCTGGGGTTCAAGACCTTTACATCTCGATGTGGTTTGGCGGGACGTATAAGGATCAGGCGGCTGACCAGCGGAATAACTTTGCGCGGTTTGCTGTAGAGCCGGAGGATTTCTTCAAGGTACAGAAAGATCTTGTGTTGCCGGAAGACCAGAAGCAGGCGTTCCTGAAGGAGCGTACCGCTTGTCTGGTGGGTAAGCGGTTGGCCGACAAACTTGGTATCCGGCTTGGGGAGAGGTTGACGCTGAAGGGCGATATTTTCCCGGGTGATAAAGAACTGATCGTGCGCGGTATTTTTGAAGATCCTTTGAACGACGAGACGTTGTTCTTCAATCTCGAATATCTCTACCAGAGCCTGCCTGCGGGGAGGCGGGATTTTGCGGGAACCTTCAACATACTGGCCCGGTCGAAAGAAGACGTCAGTGCAGTACAGCGGGGTGTGGACGAGATGTTCAAGAACGCGCCGGTGCAGACGCGGACGGAGACTGAGGCGGCATTTGTTCTGAGCTTCGTTTCCTTCCTTGGGAATGTGAAGGTGTTTCTGCTGGTGATCTGCGGGGCGGTTACGTTTACGATCCTGCTGGTGTCGGCCAATACGATGGCGATGGCGGTGAGAGAGCGTGTGCGCGAGGTGGGTGTGATGAAGACGCTTGGCTTTACTAATGGAGGGATTCTGTTTCTCATCCTGGGCGAGGCTGTAGTGTTGTCTCTGGTAGGTGCTGCGCTTGGTTGCCTGGTGGCTAGCGGGCTTGCCGCTGGTGTGGCTGCGAGTGCGGGAGGGTTCATCGCACAGTTCAAGAACCTGAGCCTGACGCCGCCGACGGTTGTGTTTATCCTCGGTTTCTCAGTTGTGGTGGCGTTGATTTCTTCGTTTGTGCCGGCAATGAATGCCGCGCGAACCAACATTCTCGACACGTTGAAGTACTCGGGTTAAGGGCATATGGCGATTCCACTTTCTTACAACATTCGAAATTTAATTGTGCGTCGGACAACGACTTTGATGACGGCATTGGGCGTTGGCCTTACGGTGGCGGTGCTGCTGAGCGTGCTGGCTTTGGTGCAGGGATTGCAGACGGCTTTTGAGAGCTCTGGAGACCCGCTCAACGTTTTGGTGATGCGGAAGGGTTCCACCGCCGAGTTGTCGAGTAATTTTGCGCGGACGGCTTATCAGGATCTGAAGTTCAAGGCTGGCATTCAACGCGATGCCAAGGGTGAGCCGATGGCGTCGCTTGAGATGGTGACGATTCTGAATCTGGCCAGTGTCGATGCTCCTGATGGAATGAATATTACTCTTCGCGGTTTGCCTCCGGTAGGGATTGCGATGCGCAAACAGGTGAAGCTGATGGAGGGCCGCTGGTTTGATACGGGCAAGCGTGAAGTGGTAGTGGGCAAGTCGATTGCGAAGCGTTTTCCGGATGCGCGGATTGGCGGCAAGTTGAAGTTTGCTCGCGGGGAATGGGAAGTGGTTGGGGTGATGGATGGTGGACGTAGCGCTGTCAATAGCGAAATCTTCGCCGATCTTAATCAGGCGAGTGCGGATTACAACCGCTCTGAAGTGTTGAGCTCCAGTCTGATACGGGCTACCGATGAGGTGGCGGTGCAGGCTCTGGTAAACGATTTAAACTCAGACATCAAGTTGAATGTCGATGCGCAGACGGAGTTGGCCTATTATGCGGCGCAGACGGTTTCTGCCGCGCCCATTAAGTTTCTTGGGTTGTTTGTGTCGGTGATTATGGCGGTGGGCAGTTGCTTTGCTGCGATGAACACGATGTATGCGGCCGTTGCGCGCCGGGCGAAAGAGATTGGAACTTTGCGTGTACTCGGGTTTGCCCGGTCAAGTATTTTGACAAGCTTCTTCTTGGAGTCAATGCTTTTGTCGTTGCTGGGTGGGGCGCTGGGGTGTTTGCTGGTGTTGCCT
>Ga0335394_10006678_pt1 | contig 13011 bp, 12 predicted proteins | sample MAT03_FD_205741 | JGI IMG/M metagenome (GOLD analysis project Ga0335394, IMG submission 205741) | Freshwater microbial communities from Lake Fryxell liftoff mats and glacier meltwater in Antarctica - MAT-03 (spades assembly) (version 2) ...
ACAGACCAACTACCCCAAAAGCAGCGCGGCTGCGGCCGGCAAGTATCTGGTTGGCGTCGTGTTGGCGGGTGGCGATCCCGCCAACTTTAGCGGCTTGAATCTCGTGCTCAGCGTTACCAATTCGTTTAGCCCCACCACCGGCCGCTATGGCAGCAGCGTGTGGGATCAGAGCTATGCCATTCTGGGTCTGGCCGCTGCGGATGAGCCAATCTCGCCGACTCAGGTGCAAAAACTCATCGACATTGCTGCGGCCGATGGCGGCTACGACTTCTTTGCCAATGCGGCTGCGGGCGCGGCCGATAGCACGGGGCTGGCGCTGATGGCGTTGCAGGCCGCGGGTGTGCCGGCCACCGATCCGGCGGTGCAAAATGCCATTGTGTTCCTGCGCAAAGCGCAACTGGCCGACGGTGGCTATGGCTTTGGCAGCCCCAGCGATGCCAACTCCACTGGATTGGCCGTGCAGGGTCTGGCGGCGTATGGCGAGCCGTTCAGCAGCCTGGCCTATGGGCAGGTGATCACCGATGGCACTGCGTCGCGCCTGATCGTGCGCACGCCGTTGGATGTCCTGCTGAATTTGCAGTTGCCGGATGGCAGCTTCGCCAGCGCCTTTAGCGTGCAAGCGGCCACCTATGCAGCCCTGCCCGGTGTAGCGGCGTTGCCATTGCCGCTGCATGGCCCATTTGTGTTCAAAGTTTATTTGCCAATCATCACTCGCTAATGACACGACACCATTCGGAGCGATTCAATCGCTCCGAATGGTCACCCCGCTAAGATGAAATTTGGACTACGGTATCTTGCCCTGATCGTGACCACGTTTGCCGCGTTGGGTCTAAACGCCAGCGCACTGCTGCGGCAGCCAATGGCACCCAATCAAGCCACCCAACGCGCCGCTTTGGTGGTGCGCTTTGATAGTGGGCAAATCGCAGTAGAACAATGCGTTTCATTTTCTGAACCAGAAATAACAGGCTACGACCTGTTACGCAAATCTCAATGGCCAGTCATTGCAAGTCAATTTAATGGCATGGGTGCTGCCATTTGTAAAATTGCTGATCAGGGTTGTCCGGCCGAAGATTGTTTTTGCAAATCTGTCAGCGAACAAAAGTCATGGTTTTTTTGGACGTTGCAAAATGGAGCGTGGGTGTCTTCCAATGCCGGTGCCAGCGGTGCCAAGGTGACCGAGGGCGTGGTGCACGGCTGGGTGTGGGGATCGGGAAGTCCTATCGAGCCAGCAAGAACTTTTGAGCAGATCTGTAATGCAGCCCCGGCCGCTCCAACCAGCACCTCATCTGTGTCCACATCTACATCAACTACAACCTCCACATCTACCAATCCGCCCCCACAACCGATTGCGACTGCGACGGCAACTTCTGCACCCATTGCATCTGATCTGATGGGCGGCGGCCAGGTGATCTCAGGCACCATCAACCCGCCTGTGCCGACGGTCATCGCCGTCGCCAATGCGCCGGCGCCCTCACCTGTGGTGGGGGTGACAGTGGTGGTTGTCGTGGCCGTAGCGGTGCCGACTTCGACCCCGGCAGCAATAGCGCCAACGGCGGTGGTGCCGACAGATGTGGCCACATTGACGCCCACGCCAACATTCACGCCGGAGCCTACGCTTTCGGCCACGGCCACGATTACGTCTACGCCAACGTTTACGACAGAGCCTACGCTTGCTCCAACGCCGACACTCACGCCAGAGCCAACGCTTTCGTCGACGTCGACGTCGACGATTTCAGTTGCGGCTACGCACTCATCCACACCCACGATTACACCAACGCCTACTCCTCCCGAAACGCCTCCCGCCCCGAGCCTGCTCGGCTACGCCCTATTTGGCGTCATCGCGCTGGGCCTGGTCGGCGGCATTGCCCTGACCAGGATGCGCCGGTGAGCCAGACCCCTCGCCCGGCCGCGCGCTGGCTCAGCATCGGCACCTACATACTGATCAGCATCATCGGCCTGGCCGCGTTCCTGTATCCGTTCTGGCTGCCGGCTATCGAGCCGAGCGGCATAAGTGGCCATGCGCAGGATGCGCCGGTGATGACGCTGCTGCTGATCGGTCTGTGCCTCATCGCTATTTTTCTGGATGCTCAGGCCAACGGCCTCACCACCAAAACCATTGCCCTGCTGGGGGTGCTGGTCGCGATCAACAGCGTGCTGCGCTTCATCGAGGTGACGATTCCCGGCCCTGGCGGCTTCACCCCCATTTTCTTTCTCATCATCCTGTGCGGCTATGTGTTCGGCGCGCGCTTTGGCTTTTTAATGGGCGCACTCACCTTGCTGGTGTCGGGGTTGATCACCGGCGGGGTGGGGCCGTGGCTGCCCTATCAGATGTTCACGGCGGGGTGGATGGGTCTCTCGGCCGGTTGGCTGGCCGCGCTGATGGCAGAGCGGAAACGACGGACGACGGACGACGGACGACCCATCTTGCCGTCGTCCGTCGTCCGTCGTCCGTCGTCATGGCCTCTGCTTCCCCTTATCCTGTTCGGCGCACTCTGGGGCTTTCTCTACGGCCTCATCATCAACATCTGGTTCTGGCCTTTTGCCACCGGCCCGGCTGCGCAATACTGGCAACCCGGGATTGGGCTGGCTCAAACCCTGCAACGTTATGCCGTGTTTTATCTGGCCACCTCAGCCGGTTGGGATGTGTTCGGTGCCATTGGCAATGCCGTGCTGATGCTGCTGTTCGGCCTGCCAACACTGCGAACCTTGCTGCGCTTCAAAGGCCGCTTCACTTTCAACTACCGGCCGGTGCAAGTTGTATCTGGATCTGCCCAGTTGAGTGAGGCTTAGCCATGCGTTCGACGGCGTGGCTGATGTGGCTGGGCGCGTGCGCGGGAGTGCTGTGGACGACCCGCAATCCGCTGTATCTGGTGCTGGCGTTGTTGTGCATCGAGTGGGTGCGTGCCAGCCTGGTCCAGCGCACAAGCCCATCTGTCCTCGCGCGTTCATCCATCTCGCCGGCGCGGCTGGTGGTGTTCATGGTGCCGTTGTCGGCGCTGCTGAATGCGGTGTGGACGCGCGCGGGTGACACGGTGTTGTTTCGGCTGCCGTCCTGGCTGCCGCTCATCGGCGGTGCCATCACGCTTGAAGCTGTGGTGTTTGGGGCGCTAAATGGCCTGGTGCTGGCCGGCTTTATCACCGCGTTCAGTGTGCTCAATCGTGCTTTGCCGGTGCGTGCATTGGTCAATCTCATCCCACGAGCCTTTCACTCGCTGGCCGTCATCGTGTCCATCGCCCTTACCTACGTGCCCTTCACCCTTCGGCAGGCCCAGGCCATTCGAGAGGCGCAACTGATTCGCGGCCACGCGCTACGCCGGGTGCGCGACTGGCTGCCGTTGTTTATGCCGTTGCTGGCCGGCGGTTTGGAGCGCGCCCTGCAACTGGCCGAGGCCATCACGGCCCGCGGTTTTGCGAATCCGGGCCGGGGCAATCTCAGGCTGGAAGCGCTGGCTTTGGTGGGCTTGTTGCTGGCCGGGCTCGGCTGGCTGGTGCGACTGTTGGTGCCGGCATTTTCAGGGTGGGGCTGGGCGGGCTTGCTGGTGGGAATGGGGCTGACGGGGTGGTCGATCTGGCGGCTCGGTAAACGCATCCCACGCACCCACTATCGCCTTGAAAAATGGACCTTGAAGGATGGCCTGGTGATCGGGGCTGCGGTGCTGGCCGTGGTGGGACTTCATGTGCCCCTATTCAATCGCGCCTCACTCTTTTACGATCCGTATCCGGTGCTGACCTTGCCGTTGTTCGATCCACTCATCGGCGCGTGTATCCTGTGCCTGGCCGTGCCTGCTATCCTCCTGATGGGAGACTCGCCAGAATAGAGCCGCATGATCTCGTTTAACCAGGTGACCTTTACGTATCCCAACGCGGCCCAGCCAGCGTTGCAGAACGTCTCGCTGCAACTGCGCGACGGCTCGTTTACGCTGGTGGTGGGCGAGAGCGGCTCCGGCAAAAGCACGCTCTTGCGTTGCGTCAATGGGCTGGTGCCGCACTTCAGCGGCGGCCAGTTGCTGGGTGATGTGCGTGTGTTGGGGTTTGATCCTGTGCAGGCCGGCCCCGAGGTGATGAGCCAGCAGGTCGGCTTTGTGTTGCAAGACCCCGAGGCGCAGTTCGTGATGGACACGGTGGAAGACGAGATTGCCTTCGGCCTGGAGAATCGCGCGCTGCCGCGACAGGACATTCGAGTGCGGGTCGAGGAGGTGCTTGATCTGCTCGATCTGGAGCCGCTGCGCGCGCGCAAGTTGGAGACGCTGTCGGGCGGCGAACGCCAGCGCACGGCCATCGCGTCGGTGCTGGCCATGCGGCCACGCGTGCTGGTGCTGGACGAGCCGACTTCGCAGTTGGACCCCAAGAGCGCCGAGGATGTGTTGAATGCGCTGGTGCGGTTGAATGCCGATCTGGGGCTGACGATTGTGCTGAGTGAACATCGGCTGGAGCGGGTGTTGCCGTTTGTGGATACCGTGGTTGCGCTATTTGCGCCGTCGCTGGAAAGGGAATTGCACATCGGCACACCGGCCCAGGTGATGCCACACATCGATCTCGCGCCGCCGCTGATTCAACTCGCCAAAGCCCTCGACTGGCACCCTTTGCCGATGACGATCAAGGAGGGAAAGGCCTTTAGCGCACAACTTGTGCGGCCGGAGATTGCATCGGCACCAGCAGCGGCTGGAGCGCATACCAATATGGCACCGTTGCTCGATGTGCGTCATATCGATTTTGGGTATGGCCCGCAACCGGTTCTAAAAGAGGTGTCGTTGCAGGTGCGCGCCGGTGAAGTGTTGGCGCTGTTGGGCCGCAACGGCAGCGGCAAAAGCACCTTGCTCAAGTGCATCATTGGATTGAATAAGCCCAAACGCGGCGAGGTGCGTCTGGATGGCACGAGCACGGCCGGCCAAAGTGTGGCCCAGCTCAGCCAGCGCATCGGCTACCTGCCGCAAGACCCCAACGCGCTGTTGTTTGCCGACACCGTGGCCGAGGAGTTGGCGATTACGCTAAGAAATCATCACGTGCCGGCAGCAGAGCTACAGCCACGGGTTGCCGCGGCATTGCATCAGTTGGGGCTGGCCGATAAGGCGCAGCGATATCCACGCGATCTGAGCACGGGCGAACGGCAACGGGTGGCTTTTGGCGCCATCGCCATCACCCAACCCAGGGTCTTGCTGCTGGATGAACCCACACGCGGGCTGGACTATGCAGCCAAGCGCCAGTTGGTGCGGCTGCTGAGCGAGTGGCGAGTGGCCGGCACAGCGATTGTGCTGGTCACGCACGATGTGGAGATGGCCGCTGAAATTGCAGACCGGGTGGCGGTGCTGAGTCAGGGCGAGGTGATTGCCGAAGGTGCGCCGGCTGAGGTTTTGGCGACTTCGCCGTGGTTTGCGCCGCAAATCTCGCGGCTCTTCCCGGCAACACCCTGGCTGACCGTGGAAGATGTATTGAAGGCGCTAAAGTCGCTTTAGCGGGGCTGATTAGCGTGAGTTGGTGCCGAAGGCCATTGAAATGGTATGGGTGAGACTGGCAACTACGGGGCTGGCCTGGTTGGCATCCGCGCTGGCATCTGCAACCTTATACAAGCTAAGGAGCAAAATTGCGACAAATAAAATTCCCCGGCCACTTCGATGTTTCTTCATTGTGTAGTTCCTCGCAAACGCTAGTTCAGTGTTTTGAATGATTTCGGCTACCTGTTGGCCGATTTCATCTGGGTCCTGAGCAATAACTGATGCCCAAGATCACGGCTTGGTTCCTGGGTTGGAACCTAATAAACCTGTTGATCTGTGACAACTTCAACAAGAATAATGGAAACCCCACGTCTTACCTGAACTTTGTTGCTCAACCGAGCAAAATTCATACTTTTTTTGCACTATTCAAACTTTAGTCGGAATTCAATATCCAACCAATGAAATGCGCAACAGCAGCAGAATTAGTTTGCTTGATCCAAATGCTGGCTGATATTGACGATCTGGGTCTGTTGCAAGGGCGCGGCTACGGCCTGAGTGGTGACATTAATTGCGGCCGATGCGATGAACGCTTTGTAAAGTATTAAGGCCAGCACGGCAAACGTCATCAGGGATCGGGAGCTGCGTTGTTTCTTCATGGCTACTTTGACTTAAATAAATTGCTGACATGCCAATGTTAGGAGAACCACGCACGCACCGCATACGGAAGAAGATGTAGTGGACTACGATATTGCTGATAAGAAAACCGAGCCTATTTTGTGGGTGAATCAGTCTAAAGTTTGATGGCGATTCCCATAATGCTGAAAACCAGGATTGAGAATTTTGGCATTTAGGCGTGATACGACACAATACGGCCCATGAGCACACTCAAGATCGGCATCGTCGGCACAGGCAAAGTGACCCAAAACAGCTATTTGCCGGGGCTGGCCCAGCACACCGATGTGACGTTGGGATATTTCAATCGCACTCCTGAGAAGGCCGCGGCCTGCGCGGCGCGTTTTGGTGGCCAGGCTTTTGGCACTGTGGCCGAACTGATGGACTGGCAGCCGGATGCCGTGATGATATTGACGCGCGAAATGGAGCGGCTCGAAGCGACCCAGGCGGTGCTGGCCTATCGGCCGCGCCGGGTGTTTTTCGAAAAGCCTCTGGTGGCGCGCAAAGGTCAGGAGCATGTGACCGAGCAGGATTTCTTTGATGCGCAGAAGCTGTTGCAGCAGACCGAAAGCATCGGCTGCGAAACGGCCATGGTCTTCAACTATCGCTTCTTCGAGCACACCCAGATTGCCCGGCGGGTCGTGGCCGAGCGCAATTTTGGGCGCGTGCTCAACATCACTGGACTGGTGCACTACGCCTGCTGGAGCCATGCCATCGATCTGGTGCACTTTTTTGCCGGCCCGCTGGCCGAGGTGAGCGCGCTGCAGAGCCAGGCCGTACACGATTCCGGCAACTTTCGCGCGCCCGATATCACCTTCGCCTTTCGCACAGCCGATGACGCCACCGGAAGCCTGCTCGGCACCAGCACCCTGGCCTGGACGTTCCCGCTGTTCGAGCTGACCTTCAACTTCGAGCGCGGTCGAATTCGCCTGCAGGATCTGGATGGCGAGATGACGGTGATGGATGCGACCGGCAATAGTGGCGGCAGCAGTAATGGAATCGAAGTGCAAACCTATCGCATCGCCGGCCACTACTCGCGCTGGGATCAATACACCGGCTCGTTCGCCAAATCGGTGAATGCCTATCTGGACACGGTGCGCAACAATGTGCCACCGCCGGTGCCAGGGCGGTATGGCTTGTTGGAGTTGCAGGTGGAGGCGGCCGTTCAGCGCTCGATCTCAACCGGTATGCCGGTGCTATTGGCCGAGACATTCCCGTTGAACTTGCGAGATGAGTGAGACAGGTTGAGGTGACCATGGCGACCCAATACCGGGTGATACAGGACTATGTACGTAAATATCACGATCCCATTTCTTTTGCCGAGGGCGAGGTCATCACGCGCCAATATAAGGATGACGAGTTCCCCGGCTGGTGGTGGTGCACGGACAAGCGCGGCAAAAGTGGCTGGGTGCACGAGTCTTATTTCTGTGAGGATGACTATCGCTACATCGCCAGCCGCGATTACTCGGCCAAAGAGTTAAGCGTAAAAACCGGCGAGTCTGTCGTTGGCCTGGGCGAAGTGGGCGGCTGGCTGCTGGCGCAATCTCAGGCTGGCGAACTGGGGTGGGTGCCGTTGGCGCATGTGCAGCCAGTCAGTTAACGTTAGTTTCGGATAAGTGCAATAGTGTCATTCTGAACATGCCGATATTGCTTTTGCAGGTAAAAAGTGTCTGGGCATGTGAAGAATCTCTCCCAAATGGACACTTTAACTGATTAGGGCACTCCAAGTTCGCGCCCGGGGTTAGCATACAAATTTCTTCAGAATAATTTCTACTCATCTAATTTTGGAATTCTCTGTTTGACAATTATCTTATTGGGCTCACGGGAGCTTTGACGTTCCCGCTCTTCAACATTTAGAGACAAAGATAGATACACAAGTGCGGCGCGCGCCAACTTTAATAGTTTTAAGGCTTTGTTTTCAAAGTCTTGTACAAACAATGAATAGGATTTGGCTTGTCCAGGCTTTGGCAGATTGATACCTATATGCTCATTGTGCAATCGGAGCATCTTATGTTCCAAATGGTTGCGTATATTGGCTAAATCAAAAGCATCAGGATCTATTGCATCCTTAATGTCTTGTTGGTTTTCTACCAAATCTTTTGATAACCAAAATAACCCACGCATTGGCCAATTATTGCGGTTAGTAAATTCGGAACGAAGGCCTTGTTTGTGTTTTTGATTAATAAACCACAGACTTCGAAAGCTTATTTGTTTTTCGGGTATGCCTAGTTCTAAATATGCATTTAACAGATAGGCTACTTTGTCAAAGAGAGCGTAGGAAGTTCGGTACGAAGATTTCACTCTCTCAAGTGAAATTCCATAAGATGGATAGTCAAGAGTATTATAGAGATGCAACTCCTTATCCACAAAGCTTGCTGTTTTTAGCTTAATTCCTTCGTAGTAGAAATATCGGGCTGCTACATATTCCTGCTTTAATTGGTCAAAGAAAGCGTGAAAATATAGAGTTTCATGCTTGTGAGCATATACAATGCTTGGGGCGCTTAGTACGTCTCGTGCCGCAATACTGTAGGCTCCTAGATCATTCAATGGATTCAAAAATAAGTGCTTGGTTAGACACCAGCTTCGATAATCTTGCTCAGCCTTTGTATGGCCTAACGAATATTCTTCTGGTTTGTAGTCTTCTAAGAATTGCTTGGTAGGAAATGAATCTTGGATCTGCTTTATCGCTCTTTCAAATTCGCTCAGTGCTTGCGGATGCAATTCAGACGTTATAGCTTTGATCAAGTTCGAATAAGCGTTTCGGATAATTAATCCACGATGACCTGGATCATAGACAAGTCGCGAGTAATAAAGCAAAGCAATACCCTTATTTCCAATAGCCATTCCAAATGTTGGGTGATGAGAAATAACTTCGTCATAATAGTATAGAGCTTCGATAAATCTACCAACAGTACTGAAAGTATTTCCAAGATTAGTTGAAATGCTTAAGCGATGTCCTTGATCCAGATTCATAAACCCAGGACTGTATCGTGCTGACCGGAGATAAAAAATTTGTTTGCTAATATATTCTTGCTGCCAGTTCCATGTTTGTGAACCTTCAACCTGCATTATTTGTTTTAGATCAGCCCAAACGTTGGAATGAAAATAATGAAGTAGTGCGCGCTCTGCTGATTTAAGTTCTCGAGTTTCTAATTCAGTTATCCAGTTGAGAGCTTGTTTTAAACCTTGCTCATCATTTTGATCACACGATGTATCAATCAAATATGCTAAGTTAATTAGCAACAGGTCGGTGGGTACAAGCCTCACGTCATGAGGTATTTGCAATTTGACTTCCTCCATTTTTGTGGAAAGCTCATTTGACCACGGTCCCAATCCTATTTCAGATGAGGTGGCTCTGGATTCAAGGTTTGAGGATTTAAGTCATTTGCTCAATCCTCCGGCGCGACCCAAAATGCCCTCATGTCACTGTCACAGCAAGTCATTCCCCAGGACTTCTCGGAGGTTCGTTGGCGTGGACATTGGATTTGGGTGCCGGAGGAGCGGATTACGCCCGGCGGCTTCATCTCCAGCGGCCACCCTGCTCCGGCCAAAGCCGCCCACGGCCTGTTCCGCAAGACATTCGAGTTGGCGCATGTTCCCCAGCGCGTTCCATCTCGCATCACCGCCGACTCGCGCTATGCCCTGTTTGTGAACGGCCAGGAGGTGTCGCGCGGCCCCATCCGCAGCCAGCCCCGCCGCATGTACTATGATCTGGTCGACCTTGCGCCGTATCTCAAAACCGGCTCCAACATCATCGCCATCTATGTCACCTACTACGGCTCGCCCAAGGCCTTTTGGATGCCGGCCTCGGCCAACGTGATGTTGGGCAAGACGGGCGTGCTGGTGTTTGAGGCCGATCTTGGCGAGGCGGGTTGGCTGGTGAGTGACCCCACCTGGAAGGCTCACAAGAGCGAGGCCTGGACGGAGTTGCAGACGGGTGAGGGTGATGTGATCGCCGGCGGCATTCCTGTCGAGCTATTCGATGCGCGCCTCTTTTCGCCGGGCTGGCAACATCAAGATTTTGATGACACGGCCTGGGGCACGGCTCAAGTCATTCCGGCCATTCACATCGGCGGCTATGCCCGCACGCAGCCGCCCACCGACCCGTATGGCCCGCTGTATCCGCGGCCCATCGCCCACCTGGCTGGCGAGTTGCAGACGCCGGCCAGCGCGCGGGTGGAGTGGTTGAGCGTGCCGGCCGATGTGAACTTGAGTAGCCCCATCAAACGCATAGAAGCGCTGTACAACGCGCCCATTGCGCGCACCCAATCTGTTGTGGATGCCAACGCAATCACCGTAAAAACAGCGGCCGGCCAGACAGCTCGGGTGGTGATTGATATGGGCCGCATCGTGTCGGGCATGGTGCAGTTTGAGGTGGTTGCGCCGGCGGGCACGGTGCTGGATTTTGCCTATAAAGAAGATCCCATCACCGGCCCAGCCAATTTCATCAGTTCGCAATCCGGCACGCGTTACATTGCGCGCGGCAGTGCCGCAGATTCGCCCGAGCACTTTGAGGTGTTCGACTCGAACGGCTTTCGATATGCCTATGTGCTGGTGCACGATGCGGCCGGCTCGATCCAGCTCAACCACTTCGCCGTGCAAGAGCGGCTCTACCCGTGGCAGGCCGGCGCATCCTTCGAGTGCAACGACGCCTATCTCAACAAGCTCTACCAGGCCTGCATTCGCACCGTGCAACTCAACTCGCACGATGCGTTCATGGACTGCCCGACCCGTGAGCAACGCGCCTGGGTCGGCGACAGCGTGGTGCATCAGATGGTGCATCTGGCGACGAATGCCGACTGGCGGCTGGCGTGGCATTACCTGACGTTGTCGAACTCGCCGCGGCCCGACGGCATCATGCCGATGAGCGTGGTGGGCGAGATCGAATCCGGCGGCGGTGTCACCATTCCCGATTGGTCGTTGCATTGGGTGCACGGTGTCTACAACCTGTATCGCTTTGCCGGCGACACAGACGCGGTCAAAGCGTTCATGCCCACCATCGAGCGGGTATTGCGCTGGTATGTGCCGTATCAAACTTCGGCCGGCGTGCTCAAAGACGTGGTCGAGTGGAACCTGATCGATTGGGCCAGCGTGTCCAACGAGGATACGAGTGCGGTGATCACGGCCATCTGGGCGCGCGGCTTGCACGAGTTCGCCGAGATGGCAGCGTGGCTGGAGGAGCGCGCCAGCCAGCGTTGGGCCGAAGGAATTTACGCGAAGGTGCAGGCCGGCTTCGAGGCTTTTTGGGATGAGGCGCGCGGCACCTACATCGACCACATCAAGAATGGCGCGCCCCAACCCGAGGTCAGCCAACTGGCCGGCGCACTGGCAATTTGTGCCGAGCTTGCGCCGCGCGAGCGTTGGGCACAAATCATTGACACGATCACGGACGAGTCCAAACTGGTGGTGCGCTCGTGGTCTGGCGGCGACGGCGAGTATGTGGCCGAGAAGATGGCGAAGACGTTCCAGGGCATTTACGAGCCGGACTGGGGCGTGCACACCGAGATTGTGATTGCGCAGCCATTCATGAGCTATGTGGTGCACGATGCGGTGGCGCAAGCTGGGTTGGCCGAGCGTTTGCCGCAGTTGTTCCAACGTTGGGCGCAGTTCTTTGAGGGCGGCTACGACACCATCGGCGAGTGCTGGGGTTGGGGCACCCATGTGCACGGCTGGAGCTGCGCGCCGGCCCGCGACCTGATGTTCTATGTGCTGGGTGTGATGCCGGCCGAGCCTGGCTACACCGTGGTGCGCATCGCCCCGCGCCTCGGCTCCATCACCCACGCCGAAGCCACCGTGCCGACGCCGAATGGTCTGGTTCACCTTGAGATTTCGCCGGAGCGCCTACGCATTGAATCGCCAGTGCCGGTGCAGTTGGTGTTGGATGGACAGGCGGCGCGCAGGTTATCGGCGGGGGTGCATGAGGTGCTGCGCGCGATTGATTGACTTGTAGAGACGGGCCGCTGGGCCGTCTTCCTGCGTCCGGATGAAGGGGGGAAGACGGCCCAGCGGCCCGTCTCTACGGGTCTCGTGCCAACGTCAGAATGCGCCGCAGGTCAATCATCTGCATCGCTTCGAAGGCAGAATCAAATTCGATGGTGGGGATGTTGGCGCGAACAACTTGAGCCGCATTCGATATGAGCGCGGCACAGTGCTGCTGGCCCAATGCCTGTTGACAGGCACGCGCTGTCTCGGCCAGCAACCGCGCACGCTCCGCATTGAAAATAAGTGTGAAGACCTGCTCAAGCCCTTGCACTGCGCCAATCGTGCGCGCGGCTTGCCCATATTGCGCCTGATGAGCCTCCAGCCAGGCCTGGCCGGCCAACGCATCGGCCGCATATTCGATGCCGAAGATGTCGAGACTCATCGCATAGCCTTCATCCAGATCGTGTTGAGCGCGTTTCAAATCGCCCTGCCGAATGGCGATGCGGCCGAGCTGGCACAGAGTCGGGCAGATCAAAAAGCGCAAACCCTGCTCACGATAAATGGCCAGCGCCTTTTCACATAAGCTGCCCGCGTGGCCCCAATCCTGGCGTTGCTCGGCAATCCAGGCCAGACCTGTCTGCGCCGCCGCCAACGAGGTGATGTCGCTGTTTTGGGCATTGTCGCGAATGAGTTCGTCAAAAAGCAACTCGGCACCCGCAGCATTGCCTTGCCTCAGTCTGGCAAAGCCTAAGTTAGTGACCAGAAGTAAAGGCCACTTTTAAGATGCGGAGCACAGGACTAAGCTGTGGAGATACCACCCTACACAGCGAGGTCAAATGCTCCGCATCGAAATAGATGATAACGAGAAATCGAAGTTGCGCTTGTTAGCCCACCAAGAGATTGGCCGGGTGAGCGAGCGCATCCACTTTGTATTAATGGCCGCATCCGGGAAATCGGCACCGGAAATCGCGCCCTTAATGGACTA
>Ga0335394_10006680_pt1 | contig 13010 bp, 13 predicted proteins | sample MAT03_FD_205741 | JGI IMG/M metagenome (GOLD analysis project Ga0335394, IMG submission 205741) | Freshwater microbial communities from Lake Fryxell liftoff mats and glacier meltwater in Antarctica - MAT-03 (spades assembly) (version 2) ...
TCCGCTGACTCCGCTGACTCCGCTGACGATGCATGCCGGCGAGGAGGATCCTCAACGTCCGGCAGCGCCTTCGGCGTCCAACTTCAATCGCTGACGCTCCGCCCACGCACGCCACACCGGATCGTTACTGCGGGTGACGATGGCGTCCAGGTGACCACGGGTGGTCTCATTGATCTGCGCCTCGCGGATCTGGATGACTGCGATGGTCTTGATCGCGGCGAGATTTCCGGGACGTACCTCCAACGCTGCACGAGCGGCATCTAACGCCTCGTTGTGTTTGCCGCCTCGTTCCAAGGCGATGGCGAGGTTCACGCGCGGCTCCGGATGACCGGTCAGCAGCTTGCGTGCCCACTCGAACTCCTCTGCCGCATCGTAGAGCCGGTCCTGCTTGAGCAGCAGCACGCCGAGGTTGTTGTGCGCCGCACCGTGGTAGAGGTCGTATCCGAGCGCTTCACGCAGCAGGGCCTCGGCGGATTTGTCATCAGCCGGTGTAGCCGCCAGCGCTGCGAGTGCCGCTTGGTAGTGATCCTCGGCCTTCACCACGTCGCGGGCCTGACTCCCCTGCGTGGTATACGGTCCGCGTGCAGGAGTGCTGCCACAGCCAACCGCCAATAGCGTGCTGATCACCACGAGGGCGATGGCGATTCCCTGACGACGATTCACTGGTCCTCCTCCACATACGGTGCCGCCAGCACCAGGGCCACGTCATAGCGGTTGCCATCGCTGCGAGCAACCAGCCCGCCTGCCCCTGTCGGAACCACCCGCGTGAGCTGCACGTCATCCAAGCGCCAGGTCTGATCACCCGCACGCCACGCTGCCAGCCACGCACCGAACTCCGCCGGCAACAGCCCTCGAAGCGTCATCACCACGGTCTGCACCCGCACCCCCGCTCCAGGACGGGTTTGATCGGCGCGCGGCTGGACGCCACTACAGGCACTGACCGGCAGTCCCGCATCCGACAAGGCACGCTGCACGCGGGCGATGAGGTCACCGTCAGGACGGCGACCGACGGACACGCCGCGCACCTGCGCGCGCAAGGTCTGCACCGTGAGCAAGTCGCGTTCAATGGCGGCGCGCGCGGCATCAGCCGCTGTGACCTGCGACCGTGCCGCACCAAGGCGCATGCCGCTCCACGCGATCACGCCGAGCGCCACGAGAAACCACAGCGCCATGATGCCGTGCGGTTTGGTCATGGCCGAGTCCCGTCGTAGACGCGCGCCAAGGTCAGCAGGAAGGTCGCGCCGCGTTCGTCCTGCTGCGCTTGGAGCGGCTCCACGCGAAACCGCTGATCCGGCAGGCTCAGCCCCGCACAGGCCGTGGCCAACCGTTCCGCCTCTGCCAAGCCAGCGACTCGTCCGCGAATGACCACGCGGTCAGCATTTGCACCGACCGTGTCGACTTGCGCCCGCACCTCGCGCGGCCAGGCACGCCACAATGCTTGCAGCGCCTGCGCTACATCACTGCTCGCCGCTGCGGGATCACGTGCTGCCTGTTCGAGACGACGCACCTCCATGGTCAGGCGCATCTCCGGTTTCACGCCACCGGAAGTGGGTGGCACCACGGCGGCCAACGCCGTTGCCGTCGCCTGCCGCTGCGCAGCCACATAGGTTGCAGCAGCCTGATGCCGACGTTCAACACCGATGACGATGAATACCGCCACCAGTGCAGCGACCACTTGTATCACCAGCAAGGTGATGCGCTGCAGTTTGCGACGTGGCCCCGGCTCGAACTCGCCATGCAGGAGATTAAGGCCGCGTACCGCTGTCGCATTCTCGGGACGTGCGCTTAGGTGTGGCGGGAGAGCGTCGGGGACCAGCTCCCAGGTGTCCGGCGTGATGTCCGAGCGCGTCGCCAGGTAAGAACGCAGACGCGCCGGTTCGATGCCAACCAGGAGGCTGCCGTGATCACGCAACCGCACGGTGGCCAGATGGAGCGCTTCGACCGGCACCGGCAGAAACCGTTCGAAGCGGTAGCGGATCGCCTCCGCCGCCCCGGCCGCCTGTGGTGGCAAGTGGCCCCAATAAAGTAGGTCTGCGGGGATGGTCGCAACTGCCGTGGTCATGGCCGCAGGTCCAGACGTTGGTCGCCGCGGGCGGATCGCAGATCGACGCCGGTCGCGTCGATGGCGCGAATGGTGACACCCTGGACGACATCACCTGATGAGGCGTAGACCATCGGCGCGTCATCACCGGCACTGAGCGCGGCAATGAAGTTCCCGCCTCGTTTGAGGATCGAGTAGAGCTTGAGCGGTGGCGGTGCCACCTCCGCCTGGATCGGTACATCGGTGAAGGGTTGCCACAGACGGATATCCCACACTGCCGGTTCGATCACGCGGGTGACCGGACGCTGCGATGCTGCAACGGCGGTACGCGGAGCCGGGACAACGACGGACACCGGCCACCACGCCCACACCGCTACGGCGGCCGTGATGGCCAGGCCGAGCGCCGCCGCTATTCCAAGCCGTTGGTGCGCACGGCGCGCAAGGTCACTGGTCGGCGTCATGGCGCTGCACGATCCGCACTCCGGCGGAATTACCACTCAGCTCCACCCACCAGCTTCGTTGGCGACCATTCCAGGTGCCGATGATCAGGGCGTTCCAGCGATCCGAATGGGCGACCAGTCGAATACCTGGACGTCCTTCCGGGTCTTCCTGGTCGTTCATGGTCAGCCGTTCACGCTGGCGCAGCGTCGCGGTGAGGTCGCCCTGGTCGCGTTGGGTGTAGATTGCGGCCAGCAGCCATTCCGGTGCAGTGTTGCGATTGACCCGTCCATCCGAGGCGGTGGCGATGACCTCGACCAGGCTGAGATTGGCGGCCAGTGCCTGGAGCGGGATGGCAGTTGGATCATCTGCCGGCACCGGCGTGCCGACCGCGCTCCATCCGATGACCGGACCACCGGAGGGACTCGGAAAGCGGCGCGACAGCTCGGGCAGGCGCGTGCGCTCGATCACATCCACCGCCGGTGTCGGTTCAGGCGTCCAGGATGGCAGCGCCACCGCCGACCAGCGACCGGGCAGAGCACCGCGCAGTTCGCCGTCCGGTTGCGCCGCCCGTAGTGGGATACCGGCCAACCCATCGAACACCCAGACCTGGAGACGTGCACGGTCAGCTCCCACTGCCATCACATCATCAGCAACACGACTCCCGCCGCCGGCTGGTGGCAGAACCAGGTGATCACCATGACGAACGATCCACGCCCGCGCCACCTGCTCACCTGCCAACAACAGGTCACGGTGGTGATCATGCACGCTGGACACCAGCACCGAGCGCTGCGTCGCCGCCAACTGTCGCAGCATGCCCGCCATCGCAGCCAACACGACGATCACTGCGGCGAGTGCAACCAACAGCGCCACCCCATGACGCGGAGTCATCGGTCACTCCGCAGCGCGAGACTAATGGCGTCACCGGTGAGCGGGGAGAGCTCGAGCAGCAGCCCGCGTTTATCATCGCGGATGAAACGCGCGGCGGCGACCTCGGCCATTGCCACGCGACGCTGGTCACCGCCGGCACCACGACTGATTCGCACCAGCGCACGCCGTTCGTCATCGAATTCCCAGCGCACATCGCGCTGGCCGGGCGCCTCACCCGGGAGTTGCCGCAGCGTGGTGATCGTCAGGCGACCCGTTTCATCCGGGCGCAGCGGAGCGGTGGTGGCGAGCGCGAGGATCAGGTCCTCTTGGATCGCTTGCCGGCAGGCGAGCACCTGCTGCAGGCGCTCGTAGCGCGCCTCGATGACCACGCCGGATCGTCGCTGCGCCACCGCCCACGACACCGCTGCGGTCGCCACCATGGTCAGCAACACGACGGCCAGCAGCAGTTCGATGAGCGTGAATCCGCGCTGTGCGATCATGGCGCACCGCCATCGCTCACCAGCAATCGTTCAGCGAGGATCTCCGCGTCTGCGCCTGGCCCATCGACCACCAGCACCCGCAGCCACGTGTAGGTCGGACGCAGGTCTGGCTGGCCCGGTTGGGTTGGCGGTACGAGCGGCGTCAGACGCTCAGCGCGCAGCCACCAGCCGGGGTGCTGTTCTAGCGGCGTCGCCAAACCGGATTGCGGCACCGTTGCCGGATCGATCCGTTGCACCACATCACTCGCTACAATGTGGTCGTGTAGACGCCCATCATCGCTGGTCAGGCGTCCGGTCAGTGGCACCACGGCGACGGCCAACAAGCCGAGCACCACCGTTGCCGCCAGGACCTCCAAGATGGAAAAACCACGTCTCATGGCGTCGATCCGGCGTCATCCACGATCCAGGCGCCGCTGAGCCCCAAGATGCGGTAACGTCGGACCCGCGTGTCGACCGCGATGCGCACCACGACATCACTGCTGGCTCCCGCCCGATCGATCGCCAGTTGCTCGATGGGCGCATCATCGCCAGACCGTTGAAGCACCACCGAGCACCCGGCCGGCAGTGTGGCGTTGGTCGGTTGCCAGCCGGCAATGCCGCTCACCAGCCGCTCCTCGGTAATGGTCCAGTACCCACCCACGCCCACCGCCTGCTGGCGCGCGAGGCGATCCCCCTCGCGCACCACCAGGACAGCCCGCGTCAGCGGATCGCTGGTGGCCGCCCGCACCAGGGCAGGGCTTACCGCCGCCGCCACCAAGCCGGCGATGGCAACCACGGCCAGGACTTCAACCAAGGTGTAAGCGTGACGCCGCATGCGGAAGGCCATGCCATCGACGGCACGGCACGGTCAAGCGCCCAGTCTGACCGACCGTCCAGAGCCTTGACGGCAGACTGGCCCTCTGCCGTGTTCCTTTTCTGGAGTGCCGGTAGAACGCCGCCATGTCCGATCCGGCGATCAGCCCTGAGCCTCCACCCGTCGATGGTGGTTTGACGGACCGTGCCTTCCTGGCGGCGATCCCGCGGGATTTCGCGCGTGACCACGGGCTGCTCGGACAGGGCAGCGATGCGGATGGGCGTCTGGTGCTCGCGGTCTGCGACGCCACCTCGCCGATGGCGGTCTGGAACGTCGGCGTGCGGTTGGCACGCACGGTGGTGACTCGTGTGATGCCCGCTGAAGCGGTGCACCGCGCGATCGATGCAGCGTACGAACGCTGGTCCGGCGAAGCGCCGGCGACCGCGAACGCCGACGCTGACGCGAATGCCCTCGCGGTTCCGGGAGACGATGGCGACATCGACCGCCTGCTGGCAGAAGCCGACCGCGACCTGCTCGCGACCGAGGGCAAGGCGCCGTTGGTGAAGCTGCTGGATCGGCTCATGTTCTCGGCGGTCCAGTTGGGCGCGAGCGACTTGCACATCCAGCCCACCGCTGACCGCGTGCTTATCCGCCACCGCGTCGACGGAGTCCTTGATCAGGGACACTCGGTTCCGCCATCGGTCTACCGACCGCTCGTCGGCCGCATCAAGGTGATCGGTCGCATGGACGTGGCTGAGCGGCTGGTTCCGCAAGATGGACGGACGTCGCTGCGACTCGGTGTTCGTTCTATCGATGTGCGCATCAGCACCATTCCCACCGCCTACGGCGAACGCGTGGTGCTGCGTCTGCTCGACAGCGGCAATCAACTGCTGGATGTGCCGCGCCTCGGCATGCCGCCGCACATCGCCACTCCCTTCCAAGCCGCTGCGGCACGTTCGTCCGGCATCGTGCTGGTGACTGGTCCAACCGGCTCGGGCAAGACGACCACCTTGTATGCCACCCTGCGCAGTCTGCAGGCAGGTGAACTCAACATCATGACCATTGAGGATCCGATCGAATACGAACTGTCGTCGCTCGGTATCCCCATCAGCCAGAGCCAAGTGAACGTCAAGAAGGGCGTCAACTTCGCCAACGGCCTACGCCATATCCTGCGCCAGGATCCAGATGTCATCATGGTCGGTGAGATCCGTGACGCCGAAACCGCGCGCATCGCCATCCAGGCGTCGCTCACCGGCCACTTGGTGTTCTCGACGCTGCACACCAACGACGCGGTGTCGGCGGTGACGCGACTGATCGACCTCGGTGTGGAGCCGTACTTGGTTGCTTCATCATTGTCCGCCGTGCTGGCCCAACGCTTGGTGCGCACCTGTTGTGCCGCCTGCACTGGCACCGGAACCATCGCCGACGCGCCCTGCACGGTCTGTCAGGGCAGTGGCTATAAAGGCCGCACCGGGCTCTTCGAACTGCTGACCATCGGTGAGCGCCTGCGGGCGGAGATCTCGCGCGGTTCCAGTCTCGATGATTTGCGCCGTCTGGCACACGACGAGGGCATGCGCACCTTCGCTGATGAAGGCCAAACGCTGATCGCCACCGGGCGCACGACGCGGGCGGAAGTCGAACGGATGATTCACCATGGCTGAGGCGACCCAGCCACGTCGGGCTTTGTTCCGCTACCAAGCGGTCGAATCCGCCACCGGACGCATCCGCACGGGTGAGCAGGATGGCGAATCGGCCTACGCCGTGCGCGCCAGTCTGCGGCGCATCGGGCTGGAAGTGCAGCACCTGGTGGATGTCACGCCAGGTAAAGGCACATCCTCTGGTTGGCTGCGCCCGCTGATTGCCGCGCGCGATGCACGCCGGCGACGCCTGCACCAGACCGCGAAGGCTGATCTGTGCGATGGGTTAGCAACGCTCATCCAGGCCGGCATCCCCGTCGAACAGGCAGTGTCCTCACTCGCCAGCTCACAGGCACGACCGGCAGCGGAACAACGGTTGCTGCGTGCGCTGCGTGATCGCCTGCGCGAAGGCACGCCCTTCGCCGCTGCCTGCGAAGACCACCCTGGGTGGTTCGATCGCTTCGATGTCGCCCTGCTCGATGCGGGGCAACGTGCTGGCGAACTCGCCAGCACCTTGCTGAACCTCGCTCAGCACCACCACCGTGCGGGTGCCTTCGGGCAGAAGATCTTCGTCGCGCTGGCCTATCCCGCCGTGCTGGTCGCTGCCGGACTTGCGGCGTTAGTGTTCATGAGTTTCCAGACGTTACCGCAACTGGTGACCATGATCGAGCAAGGCCGTCATCAGCCACCAGTGCTCACCACCACGGTGATCGCGCTGGGACAAGGGTTGGCTACTTGGTGGCCGGTAGTGATCGCCGGTGGCATGGCGGCCATCGTGGGACTCCGTCGTCTGTTCCATCGCGTCCCACCCGAGAGTCGACTGGGACAGTGGCTGCATGGTAATCCCCTCGCACGGATGATGGGGCGCGTCCGCGTGGCCCATCTGGCGGCGGCGCTCGCACGCCTGCGCCGAGCCGGGACGCCACTGGCGGAAGCGTTGGTGATTGTCGCGGACACTATCAATGATCGTGCCGTTCGTGCGCTGATCCTGCAGGCGGTGGAGGCCATCCGTCGCGGTGAGGATCTCTCGACCGTGATCGCCGGCAGCCGGCTACTGGATCCTGAGTTCGCACAGCTGCTGCACCTCGGCGAACGCAGTGGCGAACTCACCGAGATGCTGGAACGTATCGCTGAGCGTTACCAGCGTTCGGCTGATCGCGCAGGCGATCGCTTGGCGGCGGTGCTCGGACCAGCAGCCATTATCATCCTCGCCGCCCTGATCGGCACCTTGGTCATGGCCGCTGTCCTGCCGCTGATGCAATTGGGAGATCTCGTATGAGCCGTCGTCATGTTGTTACTTCCCGCCACGCTATGACCCTGGTGGAGATCCTCGCCGTGGTGGTAATCCTCGGCCTGCTGGCGGTGACGTTGACCGTCGGCTTGTCAGGCAAGATGGGGAAGGCCAAACACGAGATCGCCAAGACCCAGATCGGACAGCTCGTTGGCCAGTTGCAGACCTACCAGTTGGAAAAACGAACTCTGCCGAAGGCTGGCGATGGTTTGACGTTGTTGACGGCACCTGCCGCCACGCCGAGCGCCGCCTACTTCGTCGATCAAGCCAAACTCACGGATCCCTGGGGGAATCCCTATCAATTGCTGATCCCTGGTCCGGATGGCCATCCGTTCGAGATCCTCAGCTATGGGGCGGATGGGCAGCCCGGCGGTGCAGATGAGAACGCAGACGTGTCCTCGGTCTCGATGGGGAAGTGATCGCGGTCACATCGCAGCCACGCCGCGCCCACGCCACCTCTGGGACATGGTCTGATCTACGGCTTGCTGGCTCAGGTGGCATGGCGAGGGTTCGCCTCCTATGCCAATTTCCATCCGCCAGCTCACTGATCGACGACTCGAAAAATCCCGCGCGATCGTCGCCTACCTCACCGCCGAGCGCGATCTCTTTCAGCGCTTCGGGTCGCATGCCGATCGACATCTGGATGACGATGACCGGCGGCGGATGGCGCGCATCGCGCACGACCTCGGCTGGCGACGCGTCGGTCGCCATGCACGGCTGGTGACGGTGCGCACCTTGCGCAGGTGGTGGCGGACGCTGATCTCCCAGCTCGCCCCCGCTGCGTCACGCGGCGGGCGCAAGCCGACCTCGCCGGATGTGGTCGCAGTCGTCATCCGCCTGGCCAAGGAGAACAGCATGGGCAACGACGCCTGGGGACGGCGGCGGATCGCCGGTGAGTTGAAGCGCGAAGGTGTCGACATAAGCGCGAGCACCGTGAAGCGCATTCTTGCCCGTCATGGCATTCCACCCGCGACCACACGCGGGTCAGGCTGGGATGGTCCCGTCGCTGCCGCGATCAGCGATCCGGGAACCGTCGCGCTGGATTTCACCACCGTGGCCATCGGATGTGGGAATGAGGCGCAAGACCATTACGTCCTGGCCGCCATCCATCAGTCGTCACGGCAGGTGGAGATCCTGGGCGTCACGGATCATCCTGACGAGGCGTGGATGGCTCAGATCGCGCGCAACCTCACCATGGCCGAGACCGGCTTCCTGTACCGGATGAACGCCACCCACGTGATCATGGACCGGGACACCAAGTTCACCGATCAGTTCCGCCACAGCATCGATCAGGCCCACTTCCCCACCCTGCGCCTGCCGCCCAGGTCGCCCCAAGCCAACGGCTATATGGAGCGCTGGTTCCGCACGGTGAAGACCAACCTCATCCGTAAGGCGTATTGGCTCGACGCCGAGGCGCTCTGGCAAGCGCTGGTGCTGTATCTGGAACATTACCACACCGAGCGTCCGCATCAGGGGCTGGGTAACGATCCGCCGGTGGCCGGGCCACCATCATCCGACAAGACTGATGGCGGGACGTTCATCCGCCATCAGCGGGTCGGAGGTCTGATCAATGTTTATCGTCGGGAAGCTGCCTAGCCTTGGAAAACGCGAGAGACCAAAACCATGCGAGATTCCCGGTTAAATCGACGATTCCCAATGACCCACTACACCACCATCATCCGACAAGACTGATGGCGGGACGTTCATCCGCCATCAGCTGCTCGGGGGTCTGATCAATGTTTATCGTCGGGAAGCTGCCTAGCCTTGGAAAACGCGAGACACCAAAACCATGCGAGATTCCCGGTGAAATCGACGATTCCCAATGACCCACTACACCTGGGATTTTCACTGACTTCGGCTTTTATTTTTTGTCCTGCCCAGCGGCGGTAGCCGGTATCGTAAAGAGTTTAATTGAACGAATTGTAGGATTAGCGGTAACAACCTGGACTCTAAGGTTGTGCGCCTCTGCTTCCGCTGAGGCAGGCAGACACAAAAGCACTCGCATTTTATCGGGAAGCTCCTTCACGACGCGCATTGCCTCGTCACCTGACAAGGACGCAAAAATTGCGCCGCGCACAGCATCGATTATCGTTATCTTTCCAGACTCGCCCCATAAAATAATAACGTCTTTTCTGCTATCTTCGTCAGCCGCAGACGGCTCATGCTCTGAGTCTACCGCGAAGAGCCCCAATTGAAAAACAAGTGAGGCAAGGATGGCAAGGATGGCAAGGATTATCTGCATATTGTTTCCGTTGATCCGTTTCTGGCATCACTAGTTTCTAGGGATCTTTTGCTGATATTCTTTTGCTGCCTTCTTGCTTAGCTCATCGCACTCATATTGCGACATTTTTTTGCATCCCGCCTCCGTCAATTCGCCAGATCCTAATACCCACCTAGACTTTTCGTATCTCTCTCTTGTCTCTAAAACTTTGCTCATCTGCTCTTCCTTCCTGTTTTTGACCCAAATATCCCAAATTGTTACATCGCCAAGATATCCAACCACAGTAGATGCTACTTCAAATGCGCGTCCATATGCTGGAATGAATCCGCCGGTTGCCAATCCTGTACCTATATCTGCAAGTGTGTCTGGCGTAGCCGTGACACCAACTGTTATTGTTATTACCCACCATATTTCTTTTCTCTCATCTTGATATACGTCCTGTTTCAGCTCGTATGGGTCCTTCAAATCATACTTGCAGCAGCAGGGATCACGCCACACCCAGAGCTCACCAGTGATGGTTTTTGTCTCTAATATGTCCGTCCTCAAAAATCCAGCATTGAACCATCCCTGATCTTCTTTTGGGGTTTCGAATTTGATTTCGAACTCCCTGGACGCCAATCCCGTTGGATCTCGTTTGTTCGGTACAAAGTAGGCTTGGTAAAGATTTCGGCCATCTACATACCCCAGCGGATCGCGATTCACAAACCGCCCCAAGCTCCCCGAATAATACCGCGCCCGGAAGTGCCACAGTCCAGTCTCCTTATCGAGGTAGCGGCCAGTAAATCCGACTTGGTTCCCATACGACGACCCCCACCGCAAGGTCACGCCGTCACCCGCGAGCACGATCCGCTGCCCGTACGCGTCGTAGCGGTAGCGTTCGACGACAGCGCCAGCGTTGTCGATGAGCGCGGCCACGCTGTAGAGGTGATTGGCATGCACGAACTTGCGTTCACCTACGACGCCGCTGGCCGGAAGAATGGCGAGCAGTTCATCCACATAGCTGCCATAGACATAACTGCGCGCGAGCGATGGCGCGATAGCCGTCGCCACCAACCCCGTCGCCGCAACATTGGTAAACGTCGCCGTCGATACCGCTCCGTTGGTGTGCGAGGTGACCGCGAGGCCCGCATAGACGGTCTGGCTGGTGAAGCTGACCGTGTCGCTGCCAACCAGCGTCCAGGTCACGCCATCCACTGAGCGATGGCCGCTGACTGTCGTACCCGACCGCGTCAAGCGCACCCAGTACGGCACCGTGGCCGAGCCACCACCCGTGTGGTTGTTGTCGGAACCGCCGCCGGTGCTCGTGCGCCGCTGGAAGGCCGCCCCGTTGCCCGGCGTGATGCACATGAACGCATGCTTGGAGCCCGCCGCCAAGCTGTCGCGCAGCATGACGCCGGCCTTCGCCCATGGGTCGGTGTTGGTCTGGGTCGTGACCCTGGCGATGATGCTGCCGTTGCCGGTCAGCGTGAAGTAGGCGTAGCGGAACTGGTCGGCGTTGTTCCAGATGTCGTTGCCGCTGGCGGCCACCGTGATGGTGCCGGTGGTCGAGTCGCTGAACGAGCCAGCCAGGGTGGGGCCACCGATATCCTGGGACTGGTAGAGCGGCGCTTCGTACTCGGCGATCACCTGCGCGCCGTCATGCACGAAGGTCGTGGCGAGGCCGCTCGCGGCCTTGGCCAAGCGACGGCCGAGCGCGTCATAGACGTAGCCGTTGGTCGCGGCGCCGACTACGGCGGCTGCGAGACGGTTCTCTACATCCCACGCATAGCGCTGGCCCTGCTGGTCCTGGGTCAGGTTGCCCTTGGTGTCATAGGCCAGCGAGGTGGTGACGCCTCCGATGGTGATCCCGGTGGTCTCGTGCACGTCGCTGTGGGTGCGGGTCTGGGTCTGGCCGTTCTTGGTCGTGGCGCTCCAGTCGCCGACTTTGGTCAACGTCCAGTTCTGGGATTCCACGCCATCGCGGGTCCAGGCGGTGACGCGGTTCTCGTCGTCGTAGCCGAAGGTCTGTAGGTCGGCCGCGAACTGGTGACCCTCATAGGTCTTGCGCTTGTTGGCGTCATAGGTGTAGCCGAAGTTCGTCACGCCGGGGACCACCAGGGTCGCCACGGTGTTGTCGGCGTTGTAGGTCCGCGTCTCGACCAGGCCGTTGCCGGCGGTGGTGGTGACGAAGCGGCCACCGAGGTCGTAGCTGCGGCTGGCGACCTGCGCGCCGTCAAAGGCGGTGGTCGCCAGTTGATTGCGACCGGTGTAGGTCCGCGCGGTTTTCTTGCCGTTCGGATGGGTAATGGTCGTGGTGCGGTTGGCGTTGTCGTAGGCGTAGCCCACGGGGTAGACGTAGCCGCCCGCTGACTGGGTCTCGGTGGTCAGGCGGCTGGCGGCGTCATAGGCGCGCGTCACCACCGTGCCGAAGCGCTGGCTGGTGGCGCCCGTCAGGCGGCTGGCGTCGTCGTAGGTGAAGAGATCGTTGAGCGCATCCGGATAGGACCGGGTGGTTAGGCGATTCGCGCTGTCGTAGGCGTACGTCGTTACCAGACCACTCTGGTCGGTGCGCGTCGTCAGACGACGGCCAAGGTCGTAGGTATAGGTGCGCACATCCTGACCGGCGCCGGGCGTGGCTTGGCCCGCTGGGTAAGTCTCGCTGATCAGCAGGTTGCGGTTGTTGTAGGCGTAGGTGGTGACCTTGCCTTCGGCGTCGGTGATGGTCAGCAGATTGCTGCCGGCATCATAGGTGAAGGTGGTCGTGCCGGCGATGCGGTCGAGGCAACTCACCTTGCGATCGCGGGCATCAAAGGTGCAGGTCGTCACTTTGCCCAGAGCGTCGGTGCTGCTGACCACTTGGTTGTGCGCGTTGTAGATCCGGCTGGTTACCGCGCCGGCGGTATCGGTGCACTGGGTGTCGCGTCCCACGGCGTCGATGACGCAGTCCTGACCGACGTTGTTCGGATCGCGGACGCTGACGCGGGTGCCGGTGGCGTTGTAGCTGAGCAACGTGGTGCGATTCTCGGCGTCGATTGATTGGCGCACGCGGCCGGCGCCATCGGCGCGGGTGCGCGTGGTGTTGCCGAGGGCGTCAGCCATCGCGGTGTCGACCAAGCCACTGACGATGGCGTCATAGGTCATGGTCGAGGCATGGCCCAGGCCATTGACGGTACGGACTACGCGGCCAAGGCCGTCACGGATCTGGGCGGACTTCTCGCCAACGGGGTTGGTGATTTCGAT
>Ga0335394_10006681_pt1 | contig 13009 bp, 13 predicted proteins | sample MAT03_FD_205741 | JGI IMG/M metagenome (GOLD analysis project Ga0335394, IMG submission 205741) | Freshwater microbial communities from Lake Fryxell liftoff mats and glacier meltwater in Antarctica - MAT-03 (spades assembly) (version 2) ...
TGAATGGCGCGGCGCGGCTTTGGCGACCGGAGCAGTTTCAGGCTTGTTGTCGAATTTTGGCGGCGCAACAGGCGCAGGCATGTCAGGCAATACGCCTTTGATGATGGGCTCTTGCTTGTTGTGCTTTTCCTGGCTGCGGCGCGTCACCAGGGTTGGGTCTTCAATTTCCTCAGCCATCTTGTAACTGGCTTCGATGTTGTCCAGGCGCGGGTCGTCGTGTTTCAGGCGTTCCAGGCGGTAGTTGGGCGTTTCCAGCGTTTTATTGGGTACCAATAGCACGTTGATACGCTGCTTCATTTCAATTTTGCTGATCTCGGAGCGCTTCTCATTCAGCAGAAAAGAGGCCACGTCAACCGGCACTTGGCAAAGTACCGATGCCGTGCTGTCTTTGAGCGACTCTTCCTGAATGATCCGCAAAATTTGCAGTGCCGAGCTTTCGGTGTCGCGGATGTGGCCAGAGCCACCGCAACGCGGGCACGGGATGGATGCGCCTTCGCTCAGCGCCGGGCGCAAACGCTGGCGGCTCATTTCCATCAAACCGAACTTGCTGATGGTGCCAAACTGAACCCGGGCGCGGTCCTGGCGCAATGCGTCACGCAGGCGGTTTTCAACATCGCGGCGGTTGCGCGACTCTTCCATGTCGATAAAGTCGATGACGATCAGGCCACCCAGGTCGCGCAGGCGCATCTGGCGCGCTACTTCGTCAGCGGCTTCCAGGTTGGTGCGGGTGGCGGTTTCCTCGATGTCGCCGCCCTTGATGGCGCGTGCCGAGTTGACGTCAACCGACACCAAAGCCTCGGTATGGTCAATCACAATCGCGCCGCCGCTTGGCAACTGCACGGTGCGGGCATAGGCCGATTCGATCTGATGCTCGATCTGGAAGCGCGAGAACAGCGGCGCGTCGTCGCGGTAGCGCTTGACGCGATGCTCATGCTCGGGCATCACGTGGGCCATGAACTGCTTGGCTTGCTCGTACACGTCGTCGGTGTCAAACAAGATATCGCCAATATCGCTGTTGAAGTAATCGCGAATCGCGCGAATCACAAGGCTGGATTCCTGATAAATCAGGAACGCGCCCTTGCCGCCTTTGCCAGCGCCTTCAATGGCCGTCCAGAGCTTGATCAGGTAGTTCAAGTCCCATTGCAGTTCGGGCGCGCTGCGGCCTATGCCGGCGGTACGCGCAATGATGCTGGAGCCTTGTGGGTACTCCAGCTGGTCCATGTTTTCTTTGAGTTCGGCCCGGTCTTCGCCCTCAATACGGCGACTGACACCGCCGCCGCGCGGGTTGTTCGGCATCAGCACCACATAGCGGCCTGCGAGGGACACAAAGGTCGTCAGGGCTGCGCCCTTGTTGCCACGCTCTTCTTTTTCGACCTGAACCATCAGTTCCTGGCCTTCGCGGATCACATCCTGAATGCGAGCCTGGCTGACCGAAACGCCCTGCGCAAAGTAGTTGCGCGAGATTTCCTTGAACGGCAAAAAGCCGTGGCGGTCCTCGCCGTAGTCGACAAAGCAGGCTTCCAGCGATGGCTCAACGCGGGTGACGATGGCCTTGTAGATGTTGCCTTTGCGCTGTTCGCGCCCTTCAATTTCAATTTCGTAGTCGAGGAGTTTTTGTCCGTCAACAATCGCCAAACGGCGCTCTTCTGACTGGGTGGCATTGACCAGCATGCGTTTCATGGTGCGTATCCTTCATCGTTCCTGTCTCAACAGCTCAAAAATGAGCCAACGATGCCGTAGCAGACGCCATGCGAACGTGGGGAATTGCCGGAGAGCTTGTGAGCCACCGGGCCAACTGAAGTAAATCAGTCAGGCCGAAGGCTCTAGCGTAGGCGCGTGGATGGGGTGAGCAGGAGTCCAGCCAGTATTCGCTACTAATTTAGTAGCTGCTTGCGCCCATAAAACAAGGGCTGCAGGCTGATAGATGCCAGAAAACGGCGCTGAAAAGCGCCGCAGGCAAAAAATTATCAGGTTAAACAGCGTTGTCATTGAAAGGCTATTGGTCAAGAGACTTTTATCTCACCGAGATCCGCGGGTAGCCTTCGTTAAAAATGAAGGCTGCCCGCTTGGGTATTCCGTAGTTGGTTTCGCAAAACGCCGACTTGTCATCCGTTTTTCAACCAGCAGGGTGCCTTGCACGCTTGACCAGTGGATTGCCGGGATGGGCATCGACCTTCCAGCGCCGTTTGGGTTGACCTTTTCAGGATATTTTGATCGGCGTGGACTAAACTCCATGCGAATCAATAACTTACGACGTAACGCTAGTGAAACACATTATAGGGGCAGCTTCTGCCGATGCAACTGGGGCCAATGCCGCGCCAGCCAACACAGTAGCCAGCTTCGTCACGGTGGATGAAGACTATGCAGGCCAGCGGCTGGACAATTTTTTGATTCGCCAGCTCAAAGGTGTGCCCAAAACCCATGTGTACCGCATCATCCGCAGCGGCGAAGTACGCGTCAACAAGGGCCGGGCGCAGGCTGATACCCGGGTTGAAACCGGCGACATTGTGCGTTTGCCGCCAGTGCGCACGTCTGAGCGGGCGGATCAAAAAGCCGTGGCTATTGCGGCGGTTCAGGAAGTCGTGCGCCATGGCGCGACGTCCACCGTCGGCGGCTTTGCGCCACCGGCAGAGTTTCCTATCCTCTTTGAAGACGACTTTGTGCTGGCGATTGACAAACCCGCTGGCGTGGCGGTACACGGGGGCAGCGGGGTGAGCTTTGGCGTCATTGAACAACTGCGCATGGCCCGGCCTGAGTCTGATTTTTTAGAGCTGGTCCACCGGCTGGACCGCGAAACCAGCGGCATTCTGCTGATCGCCAAGCGGCGCATGGCCCTCAAACTGCTGCAGGAACAATTCAGGGAGCGCGAAACCGACAAGGTGTATTTGGCACTGGTTAAAGGCAACTGGCCCGCCAACCAGCGCGTGATTGACAAGGCGCTACACAAATACGAGGCGCTGAATGGGGAGCGCCGGGTAAAAGTCGTCGCCAATGACCACCCGGACGGACTGCGCTCCATCACACTGGTGAAAGTTAAAAACACGCTGGCTGATGGACGGTTTACGCTGCTGGAAGTCACCATCAAAACCGGCCGCACGCATCAAATCAGGGTGCACCTGGCCGACGCTGGCCACCCGATTGCAGGCGACGACAAATATGGCGACTTTGAGCTGAACAAGGCACTGCAAAAGTCAAATGGCAACTCGCCCAGCCTGAAACGCATGTTTTTGCACGCCTGGAGCCTGAAATTCAACCATCCCAAGCTGCGCAAGGTGGTGCATTTGCAGGCAGAGTTGCCGCTTGAGTTGCAGCAGTTTTTGCCACCTCAACCAGTCATCCTCAAGTCATTTGAACAAGGAGTTCAATAAGGTCAAGGAGGAAAATACAATAAAAGCTGTATGTTCCGCCTGATGTCTTTGATCTCCTTGTAAAAACGGCTTTCCCCATGACCCCTCGAAATTTCGATCTGATTGCCTTCGACTGGGACGGCACGCTGTTTGATTCGACTCAAATCATCGTGCGCTGCATTCAGGCCGCAGTCAAAGATGTCGGCGGCACAGTGCCAACTGACGAGGCGGCTGGCTACGTGATTGGCTTGGGGCTGATGCAGGCGCTGGCCCATGCTGCGCCAGATGTGCCACAAGACAAATACCCGCTGCTCGGTGAGCGCTACCGCTACCATTACCAGTTGCATGCCCATGATTTGAGTTTGTTTGAAGGCGTATTGCCGTTGCTTGCTGCGTTGAAAACGCGGGGCTATTTGCTTGCGGTGGCCACAGGCAAATCGCGCCATGGGCTCGATGAAGCGCTACACACTGTTCAGCTCAAGGGCGTGTTTGATGCTTCCCGCACAGCAGATAAAACGGCAGGTAAGCCTGACCCAAAAATGCTGCATGAGCTGATGGCCGAGCTGGGCACAACCGCGCAGCGCACGCTGATGGTCGGCGACACCACGCATGATTTGCAAATGGCTCTCCATGCAGGCTGCCCGAGTCTGGGCGTGAGCTACGGCGCGCACGAGCCCAGCGCGTTTGCGGCTTTAAAGCCGTTGCATGTGGCGCATTCAGTGCAAGATATGCACGACTGGCTGCTCACCAACGGATAAATTCAAGCCGTGGACGATTTGCAGCCTCTTTGCAATTCAGGCGACCTGCTTGAAGCCGGGCAAGCTGTGCCGTTTGACGTGGTCTACGCGGGCCAGACCTGCCGGGCCTTTGCCGTCAGGTTCAAGGGCTCGGTGTGTGCCTATCTGAACCGCTGCACCCATGTGGCGATGGAGCTCGATTGGCAACCCAACCGCGTGTTTGACGCCACCGGCCAATGGCTGCTGTGTGCCAGCCACGGCGCGGCCTACGCGCCTGATACCGGTCAGTGTGTAGGCGGCCCGTGCCAGGGGGGACTGGTCAAAATCCATCTTGTCGACAATGACGGGGTGGTTTATTGGCAAACTGCTTACAACCTCAAGCCACCCGAGTATTCACAGCTGTCTAAACTACCCGGATGAACGATCCAAACCGCCCCACCATTGAAAATAACCCTTTTGACCCTGAAAATGGCTCGAAAAATGAATCAGATCAGTCTCTGGACCAATCAATACGGGTGCAGTCAGCTCCTGAAAACATAGCAAAAAACATGCAGAAAAACGACCCAACCAGCGTAGCAGGCTGGGAGCGCAACACGCTTGAAAAGCTGGCTTTTGCGTCACTGAACGAGCAAAAAGCCACGCGCCGCTGGAAAACCTTTGTGCGTCTGTCATGGTTGCTGTTCTTCGTGGTACTGGTGTGGATGGCCTTGCACCGCGGTACCCCCACAGCCGGCGCCACAGTAGCGCATACGGCAGTGGTTGAGATCAAAGGTGAAATCGCCGCCGGGGCAGAGGCCAGCGCCGAGTTTGTTAACGCGGCCCTCAAAGCCGCGTTTGAAGATGAAGGTGCCAAAGCCGTGGTGCTGCTGATCAATTCGCCCGGCGGCAGCCCGGTACAGGCCGGCATGATGAACGACGAAATTCGTCGCCTCAAAGCCAAGCACAAGAAGCCTGTCTATGCCGTGGTTGAGGAAACCTGCGCTTCAGCGGCTTACTACGTTGCCGTGGCTGCTGACCAGATTTTTGTTGACAAAGCCAGCATCGTTGGCAGCATTGGCGTGCTGATGGACGGCTTTGGCTTTACCGGACTAATGGACAAGATTGGCATCGAGCGCCGCTTGCTGACGGCGGGTGACAACAAAGGCTTCCTGGACCCCTTCAGTGCGCAATCTGAAAAGCAGCGCGTCTTTGCGCAAGCCATGCTGAATCAGATTCACCAGCAGTTCATCAGCGTCGTCAGAGCCGGACGCGGCCAGCGCCTGAAAGAAACGCCAGAAATGTTCAGCGGCTTGTTCTGGACTGGCCAGCAGGCCGTTGAACTGGGCTTGGCCGACCAGCTCGGTACACTCGAATATGTGGCCCGCGACATCGTTAAAGCCGAAGACATCGTTGACTACACCCGCCGCGACAACGTGGCCGAGCGTTTGGCTAAAAAGTTTGGTGCGGCCATGGGAGAGGGTGCGATGAAAGCGGTGAGGGCGCTGCCCGTGATTCGCTAGAAGTCTGGGCTCCGGGAGCCTTAACGCCCGAAACAAAAAACTGCTGGTAAACCCAGTGGTGGCGCTGGTTTATCTTGTTTCCATCTGGCGACCGTTGCACTTTTTGTCCAAACCGCGTCGAGCGTCAAGCCGTAGCTGATGGCCAGCCGGGTATTAGCTTGCAGGGTTTGCAGCAGGGCTTGCAACAACGCCGAATTGCGGTAGGGTGTTTCAATACAAATCTGTGTTTGTCCTGTTTTCAGAGCTAATGATTCAAGTGCCTTGATGCGCTGGCTGCGTTCGCCGCCGTCCTGGGGCAGGTAGCCAACGAATGCAAAATTTTGGCCATTCAGTCCACTGGAGGCCAGAGCCAGCATCAGCGACATCGGCCCCGTCAGCGCAATAACCTCAACCCCTAAATCATGTGCAGCCCGAACAACTGACGAGCCGGGGTCGGCAATGGCTGGCATACCGGCTTCACTGACCAGGCCGATGTCATGACCTTCCAGTGCCGCTTTCAACAACGGGCGTGCATCGAAATTACCCGTATGGTCGCCTTTTTTATGCACCTCGCGCGGCAGCTCTTGAATCTGTAGCGCTTGAACAGGCTGACCAAGAGGCACAAGCTCGCCAACCCGCTTCAAATAGGCTCGGGTACTTTTTGCGTTTTCACAAATAAAGCGGCTCAAGCGGGCAGCGGTTTGCAGGGTTTGTAGCGGCATGACGTCTTGAATAGGGGTTTGTTGCTCGCAGCCAAAATCCAGCGGCGCTGGCACTAAATAGAGTTTGCCTTTGGCCGTAGTCATGACGCGGCCCTGTTTGAGAGCAGCTCAATGCCTGCGGCTCGGAGCATCTGGCAGGTTCTGATCAAAGGCAGGCCGATCAGCGCCGTCGGGTCGTCGCTGTCAATCGATGCCAGCAGCGCAATGCCCAGCCCCTCACTTTTGGCGCTGCCTGCGCAGTCGTAGGGCTTTTCCCGTTGCAGGTAATTTTCAATCTCATCGTCCGTTAAATCACGAAATTTGACACGCACAGCCGCCAGGCTGCGCTGCTCAAAACCGTTCTCAAGGCACACCACCGTCACGGCGGTTTGAAAGACCACGGTTTGCCCACGCATCAGGCGTAATTGAGCCACCGCCTTGTCGTGCGTACCTGGCTTGCCCAGGCTCTGGCCATTCAGGTCAGCCACCTGATCCGACCCAATGACGACGGCCTGCGGGAATTGAGCCGCCACCGCTTTGGCTTTGGCCAGTGCCAGGCGTTTGGCCAGTACCCGGGGTGCTTCCTGCGGCAAGGGGGTTTCATCTACATCCGGTGCAGCCACTTGAAAAGGAATGCCCAGGCGCTCTAACAACTCGCGCCGATAGCGCGATGTAGAGCCCAAAATGAGCTGGCGGGTTTTTTGGGAAGGCATAGCAGCAAAGTTCATGGCCCTGATTCTCTTACACTGATGGCATGACCCGACCGCCACAAGCCACCAGAGTGAACATGCAAGCCTTTGCCGAAGCCGGTGTGCCAGTGATCGAGACTGTGCCGCTACAAAATTTGGAGCGTCTTGCGCTTGAATCTGTTGGTTCTCAGACTGATTTGATTATTAATTTCCAGGCTGTGGCCGAGTTGCGTGCGGGCAGTACTGGCCAGATGGATATCTGGCTGCACCTGACTGCTGATACGTGTCTACCGCTGACTTGCCAGCGCTGCATGGCGGCTGTACAAATCCCTTTACACGTGGACCGGTGGTACCGTTTTGTTGCAAGCGAAGACATCGCCATGCTTGAGGACGATGCATCCGAGGAGGATTTGCTGGTGTTGACGCCGCAGTTTGACCTGCTGGCGGTGCTGGAAGATGAACTGCTGATGGCGTTGCCGCTGGTGCCCATGCACGATGAATGCCCCGAGTTGCCTGCGTTCAATGCAGGGGTGATAGATGTGCCCGGCGATATGGAAGGTAAACCCAACCCTTTCGCCGCACTAGCCAAATTAAAGAAAACTAAAGAAAGCTAAAGAAAAAGTATTCAAAAAACCAGGAACTGGCTTGCATGCGCTCTGCAGCTCCTGATTGCGCTACTCGGTGGCCCCATGCCTGGTTTATCCGCGCTATAATCTGAGGCTTCGCGTACTGCCCCCGGTGCGCAATTTACCAACTTTACAACCTAATATTCTCGGACAGTGAAAACCCACACTGCCCGATCAGGAGCGCATTATGGCCGTCCAGCAGAACAAAAAATCACCTTCCAAGCGCGGTATGCACCGCTCACACAATGCCCTGAACGTTCCAGGTATTGCAGTGGAATCCACAACCGGTGAAACCCACTTGCGTCACCATATCAGCCCGACCGGCTTTTATCGTGGCCGCAAGGTGCTGAAAACAAAATCTGAAGCGTAATTCATTGCTCCACGTATCGGCCCGCACTAACTACGCGGGCTTTTCTTTTTTTAACGCCTGAATGGCTGATTGAGCCGATCTTTCTATGATCTGCATAGCTGTCGATGCGATGGGCGGGGATTTTGGCCCTGCCGTCACGCTGCCCGCAACGTTGGCTTTTCTGGATGGTCATCCCGAGGCCTCTGTGATTCTTGTCGGGCAAAGCGCTGCGATTCAATCACATCCGCTGTACCAGCAACTAAATAACAGCCACCGCTGCCAGATGGCGGATGCCAGCGAAGTCGTCACCATGGACGACCCGATCGAAATTGCCCTGCGGCGCAAGAAAAACTCATCCATGCGGGTGACTGTTAACCAGGTCAAAGACGGCACGGCGCAAGCGGCAGTGTCCGCTGGTAACACCGGTGCACTGATGGCGATTGCCCGGTACGTGCTGAAAACCATGGAGGGCATTGACAGGCCGGCCATAGCCACCCAGCTGCCCAACGCGGCTGGTGGCGCAACCACCGTGCTCGACCTGGGAGCAAATGTCGATTGCACCGCAGACCATTTGCTGCAGTTTGCCGTGATGGGCTCGGCCCTGGTGTCTGCCATCAGCAACAATCAGTCGCCCAGTGTCGGCTTGCTTAATATTGGTGAAGAAGCGATAAAAGGCAGTGAAGTGATTAAAAAAGCCGGTGATTTGCTGCGATCTGCTGCCAACTCCGGCGATTTGAATTTTTACGGAAACGTTGAAGGTAACGATATTTTTAAAGGCACCACGGACATTGTGGTGTGCGACGGTTTCGTTGGCAATGTGGCTTTAAAAACCAGTGAAGGACTGGCCAGCATGATTGGCAGTTTCATGAAGGTTGAGTTCTCACGCAATATATTCACCAAATTTGCAGCCATCGTTGCTCATCCGGTGCTAACAGCATTTAAAAACCGGATGGATCACAGGCGCTACAACGGTGCCGCTTTATTGGGGTTGCGGGGCCTGGTGTTCAAGAGCCACGGCTCGGCAGATGCTTTTGCCTTTGAACGGGCGCTTAACAGGGCTTATGACGCTGCGCGCAATAACCTGCTCGAGCGAGTACGCGAGCGCGTTGTCCACGCTGCTCCCATACTCGTTGCGTCGCCTTTTGAGGCCGATTTGCAAACTTCAAACAAAGACACCGCGTTACATTAGACGGTAACTTTTGGCGCTAACTTTCACTCACCCGTTCTCTTTCCTGGCACCTTGATGTCAATTTACTCGCGCATTACTGGTACTGGCAGCTATTTGCCGCCCGAGCGGCTGACCAACGCTGATTTGGCCAGGCGGCTGGCTGCCACAGGCGTTGAAACCTCTGACGAATGGATTGTTGAACGCACGGGCATTCACGCCCGGCATTTTGCTGCGCCTGATGTGTCCTGCAGCGACCTGGCTGCTGAGGCGGCAAAAAATGCATTGCAAGCCGCTGGCCTGCAGCCTGGCGATATTGACCTCATCATTGTGGCCACGTCAACGCCCGACATGGTGTTTCCATCAGCTGCCTGCATTTTGCAAAACAAGCTGGGCATCGCTGGTTGTCCGGCGTTTGACATTCAGGCGGTTTGCAGCGGTTTTGTGTACGCACTCAGCGTGGCTGACGCGATGATCAAAGTGGGCAGCGCCAGCAAAGCCCTGGTGATAGGTGCCGAAGTGTTTTCGCGAATTCTTGATTTTTCGGACCGCACCACCTGCGTGTTGTTCGGCGACGGCGCAGGCGCGGTGGTGCTGGAAGCATCTGCTACACCCGGCATTTTGGCCAGTGACCTGCATGCTGATGGCAAGCACGTCGGGATTTTGTGCGTGCCGGGTAATGTGTCGGGCGGCAAGGTGATGGGCGATGCGCTGCTAAAAATGGACGGTAAAGCCGTCTTCAAACTGGCGGTAGGCGTGCTGGAGAGCACTGCCCGCACTGTCCTGGCCAAGGCCACTTTGACGGACGCTGATATTGACTGGCTGATTCCACACCAGGCCAACATCCGCATCATGCAAAGCACCGCTAAAAAGCTCAAGCTGCCGCTAGAAAAGCTCATCGTCACTGTCGATCAGCATGGCAACACGTCAGCCGCGTCGATTCCCCTGGCGCTTGATGTGTCGGTGCGCAGCGGCAAGATCAAAAAAGGTGACACCCTGATGCTGGAAGGCGTGGGCGGTGGTTTTACCTGGGGTGCGGTACTTCTCAATTATTGAGATCCCCAGATGACCTTTCGTATGCGTGACGCCAGCCGCAACTTCCTGTTGGCGGCCTTGGTACTCATCGCTTTTGCAGCAGCGGCTTTTAAGGTTTTCAACGGCCCGCCGCAAGCTACGTTCGTCGTACCGGCAGTGCAGGCTTTGCCCAAGGTGCAACTGCCGGGCTCCGCCAGGCCGTCTGGCTTTCAAGCGCAATTTGTCTCCAGTGTGCCGGGCAAGGCTGTCCATGCGCCATCAGTGGTTGAGTTGCGTGATGGCAGTTTGCGTGCGGTGTGGTTTTCAGGCTCGCGGGAGGGCGCTGGGGACGTGACTGTTCAAACAGCAGTATTTGGCAAGACCAGCCAGCAATGGGGGCCAGAGGCGAGCCTGTTTGACAGAGTCCGACTCCAGCGCGGCCTGCAGCGCTATGTCAAAAAAATTGGCAACCCGGTCATAGCTCGTGCTCCTGACGGTTCGCTCCAGTTGTGGATGGTCAATGTCTCCCTTGGTGGCTGGGCCGGCAGCGCCATCACCTGGTCGCGCTCAGTGGATGATGGCGCGACCTGGAGCTCGCCCAGGCGGCTGGTCACGTCGCCGTTTTTGAACATCAGCACATTGGTCAAAGCTGCGCCTGTGGCCATGACGCAAGGGGACATCAGCTTGCCGGTTTACCATGAGTTCATCACCAAATTTGCTGAAGTGCTGCGCATCGACGCCAACGGACGCGTTGTCGACAAGGTGCGTATTCCGGGTAGCCGAACCAGCTTGCAGCCCGTGGTATTGGCAACCAGTGCGCAAACAGCGCAAGCTTTTATGCGCGCAACCCGAGGAGGACGGGTCATGAGCAGTACGACACAAGACGCCGGGCAAACATGGTCGATTGCCAGTCCCATTGCTGCGCCCAATCCCAACTCAGCGCTTGCAGGTGTGGTGCTGCAAGATGGCTCACGCTGGCTAGCGCTCAACCCCACAAGCGCGGGGCGTGAAAAACTGGCCCTGATCAAGTTGGATGATCCCGCTAGCAAAGAGATAGCCGTCGAGCCGGCTAGCCAAAATAAAGGTCTGACCAGCCCGCTGACCCTTGCCGACTATGCTGCCGTGTTGGGCGCGGAACTCAAATCAAAAGGGGCGACTGAGCCGCAAATAGCCGCTTATGTTTCCAGCGCCCAAAGGCAACTGTGTGGCGATGCGAACTGCGCACAAGAGTTTTCGTACCCCTTCCTGCTGCAGTCTCGTGATGGGAATCTGCATCTGGTCTACACCTGGCACCGAACCCGTATCAAGCACATTCAGTTTGACCTCTCCAATTTCCAGTCGCCAGGCCCAGGATCATGATCGTTCCATCTGACGTGTTTGCCCTGGTCAGTGTGGCGATTGCGTTGTGCGCTGTCGCGATGTGTCCATTTCGTTTTTGGCTGCCTTCCTGGTTTAAAGGACGGGCTACGGGGTGGGTGAAAGCCTGGATATTGGCGCTTTTTATCGCACTGCTCGTTCCTATGCCCGGTGCCAGTATTCCATTGGCGGGCTTTTTTCGCGGCATCATTGGTGATTTGAGCATCACTTTGCTGGTGTTAAGCGTCTGGAGTTTGTGCCATCGTCTGTTTGATATTGCGGCTATCAGCAAGCATGAACTGACGGCGCTGCTGGCTGTGGTTGGCGCTGCGGCTGTGCTTTTGTACCCCACGGCGTTGGGCTGGGGCGATTGGGACGCATACCGTCCTGGTTGGGGTTCCTGGTGGTTCCTCGCGGCTTTGCTGACACTCTGCGGGGCCAGTGCCTGGATGGGCCTGCGCGTTCTACCCGCGCTGGTAGCGCTGGCTTTGCTGGCCTGGAGTGTTGGGCTGATCGAGTCTGGCAACCTGTGGGACTATTTGCTGGATCCCTGGCTGTCTGCCTTCGCTTTGGGTTTCGTTTTTATAAAATGCTGGCAAATTATGGTCAAGCGTTTCGATAACAGGTCAAATAGTAGGAGTTCTCATTGAAGCCATTCGCTTTTGTATTTCCAGGCCAGGGCTCGCAATCCGTCGGCATGCTGGATGCCTGGAGCGATCACCCGGTGGTGGTGCAAACCGTTCAAGAGGTATCCGATGCCTTGGGTCAGGACATGGCTTTCTTGATCAGGGAAGGCCCGAAGGAAGAACTGGCGCTCACCACCAACACCCAGCCCGTCATGCTGGTCGCAGGGGTTGCCGCTTACCGGGTTTGGATGAATGAAACAGGCCAAGCGCCAGCTTTTGTTGCCGGGCACTCGCTGGGGGAATATGCAGCGCTGGTGGCCAGCGGTGCCCTGAGCTTGACCCAGGCCGCGCCATTGGTACGCTTTCGGGCTCAGGCCATGCAGGACGCGGTACCGGTAGGAGCTGGTGCGATGGCTGCCATACTTGGCCTGGATGCTCCTGAAATAGTAGCTGTTTGCGCCCGAATAACGGGCGCTACAGCCCAATTTGACCTGCAAGATGGCGAGGTTGTTGAAGCAGTCAACTTCAACGATCCGATGCAAACCGTGATTGCTGGCAGCAAGGCCGCCGTTGACAAGGCGTGTGAGGTTCTTAAAGCTGAGGGTGCCAAGCGCGCTTTGCTGCTGCAGGTTTCAGCGCCATTTCACTCCAGCCTTATGAAGCCAGCCGCTGAAAAACTGAAAGCCAAACTGGCTGAAACAGCGTTCGCGCCCCTCCAGATCCCGCTTATTAACAATATTGACGTAGCCATTGAAGCCGACATAACGCGTATCCGTGATGCGCTGTACCGTCAGGCTTTTGGTGCTGTCCGCTGGGTGGAATGTGTGCAAGCCATCAAGGCGCGCGGCGTTCGCCAGATCATTGAGTGCGGGCCGGGCAAGGTGCTGGCTGGCCTGGTCAAGCGGATTGATGCTGATTTGA
>Ga0335394_10006690_pt1 | contig 13004 bp, 16 predicted proteins | sample MAT03_FD_205741 | JGI IMG/M metagenome (GOLD analysis project Ga0335394, IMG submission 205741) | Freshwater microbial communities from Lake Fryxell liftoff mats and glacier meltwater in Antarctica - MAT-03 (spades assembly) (version 2) ...
TCGGAGATTCGCAAGTTGATCGAACGTCGAAAGCGTGAAGCTAAGACGCATGCCGAAGTTTCCGAGGAACTTAATCGTGAAGGGTATCATTCGACAAACTGCAGCATATTCACGCCAGCGATCGTATCGTCACTATGCAAGAAGTTCCGCGACGAATCGCGAGTCGAAGTCGGTACCCACAAGTCGACTCAATGGGGGCTTCGAGAACTAGCGCATGAACCGGGGCTGCGTAAAGAAACGTTGAACACCTGGCGTCGACGTGGCTGGGTCCATGCCACGCAAGAATCCACCTGTTGGACTTTTTGGGCTAACGAAGAAGAACTCAACCGACTTGGCAAGCTAGTCGATCATAACCGACAGGGCTTGCAAAAAACTCCGGCTGAACTGACTACTCCCACCGTGAAAACCAACTAAAACCACTTGAACACAAATCTGCCAAGGAGGGCATTGTGATTACTTCACCATCAAGCAGTAAGACAGCAATCGCGTACCGGTCCGCTGGATTGCCAACTCCAGAATTCGCTCGAATGCTTCGTAATCAGCATCCTTTTCAAAAATGGGAAGTCTCGCGTTAGCTCGATTGAGCACGTGATAAATCAACCCACCATCTGCCGCTCTCTTTGGTCGTCCCATGATCCATGAAAAATACCAAAGCTATTCCCAAATGTCAATAAACGGTTCCTGACACCTTTTTCTGACCGCTGACCGCTGACACCTTTTTCTGACCGTCGCCCTTGGTGCCGACGATGATACCGAGGCTCGTATCGCCGCTGGTCAAAGCGAAGGCGACGAAGATCTCGACAACGATGAGCCGGATGACACCACCTCCGAGACCGACGATTCGGAACTCGATCCAGTGAATGCAAGTCTCGAACTGTCTGCTAAGCCCAAGCGGACGACAACCAGTGGAGTAGTTTCCAAGATACGTATTGAAGCCGCCGCTGAATCCAAACGAATTTCCGGCATCCGCAAGGTCTGCGCCGGCAAGCATCCAGAGATCGAAGCTCGCGCCATTGAAGAAGGCTGGAGCGTTACCAAAACGGAGTTGGCAGTGCTACGAATCGAACGACCTAAGGCCCCTGATCAACAGGCAAGCCAACCGATGTACCGTCGCGAAGTTCTCGAGGCAGCTTGCTGTCTTTCGGTTGGCCTCGACGAAACCAAGTTGCTTAAGGCGTATGGCGAGCGAACGCTCAACTCTGCTGATCCGCTTCGGCACATTGGCTTGCGAGAACTTGTCGCGGAATGCGCGCGAATGGAAGGTTTTGATGTTCCGCGAGTCTTTGGCGATGGTACTGCGACGATTCGAGCTGGTTTTTCAACATTGTCGCTCCCAGGCATCCTCGAAAACGTCATGAACAAGACGCTTTTGTCTGCCTACGAATCGACGCCGATCGCAGCGTTTGATTTGTGCAGCATCGGAACTGTGAGTGACTTCAAGGAGATCGCTCGCTACCGATTGCTTGGTACCGGCGGGTTTGAAAAAGTCGCGCCGGATGGTGAATTGAAGCGATAGCGTTCGAGACATCCTCGTTATTCAACCTTTTTTGTGACTAGCCATCGATTTTCTTGCAAACCCAATTTGGAGCCCGTACAATTCTTAATTGAATTCGTCCGCCCCAAACCCTTCAGTAAATAAATCAAACCCAATTTCCGATGCGAAACTCAAAAGTTCTCGAAAGTTTGCTCAAACACAAGCGAACACTCGCAAGCACAACCGTGGCAAAAGGGTCTTGCGACTTGACTGTTTGGAAAAGCGATATGCATTCAACATAGACTGGGGCTTGTCGTACCACAACGAGGCATTTCCCGTAGACACCAATTTCGACGGAGTCTTTTCGGAGCTCGATGTTAGCTTGGTCGCGATTGGCTTGGCTCAGTACCCATGTGGTGGCGATAACCGGACCGAGATGATTGACTTTCCTGGGTATCCGGATGTCAACGGAGACTCTGAGCTTACTCCGATCGACTTGCTGTTATTGCAGGATTATTAAAATGCGGTTCTCGCACCCGAAAACGCAGAAGTGCCGAACGAAGTACTCACGGTCGAAGTTGAAGATGATGACGATTTAGTGCCAAACGAGATGTACCTCTATGAAGTCGATGGCTTCCGGGCGATAGTTGGTCCCACCGGGCCAGCAATAATGGCGATTGGAGCAACCGGACCATCAACCCCGACGGGTCCTACCGGTCCAACGACACCGACTGGTCCCACTGGCCCGACTACTCCAACAGGCCCCACTGGTCCAACCACGCCGACAGGTCCCACCGGACCTACAACGCCTACAGGACCAACCGGTCCAACAACTCCTACGGGACCTGCATGTACAGGATTCACAGGTCCATCTGGAGTTTTGATCCAAAGTATTGAAGTGATTGATCGTATTATCGGTTTAGACTCTTCTTCTCCCGATGGTTTATCTTACCTTCACAAGGGATTACTCGACGAATCGGAACGATTTCGAGTGAAGGGAGTTGTGTGTTCCCCAACCGAAGCAGGTGGTTCAGGCGAGGTAAAGGCGGACTTGAATTTTGATTCTGATTTTAATGACAGTGGCGAGAGAATTGCCATTAGCGGGTCGGGTAGACGATGGGAGTTTAATGTGTTGTTTGGTCCGGTAAATGACGACGGACCAAGCGGAGCGTGGGGCAACTTAACATCTGTCGATCCTATCGCCATAAGTGCGACGGTACATCAAGGTACGTCGTATGAAGCGTCTGGATACTCTAGCATAGCGATTTATAATTTCGCTCCAATTTTCGAAGACTTCCCTGATTTGGACTTAACGATTGGCTCAGACGGTTACACCGTACTTCAGGCTTCAATTCGGGGAAGCTTTCGGGACTATGGTGAGCTTGATTACCACAAGCTTTCCGTAACGCTGCCGAGTGGTTTCTTTCCGATTCTTCCACTGACTCTAGCTCCTGGTGTTACGAGGTTCAATGTTTCGATACCGCTACTAGGATCAAAAGCACTTTCCGATTTTTCAAACATTCGGCTGACGCTGATAGATGATGACTTAGGAGGGGATCTTTTTGATCTCGCAGTTATGTCGGTAACCACAAAATCATTCATCAACGGATCGACCCTTGATACAGGTTCATTTCCTAGTGGAAACAATCCTCAGGCTGCAAACAACGCGACGCTACGTTTGATCCCATTTGCGATGGCAACGGCTACAGCATTTCGCGAAAACCCGCAAACCCCGAATCTTTACACATCTAGCCCTGATCCTAATGGGGAAAGCTATCGACTGTACACTCGCGTTAATCTTTCCTTTGGCGGACGTAACGGACAAATCGTCAATCCGAAGGTCCTTAGCACTAAGATTGATGGCGGGGCAGAAGTCCCGTTAATGTTCCTTGGATCTATAAATTTAACAGGTCCAAGGATTGTCAATAATAACGACGGCACAATCTCTATTATCTGGATGGGATTTGGAAAGCCGAATCCGAATCTAGAAATTGGCTTCCAAACAGTTGCTGAACGACAGTCGAAGAACATTTGGCACTTGATTAGTTTAAGGGCTTCCTCGACGCCAAGTGGTATCGTCGGCACGGTGGGCCTTCGAGGAAGCGAGTTTCCGTCCCATCGAGTCTGGCTTAACGGCTCGCAAGTAACCTCTGTTTTACAGGGAAGGTTTGTCAATCTGTGGCGAAGCATGTCAACGTCAAAAGCTTTGGAACTCGCAAATATACTTGGTGTGAGTGCTCCTATGTTTTCTGAGTTTGTATCCGAGAATGAAGACGACGGTAAGTTTACACCACAAAACACTACAAATGGCTACTGGATCCCCAATCCCTAGGATTATACGAACATGTTACCCATTTTTGTGACATTTGTTTTTCCAGTTCTGGTTGGATCGGCAGTTGCAGTTGCGTTGTCGAAACGATACGAACGAAGGGTGTTAAGCGTTGCAATTCTGAATTCGATCATTTCTTACTATTGCATCCTTATTGTGGATAGTTGGCAATGGGCAACAATTCACGCGAACGATAGGGCTTTCCCCTACGGTTGGATGACGACAGTAATCTTTTTGAGACCGATTGACGGGTTCCGATTAACTTGGATTTTTGTCTTACCTGCGTTTGTAATTGGAAGTTGGTTGACTACGTCGTTTTTCGGAAGCTTTTCGTACTCACATCGACGAGAAGGTGAACTGCGTGTCAAAGTATCAACAGGGTGGCAAAAAATCATTTTTTGGTTGGGTGTTTCGATTGCGTCCTACGTTCTTGTAGCCGCTGTTTATTTCTTATGCTTGCGATCGTTTGTCGACGGGCTGGACTTCGAAAGTGATAACTCACAGTCCGTTCGCGTTTACTTTAGGAATTTAGAGGATATCGACATTGAAGACTCAAAGTACACAATGTCTTTGGACTCGCAAAATCGAATGGTGATCCAAGGGTGGATGAGAATATCCGAGAATAGCTGTCAACGACTTTTGGAAAAACACACATGGCTAGAGGTCGAAGGGACGCAAGAACTTCAGAGCATTGCATTCAATCGTACCTTTCTCGCAAACAGCAGATTCACTGACGCTCTTTGCTTCATTGACGAGAAGTCAATAGACAAAGTTATTTTTTTCGAAGTTTGTGAGTCGCAGTGAAGGTTCAAACCGTGCGAGAACTGAAATCGGAACATCGTCCCACCGTAGGCTTGTGCATGATCGTCAAGAACGAGGTACATGTAGTAGAACGATGTTTGCGCTCCGTTCGGCCGTGGATCGATCACTGGACTATTATCGATACTGGCTCGACCGATGGTACTCAGACTCAGATTCGAGAATTGATGAAGGATTTTCCAGGCTCGCTGTACGAGAGGCCGTGGATAAATTTCGCGCTCAATCGAAGTGAGTCGATAGCTGTCGCTTCACCCTTTTCCGACTATCTACTCATAATCGATGCAGATGATATTCTCGCGGTTGAGTCGAAGTTCGCGTTTCCATTGCTCGATAGGGATGCTTATACCCTCACGGTCCATGATGCAGGACATCTATACCGTCGACTTCACCTCATTCGGGCATCATTGCCGTGGCGTTACGTAGGCGTGCTCCACGAGTATCTAGAATGCAGCAAGCCCTACAATTCGGGTCACATTGCTGGACTTCGATACATGCGTGTAGGAGGTGGAGCTCGTTCGCTCGATGCAAATAAGTTTCGCCGCGATGCCGAAGTTCTGAATGAGGCTCTAAAACGAGAACCGAAAAATGCTCGCTATTGGTTTTATCTTGGACAGAGTTTGCGAGATGCCAGCGAATGGCTCGCGGCCATTGAGGCTTATGAGCACCGAATTGCCTTGGGTGGCTGGGACGAAGAAACTTGGTACGCCCTTTACCAAATAGCCGTTTGTCATGAGCATAACGAGTCGTCTCAGAAGTCGATCATCGAGGCATACGAGAAAGCCAATCAGTTTCGGCCAACTCGGGCGGAGCCACTGACGATACTAGCCGGCTATTTTCGCAAGCACTCTCGATGGCAAGAAGCTTATTCCACAGCCTCCAAAGCGATACTGATTGCATACCCATCTGATGTGCTTTTTATCGACCAAAACGTCTATCGCTGGCGGGCAATCGACGAATACGCAATAGCCGCTTTCTATGTTGGACGATGCCGCGAATCGTTAAAGGCATGTCGACTACTATTAGATGGCAGCCGGATTCCGACGTCAGAAATCGAAAGAGTCCAGGCTAATGCCCGCCTCGCTCGAGACAATTTAAATCGCATAGGTCAAAAGTAGCAATCCAGATCGTTGCACAAGAACACCGCCTTCTTCTCGTCCGCCAACGGAAATTTGCTAACCGGTCCAGACACCAAGTTCGCCCTCGAGTAGCTCACGTACGACCAAGACGATGGCGAGGGCATTGTCACTCGCAGCCAAGTGCGTGATTTTCTGATCGATACGTATGCATTGCTGGATTCGATCATCGGAACGCTACCTCGCCGCGGTGACACGATCGTCGAAATCGATGGCAACAACACCTTTATCTTTGAAGTGATGGCCCTTGGTGGCGATCCACCCTGGCGCTACAGCGACCCATTCCGTTTGAAACTCCGCATCCACACTAAGCAGATCGAATCCCATACGTCATGACGACCGTTTTACAAGTTGCCGATAGCGTTACCGCCCAACTTAACGCCGCTGAGTTCGACTTCGAGTTCATCGCCGAACGGATGTACGTCCCAAATTTCGACCTTGAAGACATGAAGGAACTCCGTGTGAGCGTTGTACCTCGTGACGTCGAGCTATTGCCTCATGACCGGGCCCACAACAAGTACCACTGTCGCGTTGATGTTGCCGTACAGAAGAAGTTTTCTAAGGGAACCAATGATGAGATCGATCCGCTGGTGGATCTGGTGGAGAAGATCGCTGACGAGTTCCGCCTCAAGCGACTTGCCTCGTTTCAAGCGGCTCGATGTGTGAAGGCAGAGCACGCAGTGCTGTACTCCAGCGAACATTGGGAACAACTTCGTCAGTATACAAGCTTGTTGACCTTAACCTTTGAATTGGCGCGATGATCAAGATCACGGTCCGAACTCAATTCGATAAGCAGAAGCTAAAGAAGAAGGCGGAGACAGCGACCTTCACTTCATTGAGCGAAGCGGGCGGCGCAGTTCGAAAGACAGCCAAGCGGAGCATTCGGAAACGCAAGAAGGCATCGAAGCCTGGAAGCCCACCGAATACACAGACAGGCATGCTCAAGCGAGTGATTCGCTACGACGTCACCAACAACCGAACCGTTGTCGCGATCGGCCCTGTGAATGAGATCGCGGGAAGCATTTGGAATTTGCATGAATTCGGTGGTGTGGCAACCAAACGTCGCAAGCTCAAGCCTCATCGATTCAAGGTTGGCGAGCACGGTCCAATCCGCGCCATACAACACGGAAGCAAGACCAAGTTTGCGAGGATTGAACTGCGAACCGGAGCACAAGCCAATCGAGCGACACGCTTGATTGCCGAAGAGAACGAGCGACGCAGTGACAACAAGCCTCGCCATTATCCCAAGCGACCATTCATGAAGCCGGCACTGGAAGCCAATCGGAGTCGGCTGCCAACTTTCTGGGCCAATTCCATCAAGTAAACCACTATCGATTAATCAAACGCTCATATTCATCATGATTACCAATCCAAAACCAAACAACTGTATCGCCATCCTCCACCCCAAGAGCTCGATATGCGATACCAACACGTACCGATCTATAAACACCAACCTTCTTAAAGTGCAAAGATGGATGATCGGGATCGAGTTTCAGAAGTTCGTAGTTCTTATCCGCGAGGTGCTGGATTGCGGGAGGAAGTCGATGGTAACAATCCCAGAACGACGATGTTGCGTGATGGATCATAGAGGATTAGTTTGGCCACTTCGAAAATCACGAATGGCTGCTTGCGCCAACGAATCAAGTTTTCCGGTGGACGCATCCTTCTCGATCTGTTCGTCCCACCGATCGCCATCAAAACGCAAGAACCACTCGCGAAACTCCGCAAGCTCTCCAGGCGGTAATTGAGAGATCTTTTGTTCTAGTTCATTGAGTGTCATTCGTTAGCTCCTTAATGCTTTTCCGTTCATTATAGAACAAGAGGTGCAATTTTGCCAGAAGTATGACTTGGTCTCGAAGCCGTCCTTACCATTGACGGAGTCGAGATAACCAATGTCAAAGATCTGACGGTCAGCCTCGAGAAGGCCGAGGCCGATGCCAGTACTCACGACAATTCCTACACCGGCAAAGCGATGCGTCTTGATGGATGGTGGCTGGCATTACACAGATGTTGTGGACTTGGCTACCATGCGAGTAACTCGATACACGCGTTCAATTCTCAACTATCGTGGGTCATTGCGACGACATAATGGAGGGCGATCTTCGGCCTGAAGTCGAGGCGCGATTTCAGGTAGTGGTGTATTCACGCGACAGGTCATGGCAACGAACCTCATCACAAGCGGTTAAATCTCACCGTCAACGAACCTGCTCAGCTAGTTGGGAGTCTCTTGAATGTAGTTTTAGCCAAACTAGTGATTCAACTTCGTTGGCAACAACTTCGATGGATCCATCGAGCCGCAAAACATTCACCAATCCCGGGTGTTGACTTCGCGCTGTTGCTGCAAAATTACCCGCAATAGCCGAAAGGATACATGGCATTCCCTTTTTCTTTAGTTCATCTTCTCCCATTGCTAGTGTGAGCACTCCGCACGCAGTAATACCATCACCCAATAACTTAGAATTAGGACCACCTTGATGAGCTCCCGTGATACTTGCGCCACCCATTCCGAGTGCCCATACTCCTCGCGAATCCATTGGCGAAATGCCCGCACGAATCTCGTCGATGGCAGCGATGTTAGAGATGCCTTCCGGGAAATCGCTCAATCGGTATGAAACATTGAAGCCACCGATCCCGCTGCCCCATATCCTAGTGGCCTTGTTGGCTAAATCAGGTGAATCAGAAGAAAATCCGAATGGACAGTTTCCATTGGTATTGATACACATTCGATTTATTCCCATATTAAAGCCGTAGTTCCCTCTGGCATACGTGTGGCCTGAGACGCCTGCAAGCAAACCACGTTCGAATGGAATGTTGTTGTACGAGTCACTAGGACATTTAAATGTAGGCAGATCTTTGGTCCGAAAGGGCCTATTGAGCGAGTCGTTTATTGTCAAGTCACCGCGAAATGAATCGTAAAGTACGCCCTGTTCTAGGTACGGTAACAGCGTGATTGCCCAGTTGAATTTTAGGCGGTCTAAAGAAGGGTCAGAACCTTGTCCTATGTGATCGATCGTACCGATCGGCAAACGCCCCAATCCCATGGATTCGCCCCGCCCGTACCAAATCATGCTCGGCGGCAATCTTTTGAAGGCCGACTCGTAGTTGTGCAAAGCTAAGCCGATTTGCTTCAGGTTGTTTTGGCATTGCATTCGTCTGGCCGCTTCTCTAGCGGCTTGTACCGCAGGGAGAAGCAAAGCCACCAAGAGCCCAATGATGGCAATGACAACCAGTAGCTCAACCAGCGTGAAACCCAACCTACGTTCTGTTTGCATATTTCAATCCAATCTCTATTTGAACCTACGTTGTTCTTGCTATGTTGTCATTCAATTGAGTGATCATTACGAAGAACTCCTGCTACAGGAGTCAACTGAGCAACAATCCTACCGCGTGGGTCAATGATGGCCGAACCGGCCCAGCACGAGCAAACCAATTGCCAAGTGCGAGTCTCAATCGCCCGCAGGCGAATTGACGCTAGCATTCTATCTGTATATGCTGTGTACCCCGCAAAGTCACCATCGTAGATCAAGTGACATATCGCAATAACGGGTTTTTTTGTACGATATTGCGGTAGCCAAGGCAACCAAGATTCATAACAAATGGCCACAGCCAATTGATGCTTGCGTGCATTTGAGTCAGTGATTTCCAACAACTGAAATTTCTCTCCTGGCGTCAGTTCGTCTAAGCTGATTTCTGACAAAAACCGGTTGCGTACGAATTCAAAACAGAGAAAAGCTGGCACATATTCTCGCAATGGAATAAGTGCCAGCTTTGCATGCACTTGGAGCGGCCTGCTGTCAACTGCATTTTGGGAGTCCCACAAGCAAGCACAATTCATTCGTTGCACTTGAGGTACATCCAAACCAAAATTTTCTTTTCGCACAACGTCAAGCAAGACGCAGCCTGCAAGGAGTTTGACAGCGGATTGCCTCCCAAAACGACCAACCATCGATCCCATGTCGAATTCGGTAACATTCTTTTTGAGCTCAGGACCGTTATACGATTGAAGCCTCATGTTTGACAGTTGCCCTATTCTCTGTTCCATTTTAGATCGATCAGATGCGGAAAGAGAATTCTCCGGCCACACGATCAGATCCACGTCGCCATCATCATCAACCAACTCATCTGTCAGACGAATCAACTCTCGCCATGGTTCCCATATTTCATCGGAGGTGTGTCGCAGATGAGGCTGGACTAGAGCAACAGAAAACGGCAGTCGGTCGACCGCGATACTCGCCTCGATTTGCTTTCCGACGACCCATAGCAACAAAACAACTACACAACCAACGAGTGAACATCGCCAACGTTTCCAACCAACGACATCCATCTGAGGTACGACGGAAAACACTGCCAAGTACAGTAGCCATGACAGGCCGAAAACGGTTATTCGGTCAACCCATTGGGCAATCGGTGTTTCCACTACGAACAGTGCCGGATGGGAAAGAATCCAAATCGGACTTAAGAATCTCGCATATGCAATTTCGGCAGCGGTAGCGGCTATAGAAAGTATACCGATTCGCAGCCAGTGCGACATGTTCCTTGACCATCGCCATACGATCGCCCACCAAACGAACTGAAGCGAATATGTGATGCAACATGTTGCATGAATTACCTCGCCGTAGGGTATCGAACGTGTTACGAAAGGAGTCATGCCTAAACCAACAAATGATCCTACCGCAATGATGTACACAAACACTAAGATTCGGCGAGTAAATCGCCTCTCTGCAATTTTAGGATTCATTTCATGTACTTCGCCGCAAAAGTTTACGAGATGCAAATAGGCAAATCAACCCAACAAAGACGCAACCGAGTACCCAGGGCCAAACAACCATAGAACCGAAATTGGGTTCGGGAAAGCCATAATGTTTCAAATAGAATTGCTCTTTCAGAATTGGATCATAGCTAGACTTCACGCAACGAATCGAGCTTTCTTCGTCAATAGTACCGTCCGCCTTAAAATACCTCGCCGCCGCAGTATCTGTGAATGCAAGTTGATTCTTCGGATGTTCATTTAAGGTTGTGATTGTTCTTGGATATTGGGGTCTACCATACTCAACTAGTTGCCAGTCTTTTCGAGGAGCAAAAACAAGGTACGCACCCTTGAGAGTCCAATCATCAATGTTCTTTTCGCCATCAAACTTCTTGTCGAGAGGTGTATAGTCAAATTCGACACGAACTTTTACGTCGTTTGATTTATCACCGACTGCCTCGATCTTGAGAACCTTGAATCCTGGATCCCCGACGAGCCCCCAGATTGTTCTCCCGTAGTAACTATAAGCGTCAAGAAGATAGTATCGTGCAGAATTCATCTTGTCCCTTATTAGCAGATCATCGGATAAATTAAGGCCCCTTCGTTGCACACCTGCAATTGAAAACTTTCCTCCCTTCGGTCGAGTAAGTACAAAAGCATAAGTTTCGTTCGTGACCTCCAACACCTCAGTGTCACGTTCCTTGCGAGATATCTTAATGCAGTTGCTGCCGCAAATTCCGACTTCCCACTCACTTGCCTTCGGCTTCGGTTTTCCGATTTGATGCTTGTTTACGATCTCGTACATGCCGATTCCCGATGTACTGTCCATTTTCGACTTCAAAGACACCATGGCGTCCGAAAGCATCTTCTTCAATTCAGCCGCATCGGCTTTTAAAACTTTTTCCAGTCGTTCGTAATCGTTTCCTGTTGCTGGCAATTTTGAAAAAAAGAAAAATACAATTATTGCAATCGAAAAGCGAAAATTGGTCATACTGTTCACCGAAAGAGCTAGTGTACTTGAAGGAGATTTGAAAAAAACGTGAGGTTGGTTCCCAACCTCACGTTTTCAGAAAAGGTATCTAACTAATTACCCCCCGGACCTTCCACTTCAATTCGCTGTGGCATAATGCAGTTGCAACCTGACTCAGTTGCATTAAGCTTGCAGCCACAACCATTGTCGCAGAGTTCGTTCCAAGCACCGCTGTAACAGACACCCGTGCAAATGGGACGTCCATTGAAATCCGTCCCAATTGAACAACCGCCACTGCATCCAGTGCAAATGCCCCCGTACGCGATAGGCGTTAAGGCACTTACTGCACTTAGAATCAGTAAGCCAACGCCAAAGCTCGCAAATACATTTCCCAACATCGATCGGATTGTCATAAAATTCTCCTTTTAGACGACCTCCAAACAAAACAAGACAAACACGGTATTTGCCTAATGTAGTTATTCAGTTGCAATCCCCGACAAAGTTAACGAATACGGCAATGTCACTTCACCGTCCGCAATGTAGAGGTCAACCGTATATGAAAATTTCGTCGCTTTCGCGAGTACTTTAAGTTCCATTTTGAGCGAATACGTGGCTCCCGCTTCAATTGCGACTGGCAAAACTTCTGTGCTGATGCAACCGCAGCTCTTTCTTGAACCAACAACACTTGCAGGACGAGAATTTCGATTTACGATCTCCACCGTTGAAGTTACGACGTCGCCACATGACACTTTTCCGAAGTCAATCTTGGGTTCTACAAACACTCGCTGTCCTGCCAAGTAGGGTATCACTCGGAAAACCGAACCCGTTCGGTAGGTGGCGTAGACTATGACCAAAGCGATGACGAACAGAGCGCCCAAACCCACGTTCCAGCCACGACGAACATTGCTCACGGCCCTGGGTCGCATATCAATGACCGACGCGTGTTTGTTCGTTTCCTCAAAAAAGCGATTCGGCTCAGTCATGGCGCGTCGTTCTCCGGCGAAATCTGCTCGTAGGCTCCTACGCAGAGGACATCAACTGCTATAACCTTCTGGCTTCCAGCGAGCGTCATCGTAAGTGCCACTGACAAACGTGTTGTGGCCGAGCTGTGCTCCTTTGAAGCATTAGTTTTCGATTCTTCGGTGAACTTTAATAGCAGCGCGTCATTCCATTCACCGCGTTCATCCAAGTACCGGACGAAGCTTGGCTCAACACAACTGCATGAGGAATCGATTCGCTTGACGCTGATTGCTCGGTCGATTCCGAATTTACTCAACGGGAAACAAATGTAGCTTTGTTGAGATGGAAGAAGAATTCCTCCGTCGATCGTAAATCGGTCCACCTTTTCGAACCGATTTGTGTCCCAATTGGCTTTTGAACGCTCTGACCCGACCAAGTCAAACGGCCTACCGCCGTTACAAAATGAACCATCGCTACAACCAATGGGAGTCACCAGGCTCATCAAAACTAAGGCGACAAGAAACTCAGTGTACCGGAATTTGAGCTGTGGAGCTGTGGAGCTGTGGAGCTGT
>Ga0335394_10006696_pt1 | contig 12998 bp, 11 predicted proteins | sample MAT03_FD_205741 | JGI IMG/M metagenome (GOLD analysis project Ga0335394, IMG submission 205741) | Freshwater microbial communities from Lake Fryxell liftoff mats and glacier meltwater in Antarctica - MAT-03 (spades assembly) (version 2) ...
TGCACCAAGCAGGCACCCGGGATAATCTATGGGGCTTTTTGGCAATTGACGGCTGCACGTTGGCCCCGTTCAATTGCACGGGGAAAAGACAGTCAAGACAGGCACTGAATACAGGCAGCGCGACCGATGACCAAGCGTCAACTTGAGAAGCTGAGCCGCGCGTTGGAGGCTGTCCATCAGGCGGCGCAGGACAGGGGCTTCGACGTCTTCCCGAACGTCGTTCTTCAGGTTCTGCAGCACAGTTTGAAGATCGACATGGCGTGGTGGGGCGTCAACGCTGACCGCCGCATTCACTTCAGTACCCGGCTGGGGCTTCCCGCCCGGCACGCGGCGGACTGGGAAACAACCAAGGACTGGGACCCGATTGCTGAAGAAGCCATCGCCCGGCCCCGAGTTACGGTCATGTTCAATGCCGACCGATTGCAAGGTCTGCCCCGCAAGCGTGACTGGCTTTCGGGCTATGGCATTTCGCACGCGATGTGCACCACCCACCCGCAGCCCAAGTTGAACATCACGACCTTTTTGTCGGTGTACCGGCGAACACAAGCCTTCACCGAGAACGACCGCTTCTTCATGCAGCTGTTGATGCCGCACCTGGCGATGTCCTTGAACGTCAACTGGACCAAGCACCTGCAAGATCTGGGTGCCCACCAAACGCCGGGGCGGGCATCACTGGCGATCATCGACCGCTCGGGGCTGATCCACTCCGCCAATGACCGTTTCGCTGGACTCGTGCGATTGCAATGGCCGACCTGGGAAGGCCCCTATCTGCCCAAGGAATGGGTGCTGGAGTTGCAGGGCCCCCGCGAAGAGCTGCTGGCCACCCGGGTGCAGGCAACGCTGACCATCGCGCATGAACTGATTCTGCTGCGCCTGACCCGCCGCAGCGCATTGCTGGGCTTGACAACGCGTGAGCGCGACACTGCGATCGCGTTCTCAGAGGGCCGCACGCACAAACAGATCGCCCAATCACTGGGCCTGGCACCGGCAACGGTTCGACACTACCTGCAGAACGCTTACAGCAAGCTGGGTGTTTCCAACAAGGGTGAACTCGGTCACCTGGTAGCGCTAGAAATCTACGAGGGCAGTGCCTTCAGGAACGACGCCAAAAGCGCCTGATCGCTTCACCCAAAGGGGCTGTGGTGCGGATTCGGCCTGGGGTCTGGCATGGTCAGGCGGGACGCTTCAGCACCAGCGTCAGGATGTCGTAGCTGGCCACCAGTTCGCCGTCCTGATTGGTGACTTGCACGTCCCAGGCTACAACACCTTGCGCAGGCTGATCCTTGCGTGCCGGCTTCTCGGTCTTTCGCTTGCAGGTCAAACGCGCCTGGATAGTGTCGCCGATGCCTACCGGTTTGATGAATCGCAGCGTATCCAGGCCGTAGTTGGCCAGCACGGGCCCAGGCGCCGGCGACACGAACAAGCCGGCGGCCGCCGACAGCACGAAGTAGCCGTGGGCGATGCGCTTGCCGAACGCTGTCTCCTTGGCCGCGATTTCGTCGAAGTGCATGTAGAAGTAATCACCCGAGATGCCGCCAAAGTTGACGATGTCGGCCTCGCTGACGGTGCGTCGGTGGGTGCGTAACGAGTCGCCGATCGCCAGTTCGTCGAACCACTTGCGGAACGGGTGCAAGGCTTCTTCCTGCACCTTGGCGCCGCGAACGTATTCGCGCGTCACTGCGGCCAGCATGGTCGGCGAGCCCTGCACCGCCGCGCGCTGCAGGTAGTGCTTGACGGCCCGCACGCCGCCAAGTTCTTCACCGCCACCGGCGCGGCCCGGGCCGCCGTGCTTGAGCAGCGGCAGCGGCGACCCGTGGCCCGTCGATTCGACTGCTGAATCGCGGTCAAGGATGTGCACGCGGCCGTGCCAAGCCGCCAGCGCCGGCACCACGCGGGCTGCAACCCGCGCGTCGCGTGTGACCAGTGTGCTGACCAGGCTGCCCTTGCCGCGTGCGGCGAGCGCCATCGCCTCGTCGATATCGCCATAAGGCATCAGCGTGCTCACGGGGCCAAAGGCTTCCACGTCGTGCACGCTGTCGTTGGTGAAGCCGTCGCGGCACAGCAGCAGCGTGGGCGCAAAGAATGCGCCATTTGAAACCCCTTCGCCCACCGGCGCAAAGCCTTGGGTTGAACCCACGACAACCTCGTTGCCGCGCGAGAGCTGGGCCACACGCACGGCGACGTCGCTCTGCTGCGCCTTTGAGGCCAGCGCGCCCATCCTGACGCCGTCAACGGCCGGGTCGCCGACGACAATCTTCGACAAGCGTGCAGCCAGGCGCTCGGCCACGGCATCCAGGTGCTGGCGCGGCACGATGGCGCGGCGGATGGCGGTGCACTTCTGCCCCGCCTTGGTCGACATCTCGCGCGCTACCTCCTTGACGAAGAGGTCGAACTCTTCATCGTCGGGCGTCACGTCGGCGCCCAAGATGGCGCAGTTCAGCGAATCCGCTTCGGCATTGAAAGGCACCGAGCGGCCAATGAGGTTCTTGTTCGACCGCAGCTTGGCGGCCGTATCGGCAGAGCCGGTGAAGGTGACGATGTCCTGACCGTCGAGCCTGTCCAGCAAGTCACCCGTGCCGCCGATGATGAGCTGAAGGCTGCCCGGCGGCAGGAGGCAAGACTCATGCATCAGCCGCACCGCCGTTTCGGTCAGATAGCTGGTGGCCGTGGCGGGCTTGGCAATGCAGGGCATGCCGGCCAGGAAGGTCGGCGCGAACTTCTCCAGCAGGCCCCAAACCGGGAAATTGAAGGCGTTGATGTGAACCGCCACACCGCCGCGCGGCACCAGGATGTGCGTACCGGAAAAGCCTCCCTTTTTGCCCAACGACACCGCAGGCCCTTCGTGAACGATGTTGCCCGAAGGCAGTTCGGCAGCGCCCACACTCGCGTAAGCGAACAGCGTGCCGGCGCCACCTTCGATGTCGACCCAGCCGTCGGCGCGCGTGGCACCGCTGTGGCGCGAGATGGCGTAGAGCTGCTCCTTGTGCTCGATCAAGTACGAGCCCAGCGCCTTGAGGCGCGCCGCGCGCTGCTGGAAGTCCATGGCCACCAGCGCCGGGCCGCCCGTGCGCCGCGCGAAGGCCAAGGCCTCGGCGAAGTCAACCGCTTCCGAGTGCGTGTGAAAGACGGTCTTGCCATCGATGGCGCTCGCCAGCGGCGACGCGGCAGTCGTGCCGACCCAGCGGTCGGCGATGAGGCTTTGGAGCGTTGGGACGAAGGGCATGAAGTTTCCTAATCGAAGCTGCTTTGGACTTGCAGGATTGCTTGGGCACGGTCAGCAACGTTCAATCACCAGCGCAATGCCCTGGCCAACGCCTATGCACATCGTGCACAGCGCGTAGCGCCCACCGGTGCGTTCGATCTGGTTGAGTGCCGTCGTGACCAGGCGCGCGCCCGAAGCCCCCAGAGGGTGGCCGATGGCTATGGCGCCGCCGTTCGGGTTGACATGGGCCGCGTCGTCGGGCAAGCCCAGGTCGCGTGTGACGGCAAGCGCCTGCGCGGCAAAGGCTTCGTTGAGTTCGATCACGTCCATCTGCGCCAGCGTCAGGCCGCACAGCGCCAATACCTTTTTCGCCGCAGGCGACGGGCCGAAGCCCATGATGCGCGGCGCCAGGCCTGCCACGGCCATGCCGAGTACGCGGGCGCGTGGCTCCATTTGGTAGCGCGCCACGGCTGCGTCACTGGCCAGCAGCAACGCACAAGCGCCGTCGTTCACGCCTGATGCGTTGCCGGCCGTCACGCTGCCGTCAGGACGTACTACGCCCTTGAGCCTGGCCAACATGTCGACGGTGGTCTCGGGACGTGGGTGCTCGTCAGTGTCGAACGTTCTGGGCTCGCCTTTCTTCTGCGACACCACCACCGCCACGGTCTCGGCCGCGAACAGGCCTGCGGCCTGAGCACGCCCCCAGCGCTGCTGGCTGCGCACGGCCATGGCGTCCTGGTCGGCGCGTGAGACCTTGAAGTCGGCCGCCACGTTCTCGGCCGTCTCGGGCATCGAGTCGATGCCATAGCGTTCCTTCATCAGCTTGTTGACGAAGCGCCAGCCGATGGTCGTGTCCTCGATCTTCGCAGTGCGTGAAAAGGCCGAGTCGGTCTTGCCCATGACGAAGGGCGCGCGCGTCATGCTCTCGACTCCACCGGCGATCATGAGCTGCGTTTCACCGGCCTTGATACTGCGCGCAGCCGAGCCGATGGCGTCCAGGCTGGAGCCGCACAGACGGTTCAATGTGGTGCCGCCCACTTCGACGGGCAAACCCGCCAGCAGCGCGGCCATACGCGCCACGTTCCGGTTGTCTTCTCCAGCCTGGTTGGCGCAGCCGTAGATCACGTCATCGACTGCGGCCCAGTCGACCGACGCGTTGCGGTCCATGAGGGCCTTGATCGGGATCGCTCCCAAGTCGTCCGCGCGCACCGTGGCCAACGCTCCGCCGTAGCGGCCAAAAGGCGTGCGGATCGCGTCGATGATGTAGGCATGCTGGTTCATCGCGCAGCCCTCAGATGGCGCCTCTAGGCTGTTCGTGCAACGCTTTGGGGCGCTTGTCGATCACGCGCCGAGCCTTGCCCGTCAGCGTACGCTCAATGCTGTCTGTCGCCAACACGCGCACCTTGGTGCTCACGCCGACATAGGTCTTGATACTGTGCTCCAACGAGCGCGCAATGCCTTCGGACTCAGTCGTGGTCAGTCGGTCCGAGACCTCGGCCCGGGCCTCGACCAGCACATCCAGCTTGTCGAGATGGCCATCTCGCGTCACCACCAGCTGGTAGATGGGCGCAAGCTTTTCGTTCTTGAGAATCAGCTCTTCGATTTGCGTCGGGAACACGTTCACGCCGCGGATGATCAGCATGTCGTCGCTGCGGCCGGTGATCTTGCCTATGCGCCGCATCGAGCGCGAAGTCGGCGGCAACAGCTTGGTCAAGTCGCGCGTGCGATAGCGGATGACGGGCATCGCTTCCTTGGTCAACGAGGTGAAGACGAGTTCGCCTTCTTCGCCGTCGGGCAGCACCTCACCGGTCTCGGGGTCGATGATTTCAGGGTAGAAGTGGTCTTCCCAGATCACCGGGCCGTCCTTGCTCTCAACGCATTCGCTCGCCACGCCCGGGCCCATCACTTCCGACAGGCCGTAGATGTCCACCGCGTCGATACCGGCACGTGCCTCGATCTCGCCGCGCATGGCGCCGGTCCAGGGCTCGGCACCGAAGATGCCGATCTTCAATGAGCTCTCTACCGGGTCGAGACCCTGGCGCTGGAACTCTTCGATGATGTTGAGCATGTAGCTCGGCGTGACCATGATGATGTCGGGCTTGAAGTCGCAGATCAGCTGCACCTGCTTCTCGGTCTGACCGCCGGACATCGGGATCACCGTGCAGCCCAACTTCTCGGCACCGTAATGCGCGCCCAGGCCGCCGGTGAAGAGGCCATAACCGTAGGAGATGTGGCACAGGTCACCGGCGCGTCCACCCGCGGCGCGGATGGAGCGCGCGACGACTGTGGACCAGACGTCGATGTCGTTCCTGGTGTAGCCCACCACCGTCGGTTTGCCCGTGGTGCCAGAAGAAGCGTGGATGCGCATGACCTGCTCACGCGGCACGGCGAACATGCCGAAGGGGTAGTTGTCGCGCAGGTCTTTCTTGGCTGTGAAGGGGAACTTGGCCAGGTCCTTCAGCGACTTGCAATCCTCGGGACGCACGCCGGCCGCGTCGAAAGCGGCGCGGTAGTGTGGCACGTTGTTGTAGGCGCGCCTGAGCGTGGTCTGCATGCGTTGCAGTTGCAGCGCGGTGATCTCGTCGCGGCTGGCGCGCTCGATAGGCTCCAGCTCGTCAAGCGTTGGATGCAGTCTCGTCACGGTCGTCTCCTCTTGATGTGTGAAAGCGGCGGCCACCTGCAACCAGGCGCCGCAACAAAGGTGAAGCGCGGTATCGGTCTTCGCCGTAGACCTGCGCCAGGTGGTCAAGTACGGTCAGCACCTGGCCCAAGCCGATCTGGTCGGCCCAGGCCAGCGGCCCCCGGGGGTAGTTCACGCCTTTTTGCATGGCGATGTCGGCAGCAGCGGCGTCGCACACACCCTGGTTGACGGCATCTGCGGCTTCGTTGGCCAGCATGGCCACCGTGCGCATCACCGCCAGGCCGGGCACGTCGGCCAGGCGCGACACGGCAAAGCCTGCGGCCTGGAACACGGCCACCGCCGCACGAAAGGCCGCCTCGCTGCACGTATCGGCTCTGCCCAATGCGATGCGTCGTGCCTTCAGGGGGTCCAAGCTCAGGTCGGCCAACACGGTGGCGTTGTGCCCGTTGTCGGCCGCCCGTTGCGTGGCGCTGCGCCCGTCAGTGAGATGCACCAGCGCGTCGCCAACGCGCAGTACACGCCGGTCGACGTGCGTCGCGCCATGCCGACTGAACGCTACCGCCGCAGCGTCCAGGCGTTCGGCAAGGGCCAGCCCCAGGGGACTGTCCGTCCACAGCGCAATGCCGTTGGCGAGCGCCGCTGCGGGTTCGGTGTCAGCTAACGGTGCGACGGCTTTTTGCCCATGGTCATAAAAGCCGCGTCCGGACTTGCGGCCCAGATAGCCCGCGTTGACCAGCTCCTGCTGAATCAGCGAGGGCGTGAACCTCGGGTCGCTGAAGTAAGCGTCGAACACCGAACGGGTGACGGCGAAGTTCACGTCGTGGCCGATCAAATCCATCAACTCGAATGGGCCCATGCGAAAGCCCCCGGCTTCACGCATGACCGCGTCGATGGTGGCGGGGGCACCCGCCTGTTCGCTGAGCAGCCGCAGGCCTTCGGCGTAAAAAGGCCTGGCCACGCGATTGACGATAAACCCCGGTGACGACTTCGTGTGCACCGGGCTCTTGCCCCAGGCCAACGCGGTATCGTAAATCGCGCGCGCGACGGCCGCGTCGGTGGCCAGACCGCTGACCACTTCAACCAGCGCCATCAGCGGCGCCGGGTTGAAGAAGTGCATGCCCAGCACTTGTTGCGGGCGCCTCAGCCCGGCCGCAATGGCGGTGATAGAAATGGACGAGGTGTTGGTGGCCAGGATGCAGTGCGCACCGACAAGGCCTTCCAGCTCGGCAAAGAGCTGCCGCTTTATTTCAAGCCGCTCGACGACGGCTTCGACCACCAGCGTGGCATCGTGCAGTTCGGCAGTGGAATCAGCCACCGTCAGCCGCGCGCCGGCGGCGGCGGCAGCTTCAGGCGGCATGCGGCCCTTGTCGGCCAACTTGCCGAAGGTGGCGCGCAGGGCCGCGATCGCCTGCGCTGCGGCACCCGGCTTCAAGTCCAGCAGGCGCACAGGGTGGCCGGCCTGCGCGGCAATCTGCGCAATGCCGGCGCCCATGGCGCCAGCGCCGATCACGGCCACCACGGCCTCGGACTTCAGGGCTGCACTCATCGCGTCAGGTGCCGGTGAAGCGCGGTGCGCGTTTGTCCATGAAGGCAGCCACGCCTTCGCGGTAGTCCGCGCTGAGACCGAGCTCGCGCATGCAATCGCGCTCCAGGTCCAGTTGCGCCTCCAGCGTGTTCAGGCAGCTGGCCTGCAGCGCTTGCTTGGTACGCGCCAGGCCCAGGGTCGGGGCGCTGGCGAAGTGGCGCGCCAGGGCGTCGGTTTCGGCGCTGAGCTGGTCATCGTCGACACATTTCCAGATCAGGCCCCAAGCGGCTGCCTGCTCGGCGCTGAGCTTGTCGCCCAACAGGGCCAGCGCCGTGGCGCGTGCGCTGCCCAGCAGCCGGGGCAGGAAGTACGTGCCGCCGGTATCGGGTATCAGACCGAGCTTGCAGAAGGCTTCGACGAAACTCGCCGAGCGAGCAGCGAGCACGATGTCGCAGGCCAGCGGAATGTTCGCGCCGGCACCCGCTGCAACGCCATTCACGGCGCAGACCACCGGAATGGGCAAGCGACGCAGCGCCAGCACCAGCGGGCCGTAATACATCTCGATGGACGCGCCCAGATCCGGCGCAGCGGCGCCCGGCGCAACGCTGCGGTCAGACAGGTCTTGCCCCGCGCAAAAGCCGCGACCGGCGCCGGTCAGCACCAGCACGCGAATGCTGCGGTCTTCGGCCCCTGCGGCGACCAGCGCCAGTGCGTCGCGCACCTCTTCGTGCATGGCGACATTGAAGCTGTTCAGCCGCTCGGGCCGGTTCAGCGTCAGCCTGGCGATGCGGTCGCCCGCCGTGAACAGGATGTTCTGGTAGTCCATCACCATGGCCCTCAGCTGTCCTGGTCGAAGTCCAGCACCAGGCGGTCAGTGATGGGAAACGCCTGGCACGAGAGCACGAATCCACGCGCGATCTCGTAGTCCTCTAGCGCATAGTTGGCGTCCATCTCGACCTTGCCTTCCAGCACCTTGCAGCGGCAGGTAGCGCAAACACCGCCCTTGCACGAGTAGCGCATATCGATGCCTTGCTCGAGCCCGGCGTCGAGCACCGAGGCTTTGTCCTTGTCCATGGTGAAGCTGCGCTGGCTGCCGTCGATGACCAGCGTGACTTCGCATTCCTGGCGCCCCACCACAGGCCGCGCCTGCTGCGCATGGGTCTTCTTCGGAATACTGGCTGCGAACAGCTCTACCTTGATCGATTCCTTGGGCATGCCGCGCGCCAGCAGTGCCTCGGAGACCTCGCGCATCATGCTTTCAGGGCCGCAGACAAAGGCAGCGTCGTGGTCGGCAATGCTGACCCACTGCGAGAACAGCCGCTCGCACTTCTCGCGCGTGATGCGGCCATTGAAGAGGTCGATGTCTTGTTGCTCGCGGCTCATCACGTAGACGATGTTCAGTCGCTGGCGATGGATGTCCTTCAGCTCGGCGAGCTCTTCGCGGAAGATGACGGCGGCGGAAGCGCGGTTACCGTACACCAGCGTGAAGTTGGAGCCCGGCTCGGATGCCAGCGTCGTCTTGATGATCGACAAGATCGGCGTGATGCCGCTGCCAGCAGCGAAGGCCAGATAGCGCTTGCAATTCGACGGCGAAAGCGGCAGGTTGAAGTGCCCCATCGGAGGCATCACGTCGACGCTGACGCCCGGCTTGAGCGTGTCGTTGGCCCAGGTAGAGAACTGGCCGCCAGGTGTGCGCTTGATGGCGATACGAAGCTCGCCGTCCTGCACGGCCGAGCAGATCGAATACGAGCGGCGCAGGTCCTCGCCGTTGATCTCGGCGCGCAGCGTCAGATGCTGCCCCTGGGTAAAAGAAAAAAACTCGCGCAGCGTCTGAGGCACTGAGAAGGTCGCAACGATGGTGTCGCGCGTTTCCTGGCGCACCTGGGCGATGGTCAATGGGTAGAACTTGCTCATCAAAGCCCCATCAGTGGCACTTGAAGTAGTCGAAAGGCTCCAGGCAACTGCTGCAGCGGTACAGCGCCTTGCAGGGTGTCGAGCCGAACTGGCTGGTCAGCTTGATGTCTGAAGAGTCGCAGCGCGGGCAAGCCAGCCCGGCCGGTGCCTGAACCAGAAACGGCGCCGGGCCGCGGCCGATGTCGCCAATCGCGATGGACTGCGTGGCCGCCAAACCCAGCGGTGGCGCAATGCCGTAGTCGCGCAGCTTGCGTTTGCCTTCGTCGCTCATCCAGTCGGTGGTCCACGGCGGCGCGATGCGCGTTTCCAGGCGCACGCTGGGCACGCCGTGGCCCTTCAGTGTCTGGACCACGCTTTGCGCGATGACGTGCGTGGCCGGGCAGCCCGAATAGGTGGGCGTGATGGTGACGACGCATTCAGCGCTGTCTCCGCCGTCTTCCCAACGCACCGCGCGCACGATACCCAGATCAACGATCGAGATCACGGGAATCTCGGGGTCTTCGATCTCGCCCAGCCAAGCCCAGACCTGATCGAGCGTCGGGTGTTGGGGGGCTTGCATCGGATCCCAGCTGTCGCCTACCGGCGCCTACCACTGCTGGCCTGGGTAGGCGCGCTGCAGGAACTGCATATCGGCCAGCAGAAAGCCCATGTGCTCGGTGTGCCGGCCGTGCTTGCCGCCTTTTTGCATCCAGGCGTCGGGCGAGGGCATCACCAGCGTCGCGGCAGTCAGCGTGCGACCCACTTGTTCCAACCAGGTCAGCCGCAAAGCAGCGACGTTCTCGGCCACACCCTGTGACTCGAGCACCTGGTCAACCTCGTCGGCAGTGAACATTTCGCCGGTGTACATCCACAGGTCATCCAGCGCGGCCTGCATGCGGCGGTGGCTTTCCTCGGTGCCGTCGCCCAGCCGCACCAAAAGGTCGGTGCTGCGGCGCAGGTGGTAGGTGACTTCCTTCTTGGCCTTCTCGGCAATGCCGGCCATGCGCTCGTCAGCAGAGCGTGTGAGCCCGTCCAGCAGCAACAGGTGCCAGCTGTCGAAAAGGTACTGCCGCATCAGCGTGTCGGCGTAGCCGCCGCCACCTCCGTCCCCACTGCCGCTGTTCGGCTGCTCCACCAGCAAAAGATTCTTGAACTCCTGCGCGTCGCGCATGAAGGCGAGCTGGTCTTCGGTGCGGCCGGCACCTTCCACCTCGCAGGCATAGGCCAGCCACAGACGGGCCTGGCCGATGAGGTCTAGCGCGGTGTTGGCCAGCGCCATGTCCTCTTCGAGCGCAGGGCCCTTGCCCACCCATTCAGAAAGCCGCTGCGACAGCACCAACGCGTTGTCGCCCAGGCGCAGCAGGTAATCGAACTTGTCGTCGAGCATGGCCTTGCTTTCAGAGGTTCTTCACTTCTTCCGGCATCGGGAAGAAGGTGGGGTGGCGGTAGACCTTGCTGTTCGACGGCTCGAACAACGGCGCCTTGTCGCCCGGGCTGCTAGAGACGATGTCGCCCGCCTTCACCACCCAGATGCCCACGCCTTCATTGCGCCGGGTGTAGACGTCGCGGGCGTTGTTGATGGCCATCTCGCCATCGGGCGCATGCAGGCTGCCGACATGCTTGTGCGCCAGGCCATGCTGGCTGCGGATGAACACTTCCCACAGCGGCCACTCTCTGCTCATGGCTTGTTCCTTGTCGTGTCTGCGCGTGCTGCTGCGTGCATACGCTCAGGCGGCCTGGAGCTGCGCCGCGCACTTGTCGGCGTGCACCACCAGCGCATCGCGAAACCACTGCCCGTCTTCATAGGCCTTGACGCGCGTGCGCAGGCGTTCGCGGTTGCAGGGGCCGTTGCCTTTGACGACGTTGTGGAACTCGGCCCAGTCGATCTCGCCGAAGTCGTAGTGGCCGCGCTCCTCGTTCCAGCGCAGGTGCGGGTCGGGGACGGTCAGGCCCAGGTACTCGATCTGAGGCACGGTCTGGTCGACCATGCGCTGGCGCAGCTCGTCGTTGGAATGCAGCTTGATGCGCCAGGCCGCTGACTGCGCGCTGTTCACCGATTCAGCGTCCGAGGGGCCGAACATCATCAGTGCCGGCCACCACCAGCGGTTCAGCGCGCCCTGCGCCATCTGCTTCTGCTCGGCGCTGCCGCGACACAGCGACATCATGATGTCGTAGCCCTGCCGCGCGTGGAACGACTCTTCCTTGCAGACGCGGATCATGGCGCGCGAGTAGGGCCCGAAGGAGCAGCGGCACAGTGGAATCTGGTTGATGATGGCCGAACCGTCCACCAGCCAGCCAATGGCACCCATGTCGGCCCAGCTGGTTGTCGGGTAGTTGAAGATGCTCGAATACTTGGCCTTGCCCGAATGCAGAGCGGCCAGCAACTCGTCGCGCGAGACGCCCAGCGTCTCGGCCGCGCTGTACAGGTACAGCCCGTGGCCGGCCTCGTCCTGAATCTTGGCCAGCAGGATGGCCTTGCGCTGCAAGGTGGGCGCGCGGGTCACCCAGTTGCCCTCGGGCAGCTGGCCGACAATTTCTGAGTGCGCGTGCTGCGAAATCTGCCGGATCAGCGTCTTGCGGTAGCCCTCTGGCATCCAGTCCTTGGGTTCGATCTTGACGCCCGCGTCGATGCGCTCCTGGAACGCCCGTTCCTGGGGTGACAACTCATCCAGCGAGCGCATGCGCGAAGCGCCGGTATCGACCTGTTGTGCATTCACCTTGATTGACTCCCTTGATCACCGTGCAATACGGAGAATGTTAGGAATCTGCGGACACAGGCATCAGGTGCGTTTTTCTGGCAAGGAATGCGGGAAAACACTGATCTCGATCAGCTTGGGCTCGATGCGGTGTGACCAATAGCCATTGGCGGCCTGCGGTTGACCCAGGGCCGGGCCGTCTCGAGCTGGGCGGACAGGCGAAGCAACCGCATCTCATGACCCGAGGGCGCAGTCAGCTGAACACCGACTGGCAGTCCTTCGGCCCACGCCAGCGGAACGCTGGCTGCAGGCACGCCAGTGCAGTTGCACACTGTGGTGAAGGTGTTGTTGCCGTAGAGCTTGTCGTAGTAGTCGTCCAGATCGCTGCTGCGCATGTCCACCGTCCGCAAGGGCAGCGGCAAGTGAGGCATCGTCGGCGTGAGCAGGATGTCGAAGTCCTCGAAGAACTGTCCGATCTGACGCGCGACCGTGTGGATGGTGCCTATCGCCTTCGCCAAGTCGCGCCCGCTGCGCGACTCGCAGCGCTGGATCCACAACCAGGTGATGCGCTCGATGTCTTCGGGCGTGACCGCGCGACCCAGAACCTGTTCACGCAGCCGAATCGCATTCGTGGCGTTGCAGCCGACGATGGTGAACATGTCTTGCTTCAAGGCCTCAGCATCGAACTGTGGCCGGGCCTCGTCGACATGGTGTCCCAGCGACGCCAGTAACGCCGCCGCTCCGCGCACGGCGTCGGCCACCTCTGGGGCAATGGGCTGGCCGAAGTGGGTCACGGTCTGCAGTGCGATGCGCAGCGGACGCTGCGGTGCCTTGAGTCCCTCCAGGAAGCTGCCAGCGAAATTCGGTGCCGAGTAGGGGTCGCCCGGCTCTGGGCCGTGTGTGGCGTCCAGCAGCGCGGCGCTGTCGCGCACGCTTCGTGTGATGACGTTCTGGGTGGACAGGCCGTTCCAGTTCTCGCCAATGTCCGGCCCGACAGGATTGCGCCCGCGCGTGGTCTTCAGGCCAAACACGCCGCAACTC
>Ga0335394_10006697_pt1 | contig 12998 bp, 9 predicted proteins | sample MAT03_FD_205741 | JGI IMG/M metagenome (GOLD analysis project Ga0335394, IMG submission 205741) | Freshwater microbial communities from Lake Fryxell liftoff mats and glacier meltwater in Antarctica - MAT-03 (spades assembly) (version 2) ...
TCAGGACCTCGCGTGTGCGACCGCGCGCGAATTCCGCGATGTAGATCGCGACGCCCATCGAGACGGGGATCGACACCAGCATCGCCAGGCCGGTCACCGCCGCGGTACCGGCGATCAGGCCGAGGGCACCGAATGTGGGACGGATGAGAGAGGTCGGTCGCCACGCGATCGACGTGAAGAACTCGACGAAGTCGAAGCGGCCCGCGACGAAGGCCATGCCCTCGCGCGTGACGAACACGAAGATGCCGATGATGAAGAGGACCGCTGAGACGCCGCCAACGAAGATGAGCGCCGCCGCGAGCTTGTCGACGTACCAGGCGACGTCGCGGGCATCGACCGCGTCGGGTTCGTCTGGCTCGGAGCGGGGCGCCATCAGTCGGCCTCCGTGCCCCGCATCGTCGTCATGAGCTCGCGGATCTCGCTCGTGAGCACCTTCGCGATGGCCTCGAGGCCGACTCCTTCGCTTTCGCCTTTGGGCGACGGATTCCAGGTGAGGAGCGCGGTTGCGTACGGCACGACCGGGATGCGGGCCTCGGCGCCCGGCGTGAGGCACACCACGACGTGGTAATCCTTGAGCGCCTCGCGGCTCGCGTCGAGCTTCGTGGGGCGGACGCCGCCGAGATCGAGGCCGAGCTGCGAAGCGAGCACCTCGAGCTGGGGCGCGAGTGCCTCGCCGGGCGTGTGACCGGCGCAGCTGTACGCGCCGCTCTCGGGGAACGCCTTGCCGGCCAAGACGGCCGCCAGCGGCGCGAGGCAAGTGGAGTCGTCGTCGACGAAGAGGACGACGTAGCGCTTGGGCGGCTTGGTCTCGCCGGTCACCTCGAACAGCGTCTCTTCGCACACGTTCTTGGCCTGATCGCTCACCCGCTCGAGCTTGCTGAACACCGTGAGCAGCCTGAACGTGTCGGAAAGCGATCGCCCGATGCCCTTGTCGAGGGCCGCGTGGAGCGTTTGGCCGTAACGCGCGTCGACGTTGCGCGAGAGCGGCTTGGCCTTGCGGGCGAGCTCGGCGTCCTGCTTGGCGAACGCGAGCATCGCCTGCCGCAGGATGCCGCAGACCTCGCTGCACAGTGCGGTGAGCTCGCGCGCGAGCTCGTCGGGCGGGCTGTCCGCGAGCTGTACCGCTTCGCGTGAGATCGTGACGGCGTAGTCGCCGACCCGCTCCAGCGCGACGTTCATCTGCAAGACCGACGACACGAAGCGCAGGTGTCCGGCCGAAGGGAGGTGGCGGGCGACGAACGCGTGGCAGAGCCGATCGATCGCGCGGATCTCCCGGTTGATGGGCAGGTCGCCGAGGACGATCCGGTACGCGGAGGCGCGATCGCGTGCGACGAGCGCGGCGACGGCGTCGGAGACGGCGCGTTCGACGCGACCGCCCACGGCGACCACGCGTTCGCGGATCGCGCTCTTGTCGGATGTCAGGCGTTCTTCGTAGCGGCTCATCGCCCCACCACTCCTTCTTCTCCGGCTACTTGCACGCCACGTCGGTCGCCGGGGCGTAACCCTTGCCATGGATCACGCATTGGCCCGCATCACTCATGATCCAGGCCAGGTACGCCTTGGCGTGGGGCTTCGGCTCGCCGTCGGTGTACATGAAGAGGGGACGAGCGATCGGGTAGCTCTGGTTCCTGGCGTTCGTCAGGTTGGGCTCTACGCAAGCCCGCCCCTCCTCCTTGGCGACGCAGAGCATCGCGACCTCTGGCACGTTGTAGGCCAGGCCGCTGTAGCCGATCGCGCAGGGCGTGTGCGCGACGAGATCGACGACGTCCTTCGACCCGTGCATGTCGCGCGAGCCGAGCTTGAAATCGCGCTTCGCGAGAACGGCCTCGGCGAAGTACGAGTAGGTGCCCGAGTTGTTCTGGCGGCTGACCAGGATGATCTCGTCGCTCGGGCAGCCGGGGACTTTCGCGCCGAGCTGGCTCCACGACGCGATGGACCCGCCGTCACCGTAGACCTCCGCGAGCTGCGCGAGCGTGACGCTCTTCAATGGATTCGCGGGATGCACGAACACTGCAAGCGCGTCGTACCCCACAATCAGCTCCTTGGGCTGGACGCCCCGCTTGGCCGCCTCGGCGCGCTCACTGTCGCTGATCGTGCGGCTCGAGTTGGCGATGTCCACGGTGCCGTGGAGGAGCGCCGAGATGCCGGTGCCCGAGCCGCCGCCCGTTACGGCGACCGCCACCGAGGTGTCGATCGTTCCGTAGGCCTCCGCCCACGCCTGAGCCACCGAGAGCAACGTGTCAGAGCCCTTGTTCTGGATGACGACGCGCCGGCCCTCTCCCCCGCGACGCCCGCAGCTCGCCCCGACCAAGAGGAGAAGAGAAGCCGCCGCTACGACCCTCGCCAGGCCCGCTCTGGCACGAACGCGCGGCGGGGGTGCGATGGCGGACGGGCGGTGGAGCGTCATCGCGGGATGCCTTCTTTGCGAGACTCGGGCCGCGGACACTACCTGGCCCATGTATCGAGATGATGGCGGCGCCGTGTCGAACTGGGCAGCCTCGTGCGCCGGTGCGGGGCATGCTGCAACCGTGGCCCGAAAGACCAAGAGCAAGAACCCACCGACGGTCCTCGGGCGCCACGGAAAGTACCCTTTCCAGACGGGAATGGTGACCGCGAGCCTCCTCCGGCGAGGGCTGCCGATGGCCGATGCGGTCGAGGTAGCGCGCGCCGTGCGCGACGCGGTCGACAACAAGTCGGAAATCTCGACCGAGAAGCTGACAACCCGCATCCTGGAGCAGGTGGAGCGCCTTTTGGGCCCAGATGTGGCGGCGCGCCTCAGGGCCGCGCGCGAGCGCGACGACACCGTGCCGATGGTGGAAACGGTGCGTGGGCGCGTGCCGTTCTCCAACGGTGACCTGCTCCGGATGCTCGAGACCGCGGGGCTCCGCCTCGATGAGGCGATCGCGCTCGTCGGCGATGTCGATCGCTGGGTTCGTGTCCACGCCGACGGTTCGCTCACCGACGATCGCCTTCACGGCGAGGTCGCGCGAATGCTGCAGGGCTCGCACGGCGAGGCGATCGCGAGGCGCTATCGACTGATCACCTGGGTGAAACGGTCGAGGACTCCGCTCGTCATCCTGATCGGCGGGGCGACCGGCACCGGGAAGTCCACGCTGGCGATGGAGCTTGCCTACCGCCTGGGCGTGGTGTGGGTGACCAACACCGACCTCATCCGGGAGACGATGCGCACGGTGCTCTCGGCGGAGATCGTCCCCGGCCTCCACGATCACTCGTTCCGCGGCATGTTCCTCGGCGGGCAGGTGCTCAGCGATCCAAGGGAGCGTGTGCTCGCCGGTTTCCATCAGCAGGCGGCGCAGGTCGGGGTCGGCGTTCGGGCTGTCATCCGCCGCGCGATCATGGAGAACACGCACATCATCATCGAGGGCACCCATCTCACGCCGCCCTTTCGGCAGTACGTGCCCCCGGATACCGAGGCCAACGTCGCCGCGTTTCTCCTGGCAGTGCCGGATGAGGTCCGGCATCAAAAGAGGTTCCCCGACCGCGAGGCGAAGGAGCCTCGGCGAGCGGCGAGCACCTACCTCGACGCGTTTCAGTCGGTGCGGTGGATCCATGAGGATCTCCTGCGCATGGCGAAGGACGAGGAGGCGGTCGTCCTGCCCAACGACAAGCTCGGCAAGACGCTCACCGGCGCCGTCGACTTTCTGAGCCGGGAGCTCCCGTCGAAGCAATCGGGCCGCACGCCACCGACCCCATCGGTTCCGCCGAGAGGACCGGAAGTACCGACGCTGTTTCTCATTCTCGACGGCCTCGCCGACGAGCCGTGCGCATCGCTCGGCGGCAAGACGCCCCTGGAGGCGGCTCACAAGCCCACCCTTCGACGGCTCGCGGGCACAGGCGGTCAAGGACAGGTCTGGACGGGCGGCGCCGACGGCCAACCTCCTTCCACCCACGAGGGGATCCTCGCGCTGCTCGGCGCCCCGGGCGAGATCGGTCCGATCGGGCGCGGGCTCTTCGAGACTCTGGGGCAAGGCGTCTCCATCCCGCCCGGCGCCGTGCTTCTTCGCGGCAATCTCGCCTGTGTCGAGGAGGATGGCCGCATCGTCGACCGCCGGGCCGGACGCATCCGTTCGGGTGTGGGCGAGCTACTCGCCGGTCTCAGCCACGTCACGCTGCGTGATGGAGTGACCGCGCGCGTCCTGCCCGGTCACGAACACCGCGTCATCGTGCTTCTGGCCGGAGAGACCCTTTCGAGTGAGGTCGCCGACACCGATCCGGGTGAGCGCGCGGCCGTGCAGCGGGCGCTGCCGGTCCAGGCGCGCGGGGCGGCGCCCGATGCGCTCCGCACCGCCGCCGCGCTGGGCGAGCTGCTCGAGATCTCGCGGACCGTGCTCCAAGGGCACCCGGTCAACGCGGAGCGCGTTCGGCAGGGCTTGCTGCCCGCCAACGCGATCCTCACCCGCGGCGCCGCCACAGCGAAGCTCCTTCCCGATGGCGCGTCGCGCGACGGCGCGATGGTCTCGGGCTGCAACACCGCACTCGGCGTCGCGCGGTTCCTCGGCCTCCGGACGGTCACCTCCAAGGCGATGACCGGCAACCTCGACACCGACCTCGACGAGAAGCTCGCGGCTGCGGGAGCGCTTCTTCGCGAGTGCGAGTTCGTCGTGGTCCACATCAAGGGCACCGACATCGCGGCCCACGACCGGGACCCCCTCGCGAAGCGCGACTTCATCGGCCGCATCGACGCCGCCCTCGGGAAGTTCCTTTCCGCGCGCCCCGACCTCTCGGAGAGCCTCCGCGTCGTGGTGTCCGCCGACCACGGCACGTCATCCAACACGGGCAACCACATGCCGGGCCCGGTGCCGCTGCTCATCACGACGTGGCGGGCCGACTCGACCGAGGAGCAAGACTTCGACGAGGAGACGGCTGCACGCGGCGCCCTCGGCATGCTCCAACCGGGCGAGCTTGCCGACCTGCTCGGCATGGATCCCACGGCCAAGTGACGCCGCGGACCTTCGCGCTGCAGACTGCGGCTCAGGCCAGCATCGCCAGCTTGAGGTAGCGCCCTTCGGGGAAGGCGGCGAGCGTTGGGTGATCGGCGGGCGGGCCGAAGGTCTCCTGCACCACGAGATCGTGGCGACCGAGCACGGCGTCGTCGAGGGTGCCGACGAAGGCATTCATGTCGACATGGCTCGAGCAGCTCGCCGCGGCAAAGCGGCCGCCGGGAGCGAGCACCGCGACGCAGAGGCGGTGCAGTTTTTGGTATGCGGCGATCGCCCGCGGGACGGCCTTTTCGCTGGGCGCGAAGCTGGGCGGATCACTGATGACGAGGTCGAACAGCTCGCCCTTCGCAGCCGTCTTCTCCAGCCAGTCGAAGGCGTCGGCGGTGGCGAAGGCGTGCTTGCCAGGATCGATGCCGTTGGCGCGAAAGCTTCGCTGCGCGGTCGCGTGGGCACCCGAGGCGATGTCGACCGACGTGACGCGGGTCGCGCCGCCCAGCGCCGCGGCGATGGAGAAGCCGCCAGCGTAGCTGAAGAGGTTGAGCACGCGTTTGCCCTTCGCGGCTTCGCGCATCATGCGGCGGTTTTCACGTTGATCGAGGAAGGCGCCGGTCTTCTGACCGCGCGCCAGATCGACCTCCATCTTCATGCCGTGCTCGAGGATCTCGATGCGCTCGGGCATGGGCTCGCCCCAGGCGTCCTCCACCTTGGTCTCGTTGCCGCTCCCGGCAGTGCGCACGGCGACGCAGCTGACGCCGCGCTCGCCGAGCATCTTGGCGAGGAGAGGCACGAGGCGATCGAGCCAATCTGCGATGGCGTCGCCATCGGTGCGAACGATCGCTACGTGCGCGTAGCGATCGACCACCAGCCCCGGTACCCGATCGCCCTCGCCGTGCACCAGTCGAAAGGCGGTGGTCGGTCCATCGCCTTTCGACCCGAACATCGCGTCGCGCCGTTTGAGCGCGGCGCCGATGCGCTTGCTGAACGAGCCTTCGTCGAGGTGCGCCACGCGACCGCCGCGCTTGGCGTCAGCGCGCTCGTGGAGACGCACCGCGATCGGCGAGCTCGCGTCCCACAATCCGGCGCCGAGGATCTCGCCGCCGGCGGCGACCTCCACCACCGACCCGGAGGTCAGATCGCGCGGGGGCCGGGCGATCGCCGCGCGAAACACCCAGGGGTGCCCTCGACGCACCGAGTGTGCCGCTTGAGCTGCGATGTCCACGCGCATGGCAGAGCCACTAACACGCTAGAATCCGCAGCGGTGAGCGTTGCTTCCAGGGTTGGTCCTCTCATCGCTCGCGGCGTCGTCGCGCTCGGCGCAGCGGCGGCCGTGTCGGCGTCGTGCTCGCGCGATCGCTCGGCGCTCGAGCAAGACCCGACACAGGCGGGGGGAGGGGGCGGCGCAGCGGTCTCCACCGCGATCGGTCTGGTCACGGCGACCACCGGTGACGGCGGATACGGCGCGTTCGGAGTCGGCAACGGGGGACGCGATCCCTCGTCGAGCAACGGACAAGGCGGCGACGGTGGCGCGCGACCGGTCGAGCCGGATGGACCGAATCGCGTGGTCGTGGTCCACGGGATCGCCGACCGCGATCGCCTGGCTTTTTGCTTCGCAAGCCCCGCTGGCGAGGGCCTGGCAGTCGCGCCCTTTCCCAAGGGTGGGCTCTGGTTCGCCGGCGTCGCCGACGTCGATGTCGAGGCTCTTCCGACGTCTGGCGATGCCGTCGTGATGGTGGTGAGCGGAGCCGAGATCGATCTCGAAGAAGCGTCGTGCGCCAAGCTCCTGGCCGAGCCGGGGGCCACGCCCGAGCTGGAGGTCGCGGCGCTGGGGTTGGTGCCCGAAGGTGCGCTGAGCGCACCGCGCATCCTCGTCCTGGCCGCGACCGGTTGCCTCGGCGGCGAGGACCATGAAAACGAGCTCATGGAGCAGGCGTGTGGCGCCGGGTACGGGGCGCTCTCGCCGACCGCATCCCTGGTGGCCGCGAGCCCATCGCGCCTCGCCGCCCCCGATCGGTTGGGGATCCAATCGATCGGCGCGTCGCTTGCCGCCGCCCCCTTCGACGTGCTCCTCCGACCAAACCTGGATGGCGTGCCATTCCGCGTGACCGAGGCGTTGTCATGGGGCGCTTCCGCGCCGTTCCCGCCGAATCAGGAGCGGGCTGCGGTCTACGTCGGCGTGCCCGCCCAGCTGTCGACGATCGTGACACTGCCCAACGACGACGAGGTTCCGCTCGACGAGATCGATCTCGCCGGCGCCGCCGAGCGCGCCGGCATCAACACGTTCTCGGACGGCGAGGCGATAACGATCGCCTTCGTCGGCGCCCAGCCCGGCCTCGGCGACGGCCCCTGGTGGCACGGCTTCGATGCCGTCCTCATTCCCAAGGATCCCTAGGCGAGCGCTGGGAAACTGCTGCGCGCCCCGCTAGCTGCGTTGCTGGGGGCCCACCGGTCCTCGAAATACAGGAGTATTCCTCCGGCCGGTCCCCCCCACGAGCTGCCAAATCAGGTCGCACGATCAAGCTTCACCCGAAGCATGAGACGCTCGACCGTCATCGCACACGTCAGCGCGACGAGGCGTGGAAGAAGCAGCATCCGAAAGGTGCGGCCCAGGGTCGAGCGCAAGATTGCCCATCTCATGCGACGCGAGCACGGCGGGCGCCGTGCTCGCGTGCGAGGGCGCGAACGCGTGAAGCAAGACTTCGCGCTGCTCGCCGCGAGCATCAACCTCGCGCGCCTCGCCGTGCTCGGCATCCGCATTGCCCCGATCCGCGGTGACCTCGCCCCCGCCGACGGGACTGGTCCGCGTCGTGGGTGGGAAGCGGGCGTGAACGACGCCACCGATCGAGCAGGCGACGGGGTCGTGTTCACGACCCGTGCCGTAGTCGAACGAGAGGTCGGGATCGAGGAAGCCGTCCATGTCGCGGTCGAGGTCGGCCACGGTGACGCCCTCCGGCAGGTAGCCGGCGCGCTGCGTGACCTCGACGCAGTCGTCGCTCGCGAGATCGTCGACGTGCGAGAGCACGAGCAACGACACGGGCGCGCCGCTGATCGTGAGAAGTGCGCTGTCGGCATAGTGTCGGTGCCACCGATCATCTCGAGCACCTCGTGCAGCTCCGCGAGCTGGTTGTCCACGCCTTGCTCTCCGCGAGGCGACGCTACGTCCGCTTGCTCGCAGATCGGATCGGCGGTGCCGTCGAGGTCGAATCCGTCGCGCCCCCCCAATTCGGTGACGCCCGGAATGTCGATCTCGCGCAGGACGACCACGACGTCTCGACCACCAGTGCACAGGGGCGAGTAGGGAAATCGGTGCGACCAGGCAAGGCTGGTCCGAAGGGAGCGAGGTTGCGATGACGTCATGAATTTCGGTTCATCGTCCAGCGGGTGCGAGCCCCGCCCGGCGAAGGGTGCGCCCACCCAGCCGGTAGCGAGCCTTGCGACGGACGCGGTGACGCGGCCGGCGATGCGTAGGTGCGCGAAGGGTGTGGGCCGTGGGGAATGCAGCCACGAAAACTATTTCACCGAAGGTGAATCACAAGCATTTCATCCCGGGTGCCGAGAGGGTCGAATTCCTCGAAGGCGACGGCGGTTCCTCCACATCAGGGCGAGGGGGAGCCGCACCCGGCGGGGCGAGCGACCACGGCACGCAGCAAGAGGACGGTCCAGGCACCTGGGAGGCCCACGTTCCTCCTCGGCAGACTCCGGAGCGACGGAGACCCGGTCACTCTCCGACGCGCCGCGCGCCCGTGGATGCGCGCGCGGCCGGCCGACGTCACGCAGGTGGCTCTGCACAGAAGAAGCATCCACGCCGAGGTAGACCGACGGCAAGGGGAGACCGGAGCCGCGGCCGATGGGCAGCGGGGGAGTCGGAGGGCTGCGTACGCTGGTGCGCACGGCGAAGGAGCGCATGACGCTGTACAATGAGGAGCTGCTGCGCTTTCTGACCGGCAAGCAGCTCCTCCGCGGTCATCTCCAGGCGTCGGACGAGGAGCTCGACCTGCTCGCGACGCATCAGCAAACGCTGCCGCGTGAGGGCGGGAGCGAGCGCACGGGAGTGACGATCGTCGGTGACCTCAACCAGAAGATCATCCCGGAGGCCGACTTCATCGGCTGGGACGCGCTCGCCGAACAGCTCGGCCTGAGCGGCGCGGAGGTCGCAAAGCTGGAGGTTGCACACCGCTCGACCCGGCCGATCGTCGAGCTCGCCAGCTCCGTGTCCGGCGATGGCGAGGCGTCGGGTCGCCCAGGCCCGAAGCCCACGATGGTCCTCGTCGGCGATCACGACGGGCTCGCCCGAGAGATCGCACGTATCGCCCAATCGGCGATCGTGGACCGCCAGGGAGCACATGTTTGCGTGGTGTGCCGCTCGCCTTCGGACGCCGTCGCGATGAAGTCCGACCTTGCCGTGGCGATGGCAGAGGCGGGCGGCGACGAGTCGGCCGTGCGCCTCGGGCATAACGCCGACTTCACCTTCGGTCCCGGCATCACCGTCACCAACGTCCGTCAGATCAAGGGCCTGGAGTTCGACGTCGTGATCGTCGTCGAGCCCGACGAGGTCGCCTACCCGGTCGATGAGCAAGGGAGGCGGTGGCTCTACACTGTGCTGACCCGGGCAAAAGATCGGCTCTGGCTCGTGGCCTCCCGGCCCGTCACACCGCTGCTCGATGAGGCGAGGGCGCGAATGCTGGTGGAAGTGGAGGATTTGACAGAGGTGGTTCCCGTACAGCTCGGCGTGGGTGATGATGAGCCGTTTTGAGCGTGGGTGCATGTCGAGCGCGCTGCTCGGATGTGCCCGCATCGACGTGTAGAGCAGTCAGAGAGGCGATCCGATGTTCGTGCTTCCGGCGCTGAAAGTGCAGCAGTTTTCGCAGACCGTGTACCTGGTCAACCTCGCGGCCGGCGACGTCGAGCGGCTCGTGCGGTTCGAAGTGCTCGGTGAGGCTGCCACGCACGGCAAGCCGAAGTCGAAGCGCAAGAAGGGCTCCCTGGTGAACTGGGCCGACCTCGAGGAACGCGTGCAGGCCTCCGACGAGGCCTACCAGCGTCCCATCCTGAAGAAGAAGATCGAGGAGCTCGCGGCCTACGTCCTGGAGGTCCGAGAGAGCGGTCAGATGCCGCCCCTGCCAGGCGCGGTGCTGCTCACCACCGATGAGCCCGTGACGTTCCGCGCCGAGGGTGCCAACCCGTTCGTGGGGCTCTTGCAGCTCGACGACGAAGATGGCGCGCTCCGCGTCCTCGACGGGCAGCATCGACTGCTCGCGGTGAGCGCGCTGCTCCAGTCGCCCGACGTCGACGCGACGACCGCCGCCGCGCTCCGCGATCTGCAGATCCCCGCGGTGCTCTTTGCGGGGCTACCGCCGGCCGCCATCGTCGAGATGTTCGTGACCGTCAACTCGAAGCACACGAAGCTGAACCCGTCGCTGCTCTTGAGCCTCAGCGGACGGCAGCTCTTCCCCGACGCGCGAGAGGCGCGTGTCCACGACATCGTCAAGGAGCTGAACGACGACGAGCGCTCCGCGCTCCGCGGCGAGATCAAGATGCTCGGCGTCGGCCAGGGTCGCGTGGCCCAGTCTGGCCTCGCGCAGGAGCTTCGCCGCGTGCTCGACGACATCCGCCGCGGGGCCGGGGGAGCAGAGTGGGTCGACGCGTTCGAAGAGCACGCGCCCGCGCTCTACAACCACTACTTCCAGGAGGTCGCCAAGGCGCTGCCCGAGGCCTGGGGTCGCCCGGGCTATTCGACCCATTCGCTGCTCGCACTTCGTGCCTTCATCCAGGCCTCGCGCGAGGTGATTCGCTCGGTCTTCACGCGCGACGGAGATCCGCGCGCGGCCATCGCCGAGATCATCGCACCCTGGAAGGAGCGCATCGGGTCGGCCCGGTTCGAAACGGCGGGCCTGTGGCGAGAGCGCGCCGCCGGAGGAGGGAAGGAGACGACGCGCGTCCTCGCCCGAGAGCTCATCGACGCTCTGGGCCCCCTCGAAGTGGAGCCGTTCTGATGAGCGACGCCATCGTGAAGCTCCTCACCCAGGAGCACGCGCCGGAGCTTCTCGACGCCATCGATCGTGCGGTCGGCAGCACCAGGCTGGGAACCAGCCAGATGCAGGCGGTCGGGCAGGCGGTCGAGGCGACGCTGCAAGCCGCCGTGCGGCGCGCGTATGAGATGGGCTACCGCGAGGCGCTCACCGCCCGCGCGAGGGCCGAGGCCGCGCGATCGACCGCCCTGGTCCTCGCCGAAGATGCCATCGGGTTCGCCGCGGCTCCGCCTCCGGGGCCGCCGTCTCCCCCCGCGGCAGACGAGCCTCGCGACGAGAACGCCGAGAAGGTCATCGCCGAAATGCGCGCGCTGGTCACCCACTGGGGCGAGGGCGCGAAGGCGTCCCAGCCGCCCAACGCCGCCAAGGCCGACCTCAGCCTCTTCGGAGAGGCGCTGCCCGAGGAGGTGGATGCGGAGGACGATGCCGAGGACGACATACCGGTCGAGTCTGCAGCTGCCGAAGACGACGAGGAAGAGGACGCTCTGGCGCCCCGATCCGAGGCGGCGCTGACCGACGCTCTCGATGATGACGACGACGGCGACGACGGCGATGAGTCAGATCCCGAGGAGCGGACCAGCAAGCCACGCGTTCGGCGCACGAACGCGGAGATTGCCGCCATCGCGGATCAGGTCTTCGCCTACATCAAGGAGCATCCAGGCACGAAAGCTCGGCCAGCGCGAGATGCGCTGGGGCTCGACGGTGGCGACTGGCACGGCGCGTCCAAGCGCCTGAGCAAGGCCCGGCGCATCTTCTACGCGGGCGCCACCAAGGCGCGCATCTACTTCCCGGTCGAGGAGACCAAGCGAGGTAGACCCAAGAAGCTCACCAAGAGCGCCTTCGTCTTGGCCTTGCCGTTCGACCTGCCCGCGGCCGAGGTCGTCACCGCAGGCCGAAGAGTCGGTCTCGAGCTCGACGACAGGTCCGTCTACACGGCGCGCACGAACGAGCGGCGACGTGTGAAGCGTGAGGCGGCCGAGGTGCGCACCAAGGCCATCACCGAGCGCTTCGGCGCGGTTGCCACGAGCCCGAGAGATCCCGACGGCTACCGAGAGCTGCGGCGTGCCTATACGCAAGCGCGTCGCACCGACGGAATCTGGACGACGTGCCAGGCGCTGGTGACCCTCGGCGCAGCCGAGGACTCAGAGCACGCCTTCTACGAGACGCGTCGCGCCGAGACCGCCGCTCGCACGCAAGTGGAGCTGTCAGCCGAGCTGCGGGCCCGTCACGCGCTCCATCCCGGGGCCGACCGAAGGGTGACTATCGTGATCGACTACCTGCTCCCGGCACTGATCGAGCGTTATGGTCGCCCGACGGCGGCGCAGGGCTACACCGAGGCGCACCGCGTGGAGCCGTCGGAGCATTCGCTCTTGAGTCAGACGTTGGTGTACGCGGGCCGGGTGCTCGGCGTCGAGCTCCCGCCCATCTATCAACACGCGTCCGCTCCGATTGCGATCTTCTCCATTCATGGGGATGTGCCCACGATCGCGCTGGGCGCGCCCGCCGCGGCCCTCACCGACGGGCGCGACGCCGCTTTCATCGCCGCCAACCACCTGTGCTACTTCCTGCCAGGCCACTACGCGCGACGATTGGTTCCGCAGGAACCCGAGCTCCGTCGTTGGGTCGAGGCAGCGATCGATCTGTCCCGAGGCGCGACGCATTTCGAGCACCTGAGTCACCTGGAGCAGAACATGCTGCAGACCCAGGTCGATCCCGACGAGCGGAAGATCATCGCAAGAGAATGCGATGGGCTCGATGCCCGCGAGATCGATCTCGCCCGGTGGTTCAAGGCGGTCGACGCCACCGCCGATCGGCTCGGCCTCCTCCTCTGCGACGACCTCGAGCGAGCCTTCCACCTGCTGCGGGGCGGTGACGGCACCGGCGACGAGGCGACGGAAGCGCGCATCGACGCGCTCAGGACCTGGTCTGTCAGCGAGGACTACCTCGCAGTGCGGGCTGCACTCGGGATCGCGGTGGAATGAGCGATGGTGATGAAGACAACGCATGAATC
>Ga0335394_10006702_pt1 | contig 12995 bp, 9 predicted proteins | sample MAT03_FD_205741 | JGI IMG/M metagenome (GOLD analysis project Ga0335394, IMG submission 205741) | Freshwater microbial communities from Lake Fryxell liftoff mats and glacier meltwater in Antarctica - MAT-03 (spades assembly) (version 2) ...
ATGCTGCAGTTCAAAATTAATCCCGTGCAGCTTTTCCATGCGCGATGAGCTGACGAGAAGGTGAGTTTACTCAACGTTGCGGACTCTTTGCACGGTGTACTTACTCGATGCTTCGATTTATGATCACCGCGACTGGATAGTACTTGGTAGCATTAAGTCTGGAGCAGAGATGGCAATCGCAATCGAAGGTTATTCGGTGGTTGGTCGAAAAAATCACATCGACGATATTTATCCGGGCGGAGTCGATGCCCTGACGGCCTCGGCTCCAAACTCAACAGTATTGGCCGACGATCATCTTTGGCGGTGTTCGTTTATGGCCATCTCGGATGCGGAACGGCTCATGCAACGGCTTACAGATGAAGGATTTGAGGTCGCTCAAGGACCGGATTCGGATTTCGTGATCGTCAACGAATTTGATCTCTGCATCGAACCATATTGCGAATGGCTGCAGGTCAAACAATGGAACAAAGGCGTCATCGCATGGCTCACCGGAACAGTTCCAAAAACGCTGATTGCACGCGAAGGCTGGAGACCTGAATCCGGATCGGGGCTTGTTTTTGCAGCATCCAGTAACGATTCGAATCTGGAATTCCTTCGAATTGAAGGGAATCTTGAAGTCTACTTCAGCAAGGCGCAGGGATGTGAAGTTTACATTGGACGAACACATCCTGATCCGGAGACTGTCTTCAAAGTCTCGGCGAATTTGATCGTGAAACACATGATCAATCCAGGACATCCTCCAGTCATAGGGGAAGTCGCTGAGTCAATCAGGAAGGCCGTGTCTGACCTTGAAACACTCGTCAAAGAATACGCTGATTCCTGGCGCCCGCATTTCTACATTGGCAAAGGCAAACATGCCATCGGGGATTTGGATGGTGCGTTGCTTTCGCTGCGGCGAGCATATGAACTTGAGAAAGATACGGAGTCTGTGCCTCGCGAATATGCAGGCATTTGCCTGGAGCTTGGCTATGCCGATGAGGCTGTTCAGGTTGGCGAAAAAGCTGCATCGCTGCAGCCAGACAATTCTGAGTCACTCGGCAACCTAGCCTGTGCTTACCTATTCGCAGGCCGATTAAAGGAAGCAAACACAACAATCGGATCGGCATTAAAACTGGATTTCAATGACTCAGTGAACCGTCATCTGCATCGGATGATCAATGATGTTTCATCCGGTCGACGACCTCAGCCAAAGCGACTGAGCGACCTCACTCGAATTGTAGCGGGCAATGCGACACCTTCGACAGCGTTGGAAACTTCTTCTGCTCTAAAGTCAATTTGGGATCGGATGCAGTTCTGGAAGAAGTCTTGATCCCACGAGTAATTTATTGCTCTTTGCGGAAACGAAAGCGTTTCACTGATGTGGCCCCGGAAATCGAAGGGATCGCCAAATGCGTGTACTGGCTCGAGCCGCCAATTGACGCTGTACATTGAGGGTATTTTGGAAGACATTCCATGAGTGGCATTGAACAGGGCCAAAGGATTCACTGATGGTGAAACGTGAGGCGCGAAGTTCTGAATTAATGGAGAAAGTGGTATTTGCCGCAATTGCTGAGCGGCAAGCCGATAAGATTGCCGTTCACGATGCTGAAGACAAACTTGCTAACGCATTCCTTTCGTTTCGTCGTGTTGCCAACAACTTGAACGACAGAATTGACGTCTCGATCGACGTTTCAACGGTTCCGCCGGTAAAAAAACAAAAAGGGAAACCCAAGAATTCAAAGGCTCGCAAAATACTAAAGGAGATTTGGAAACAGCACAACAACGGACAAAGCAAGTGCGACGAAAAGGTGCCGTCGATCGACTTCATCGAGCAGCGTCTGAAGAGCGATCTCGTCGCCCGCAAGATTCTGGCGATGGACGAAACCGCCACACGCGAACTCGACACGCAGGCGCTGGAGCAAATCCTCGTTGGCCACATGATGGCTATCGCGGGCGAGGCGAACCAGATCTTCCGCCCGGTGACGATGTTCGACCACGGTATCGACGGCGAAGTGGAGTTCAAGGACAACGACGGCAAAGCCAGCGGGAAACGCATCTACATTCAGCTCAAAAGCGGCAATTCCTACCTGCGCATCCGCAAGGGCGATGGCCGCGAAGTTTTCGATGTGACGAACGATCGCCATCTTGAATACTGGGTCAACCAGCGGGTGGACGTGTATCTCATCATCCGCCAGACGGACGAGATGCGCGGCGACAGGACAATCCGCTGGATGAACGTCGCGCATTACCTCAAGGCCCGGAAGGATAAGAAGTGCCGACAGATCATTTTCGACGGAGAAAAGCTGGACATGAAAGCGGTCTACAAAGTCAGGGACGGATTTTTCCCCTCTTAAGGATTAAAAAAGGGTGTGAGCGATGGTCATGAAACACGACGATCCCCTGTCCATGAATCCTGAACCACCGTGAATCGCAATATTGAAACAAGCGTTTTTCCGCGCATAGACGACGGGCCATTGGAAACCGCGTATTCAAACATTTCGATCCGGCAAGCAGATGCGGAACTTTCGCTGGATGCTGTTTGAAACGACTCGATGAGTAGAAGTGGCTGTTGGACTGTTGCTCAATGAAGGTTACACTACGTGCATTGCCCGGCTTTGCTCGGTCTGCATGGAAGCAATAGGGGAAACGCAAACAATTTACCTGGGGCACATGAATGGCAGTTCTTGATTCATCCAGCTTGCATAGGTTTCTGGTTCACTTTACAGACACTCTGACGCCCGAGTTGGCGTTTCACTTTTCGAACACTCCCTTCGACCCGGAGTTCCAGCGACGACTTGACGACCTGCGTTGCAAAGCCAACGAGAGTATTCTCAGTGGCGATGAACAAAGAGAGTACGACACCTACATCGAAGCGATGGATGTGATTGCCTTGCTTCGTGTAAAGTCAATGTCACGTACGAACTTAGGCAAGTAAGAGTCTTATGGAATGGACGACTGGCTTCGCGAACTTGTCCTAAACCGCTCGCAAGGTGTTTGCGAATACTGCCGAATCCCGCAGCGATTTTTTCAGCGAGCTGTTTCACATCGAGCACATCGTTTCACGACAACATCGTGGTGCAACACATCGCCAGAAAAGCGACAGGTGGCATGCCAATTCACGCGATCAGGCCTTGTTGGCCATGAGTGTTGGCAGGAATGCAAGTCGGCGAAGCGACGTAGCTCAGTCGCTCCGCCGACTGAGATTCCCCGGCATCAGCGTGGCGATAAGTTCAAGGGCCGCTTAAAGACACCATAATGCGACTCCGCACCAAATTTTCCTGCCCTCCATTTTCCTGCCATATGTCTCCATGCGATTCCCTCCGTGTCCTCCGTGGTAAAGAACTGTGTTTCCTTTTGCGCTCTTTGCGATCTTTTGTGGCGATTCAGAAGTTCAAAAATTCGACACAGAACAGCAGGTTTTGGCCGCAAACGATCGCAAAGATCACAAAACTGTCGCCGTGAATTTCTGTTGAGTGTCGGCCCACGCGAGCTGGATCGCTAACAAAATCAAGGAACAAAATTAAGGTGCCATACACGCCGATAACCTGCTCATGCGATCACGACACAATCTGAGCCGCTGTAATGGAATTGATGCCAGTGGTTCTCCGATCCAGATTGGTGACAAATCTCTCATCGAACATTCAGACATTTAGGACTGGCACGCGCATGAGGAACTTTCGCTGGATGGTGTGGCAAGTTCTGCTGGAAAAATGACCGGAAGCAGGTTACTCTGCTGAATGTTGAAGATGGAAAAGTTGCCGACTCGATTCAGCAGGAATTGACGCCATGATCGCGACGACCTTGACGGAAGCTGAGATTCTCGCCGATGTATTGTCGCCAGATCAGGGAAACTTGCCAACCGCTGTTGCTGAGGCCGTATTGCTTTGGAAGTTCAATCATCGTGCCACTGCCCACATGAACGAGCTGGCTCGCCGGAATCAAAGCGGCAAGATCAGCGCCGTCGAACGAGAAGAGCTGGAACGGTATCTACGGGTCGGCAGCTTGCTGAATTTGTTGCAGGCGAAAGCACGACGATCACTGGCGTTGCCGGAAGAGAGCTAATCAATGGCCGCCTCGCGTCGGCACCCGATTCGCGTTCGAGCCGGAGGCTGCTGTGAATATTGCCATGTTCCGGACGAATGCGACGTGCAGCCGTTTCAATTGGATCACATCCGAGCGCAAAAGCATTCGGGACGCCCGACATCAGTGAATCTGGCTTGGGCTTGCCTGCCGCAACTCATGCGCCTTCGGCCCTGCGTAACGGAATTCTCCAGTCCTCAGCGATGAGCCCTGGAACGCGAAGAAACTCTTTGGTATTCGAAGTGACAAGCGTCAGGCCCGATGAAAGAGCCTGGGCCGCAATCAACAGATCATAGGGGCCAATCATTTCACCTTGCGATTCGAGCGCTCCGCGAACCTTGCCCGCTTCGCGAGCGGCTGTCTGGTCAAATGCTAATTCGTTCAATGTTCTGAGCAGCAGATCCACCTTGGCTCGCTCCCGGTCTGGCGCGGCGCACTTCGCAATGCCGGTGTAGAGTTCATAAGTGGAAACGGTCGAAACGAAGCAGTCTCCTGGCGCGACTGCAAACATCCGTTTCACAACGTCAGGTTGCTTTCGCATTAAATCAATACAGGTATTTGTGTCCAATAAGAACGGCATGGACGCTATAAGGTATCTATGGAAGGAGATGGTGGTGTCGCACCTTGCGAGGGACGAATGAACTCGGTGTCATCAATGTGGATGGCGTCGAAAAAATCAGTCGGCCACGTTTTGGCCTTGACCCTCTCCAGAATCAGGGCATCGCCTTCCTTCCGAATAGTAACGGTCGTGTCTGTGAAACGAAATTCATCGGGCAATCTCACTGCCTGATGCCCATCAATTGAAATCAGCTCAACCGTTTTCATCTTGGTTTTCCTTTCGGATGATCTGTACTTGTTCGTGATTATACGCAAACTCTGCTCGAATGCGATCTTCATTCGTTAGCGTCTTCGCAGAAAATCCCGAGACATAGGGGGTGCCACGTTGAGACGCGACAAAAGTATACCAGGAGACCGCAGAACTTGAGAACTCGAAACCCCCAGAGCCGGTACATTGCGATTCGCGCGAATTACGACAGCCGCAGTGGAATCGCGGTTGTACCGGCCGGCTGACGCCACATCGCTCGCCGGATTGCTTCGTGTCAGTGCTGAACAGAATTCGACCGGTTGCTCCAGCGTGACAGATTGCCCATCGATCATCATTGGATTATGCTGTGGCAGGAACGGCGGTTTGTTTTACTTTTGGAGCGGTGCTTGACGTCGCTCAATCACGAGTCATGAAATGCTTCTCAATATCTCTCCGCAACTTGAACAGTTTGTTAAGCGCGAGGTGGCTAATGGCAACTTCCTTGATGAAGAAGCCGTCATAGAGCATGCTCTCGGTCTGATGTTGCGTGACTATGACGAAGCGGTTCCTGGCATGCGCGCGGGTTTGAATGACGTTGAGGCTGGAAGAACGCAGCCACTGGACGAAGCATTTCGCGAGATTCATATCAGGCGCGCCGCGATGGACCAGGCTTCGCCAGACGAAATCTTTGGATGATCGCACACCGCTCGCCGGATTGCCGGATTGCTGTTTGTCGTCGGAGAACAAAATTTGCTGTTCGCTCGCCAGAGGCACTTCGCTGCGATAAAGTTGTGCTTCGGTTTGGCATGAAACATTCCCCGAAATGCACACAGACGGAGCGACATGATGGTGACGCAGGTTAAGAAGTCTAAAGATCTGACGCTGAGAGATCGCCTGTCACGACTCACGTTTACTCAGGCCTGCGAATTGCTCGGCGGCCCGATTGAGGGCAAGAAACTGCTGTATGCGGGCGGAAAAATCGCCGTTGAAAATCTGGAAGAACAGGTGTACCTCGACGGCGACCTGTTTCGACTTTCGCTGCCGGACGAAGACGTCATCGTTACCATTACGATGCGTCAGGATCAGGTCAAACGGATGCTGCTGAACTGTGACACCTGCGATGTTCCATGCGATCATCTGGGAGCCGCGTTGTCGCTCATTCTGGATTCCAAATCGTCGCTCGGACTGGCTAAGCCGCCCGTCGAACGCGAAGCGGTTGAGCCGCTCGATGAGCACCAACTCATCGAACGCGCGTTGAGCGAACGGCAGCAGCGGGCGAAGGACGAAAAGTTTACTGTCGAAGCAGCCGCGAAAGACAGCAAGACTCCGTGGCAGGATTATGTCGTCACCAGCAAACTCAGCGGAAAGACATATCGAGTCGCACTGCGCGGTTCCGAACCTGGCGATTCGTACTGCACCTGCCCGGATTATCGCAGCAACACGCTGGGAACCTGTAAACACATCCTGCATACGCTGCAGAAAATCCGCCGCCGCTTCGAGCCAGCGGCGTTCAGGAAAAAGCCGAAGCAGAAAGAAACCAGTGTTTACCTGAAGTATGGCATCCACCTTGCCCTGCGGCTCGGCACTCCGGATCGCCCCAGCGAATCTGCTGCAAAGATTATCGGCCCGATTCAGAATGTCGATATTTCAGACGTCAATGATCTGGTTCGCCGTATCGACAAACTGGAAGGGCTCGGAGAATCTGTCGTCGTGTATCCGGACGCCGAAGAATTCATCCAGCAACAATTGTATCGGCAGCGCATCAGGAATCTGGTGGATGAAATCCGTAAAGACCCAACGAAGCACGCGCTGCGCACGACGCTGCTTAAAGTCGAACTGCTGCCGTATCAGATGGATGGCGTTGCCTTTGCGGCCGGGGCTGGACGTGCGATTCTGGCTGACGACATGGGGCTCGGCAAAACCATTCAGGGCGTCGGTGTGGCTGAACTGCTGGCTCGTGAAGCGGGAATTTCGCGAGTTCTTGTGATCTGTCCGACGTCGCTGAAGTCACAGTGGCGAAATGAGATTCAGCGGTTTTCCGATCGCACGTCGCAACTCGTGATGGGGAAACCCGACGAACGAGCCGCCCAATATAGAGACGGCGCCTTCTTCACGATCTGCAATTACGAACAAGTCCTTCGCGACATCATGCCCATCGAAGCCGCGAAGTGGGATCTGATCATTCTGGACGAAGGCCAACGGATTAAGAATTGGGAAGCCCAGACAACGCGCATCGTCAAAAGTCTCAAGTCGCAGTTTGCGCTCGTGCTGTCCGGAACTCCTCTCGAGAACAGACTGGACGAGTTGTACTCAGTGGTACAGTTTGTCGATGGTCGGCATCTGGGGCCGGGCTTTCGCTTCTTCAATCGTTTTCGGATCACCGATGAAAAGGGGTATGTGCTCGGCTACAAGAACCTGGACGAACTGCGCAAGCAATTGAGACCCGTGTTGCTGCGCCGCACGCGGGACATGGTGATGAAAGATCTTCCGCCGCGCAACACGGAGATCATTCACATCCCGCCGACCGACGAACAGCGAGCGCTGCATGGTGCTCATGCAAGAATCGTGGCCTCGATTACGCGCAAAGCCTACATCACCGAAATGGATCTGCTCAAACTGCGGCAGGCACTGCTGATGTGCCGCATGTCAGCGGACAGCACGTTTCTGGTCGATAAGCAGGGGCCTGGATATTCGACAAAGTTACAGACGCTGGATGAGCTTTTTGAACAGTTGTTTGTCGATGGCGATCATAAAGCAGTCGTGTTTTCAGAATGGACGCGAATGCTGGATCTGATCGAGCCATTGCTGAAGAAGCGCAAGGTTCCGTTTGTGCGACTTGACGGCAAAGTTCCGCAGAAGAAGCGGCAGCAGATTGTCAACGAATTCCAGAACAATCCAAAGTGCAAGGTCTTTCTGTCAACCAACGCCGGCAGCACGGGACTCAATCTGCAGGCTGCTGATACCGTGATCAATGTCGATCTGCCATGGAATCCCGCCGTCCTTGAACAACGCATCGCCCGAGCGCACCGGATGGGGCAGAAGCGACCGGTGAATGTGTATATTCTCGTGACCGAAGACACACTTGAAGAACAATTGCTGACGACGATTGGCCAGAAGAAGGAACTGGCTATGGCAGCCTTGGACTACGAATCGGAGATCAGTGAAGTCAATTTGCAGAGTGGCATGGATCAGCTCAAAGCGAAGCTGGAAATCCTGCTTGGCGCGCTTCCTGAAGGTCATCTGGATGAAAGTCTGAAGCGAGAGAAGGAAGCGGAAGCGACTCGTCTGGTCGCTCGACGCGAGAAAATGGCCGATGCCGGAGGTCAGTTGCTCACTGCGGCGTTCGGTTTCCTGTCTCAGATGCTCCCGGACTCCGGCACCGCGCCGTCCACGGAAGCGGTGACACAATTGCGCCAGCAACTGACGGAAGCAGCAGAAACCGACGACAAAGGTCAGAAGTCGCTGAAGATCAATCTTCCGTCGGAAGAATCGCTGACTCAGTTTGCTGAAGCGTTGGCAAAACTTCTGGCGTTCAGGCAACCGACGTAGTATTCCGAAATTTTTTTTCTCAAGGGATGCCGAACACAGTGCAGGAATCCAATCGCAGGCGATCGTTTCCTCGATGCAAATAGATCTGGCACACGCATGTTGACAGTTTTTCATACCGCAGACTGGCATCTGGGGCAATCGTTTTGCGGGTTTGATCGAGACTACGAGCATCGCTGTTTTCTGGACTGGCTGTTGGCCGAACTGCAGTCACAACGACCGGATGCTCTGATCGTCGCGGGTGATGTGTTCGATACGATCAATCCTTCGGCGGTGGCTCAGACGCGTTTCTACAACTTTCTGGCGGAAGCTCATGCAGTGCTGCCCGGGCTGCAGATCGTGCTGACCGCTGGTAATCATGATGCAGGAGCGAGGCTGGAGGCGCCGGCGGGATTGCTGGATTCGCTGGACATTTCCGTCGTCGGCACAGTCGGTCAGGACGACGCGGGCAACATTGATCTGGCGAAGTTTCTAATTCCCCTGAAAGATCCTGTCGGTCACGTGCAGGCAATCGCCATGGCTGTCCCGTTTCTGCGTCCGTCGGATGTGCCGCTGGTAAAGAACGCAGTCGATCCATATCTGGATGGTATTCGGGAACTCTATCGTCGTACTACTGCTGCAGCGGTATCGCTCAGAGCGGAACTCAACCCTGATGCGGCGTTGATCGCACTGGGGCACTGTCATCTGCATGGCGGAGAAGAATCGCGGGACTCAGAACGTCGACTGGTGATCGGTGGAGCGGAAGCCATTAGCCCGGACATTTTTGACCAGCAGATCGCGTACGTGGCCCTGGGGCATCTGCATCGTGCTCAGCAGTTCAACAACGGACGCATTCGTTACAGCGGCAGTCCGATTCCATTGTCGTTCGCGGAAGCCGGCTACAGACATCAGGTGCTGAAGTTGACGTTTACGAAAACGCAACTGACCTCCACGGAAGAGATTCTGATTCCGCGCGCAGCAACGCTGTTGCGAATTCCGGCGAGCGGTGCAACGATAATCGACGATGTTCTTTCGCAACTGAAAACACTGACCCCGGATGAATCATTGCCGCTCGAACAGCATCCGTTCGTGGAAGTACGGATTCTGGAGGCGGGGCCGGATCCCCTGCGCAGGCGTCGCATCGAACAGGCGATGGACGGCAAAGCGTTGCGATTGGCCTCGATCAAAGTGGAAAGTGCCGCGTGTGAATCTGCAGCCGGTCAATTCGCAGCAGCGCCTAACCACACAGACTTGAAGACGATCGATCCGGAAGATATTTTTCAGGACGCGTATCGCGAAAAATATGGCAACGCTCCGGAGTCACGCGTGCTGGAGGCCTTCCGCGAAATTCTGTTGAAGGAGGCTCGCGGCTGATGAAAATTGAACGCATCACCGTGTGTAACATCGCGTCGCTGGCGGGAACACACTCCGTCGATTTTACAAAAGATCCGCTCAGAGCCGCAGGGCTGTTTTCCATCAGCGGGGCGACTGGAGCCGGCAAAAGCACGCTCCTTGACGGCCTCTGTCTGGCGCTGTTTGACCAGACTCCACGACTGAACGTGGTCGGTCGGCTGGCCGAGTTGACAAACGGCGAACGGCAGAACGACACGCGGATGCTGCTGCGGCGAAATACAGCTTACGGATTTGCCGAAGTTGCGTTCGTTGGTGTAGATCAGCAGCAATGGACAGCTCGCTGGAGTGTCCGCCGAAGCCGTAACAAACCGGACGGCAATCTGCAGCCTGTCGAAATGGTCTTGTACCGTGGCCATATCGCACCGGGTGCCGAAGGAGTCGTCGCGGAAGGCGGCAAGAAGACACTGGTCAAAGATGCGATTGTTGAAAAGATTGGCCTGACGTTTGAACAGTTTACGCGAGCCGTCCTGCTGGCTCAGAATGACTTTGCGACTTTCCTGAAAGCCGACGACCGGCAGCGCGCTGAGATTCTGCAGGCGCTGACGGGCACGGAATACTTCGAAGCAATTTCGCGAGCGGTGTTTGTTCGGTATTCGAACGAAAAGAAAGCCGTCGAGACTCTGGAAGCTCAGCTGCAGGGAGTTCGGTCGTTGCCGGATGATGCTCGGGCGGAGGCAGATGCGGCGTTGTTGTCGGCGACAAACAATGTCAAACAGTTAGAGGCCAACCTGAAGGTCCACACCGCTCGGGCGGAATGGTTTCGCCAACATGCAACGTTTGTGGCCGCCGTGGAGCAAGCGAAGGCCGCTTTCAAGGAGGCAGTCGGGCTTCTTGATGCTTCGTCAGCTCGGCGCGCGGAGTTGCGGCTTACCGAGAACGTCGGTCATGCGGCGCGTGCGTTGCGGGATGATGAAGTGCGGGCGGCGAAGGCTGTTGAGGCCGCTCGATCGGTGTTCGTGGGTGCAGAGACGGCGCTGAAGTTTCACGCTGAAATGCTGAAGACTGCTGCCGATCGCGTTGTGCCTGCGACCGCAGCACTGAAGCAGGTGCAGGAGGAACAGTCGGCAGCCGCTCCGCAGTTGAAACTTGCACTGGAGCTGGATGCGCAACTTGAGCCAATGCAGTTGCGCGTTAAACATGCCCATGCCGCTCTGACGAGCGCCACGGCTGCCGTGAAAGACGCGACAACGAAACGTGATGATACGGGCAGGCGAAAACAGGCGTTGCTTGACGAGCAAAAGATTCTGGAAGCGCGGCGTGAAAGACTGATGGCTTACGTTCCGTTTGTGAAGGAGGTTGCGACGTGGAAGCATCGTCTGGATACGGCAATCGCGGCAGGTTCTGAGGCCACGGAGCTTCGCGACAAGCGGATGTCGTTGACGGAAACATTGCAGACCGAACAGCAGGAACTCAAGGCGAAACGCGACGACGTGTTGCAGGTTCAGCAACTAGTGGAAGCTGCTGCGAGTGAACTTCAGAACGCCGAAGCGGCGGAGCGAAATTTTGATGGTGAGCGGTTGGCTCAGCAACGTGTTGAGCTGGACGCTGCGCTTCGCGTGCTGACGACGTTGCAGCAGGAATTGGCCGAACGGAATAGGCTTCGCGATGATACTGGTAGCATCGAAAAAGAAATTGCTGAGCTGGAGTCGCAGCAGACTCAGGACACAACGACCTTGAAGCAGCTTCAGGACGTGGATGTTCCAGCGGCAATCCGTGATGCTCAGGTATCGCGCGATCAGTTGGATCGCATCGTTGCCGCAGTCGATGATGATGCGAAGCGATTGCGACTATCATTGCAGCCGGACCAACCGTGTCCCGTTTGTGGTTCTGAGTCGCATCCGTACAGCGATCATGCACCGGATTTCGAAGCAACAGCGGTAAAGGCTGCCAAAGATCACTGCAAAGAACTGGAGACACGACGTGACAAGTTGATCCACGAAGTTCAGCGACTTGTTGCAGGCTCGCAGTCGAGACTAGAGCAGATTACCAAACAGCAGCAGGTCCGCAAGAAATTGCTGGAGTCCATCGACAGCGCTGTGTTTTCGTCTGTCGATCATGCTGAAGTCGCGACGGTCCTGGCGTTGTCCGATCTGGAACGGCGAGGCGTCGTAACGAGCAGGCTGGACGCGGTGGCAACGTCGCTCAAACAGATTGCGACGGATGAAAAGGCTCAGCGAGATGCGGCGAAGTTGACTCAACAGCGGCGTGAGCTTGTTGAACAAATAACGGCACAACATCAAGCGCGTCAGCACGCTGTGACCTCACTGGAAAGGCAGGTGAGTATCACAGCCACGAAACATGCGGACTCTGAATCAGCGTTGATGAAGGCAGACGAAGCATTGCGTAACGCATTGTCCACTTTGGGCGGACTGTTCAGCGCATTGCCGGATGCTAAAGACGCATTTACCGCCGGTGCTGCGGTGTTTCGAGACACATTTTTGGCTTCCGCCAAATCATGCGGCGAAATTCAGGGGCAACTGGACGGGCTGACGACTCATCTTCTGGCAGCGAACGCTACCATCGAACCGCTTGAAGAGGCGATGATCAGGGCGATCAACACTCATGCGGCGTGTGAGACTGAAAACACGGCGGCCGTTGTGCATCGTGACAAGCATTTGCTGAAGCGACAGCAGTTGTTTGAAGGCCGCGCCGTCGATGTTGTGCAGCAGGAGTTTGCGGCCAGGCTGGCATCGGCGGGCCAGGCGGTGGATGTACTAACGGCAGCGCAGCATGCTGCGGAAAAACTTCTGGCGGTTGCTGAGGAAACGCAAAAGTCTGCGAAGTCGCACGCAGAGCAGACGGCAGACGCCTCGAGGAACGCTCAAGCCGCGATGTCAGCCTGGCTGGAATCATTCAACGCAAGTTCTTCAGGCACGCTGACGATCGCCGATGTCGATCAAATGCTGGCTCGCGATGCAGCATGGTTCGAGACTGAACGCACGCACTTCAACAGCCTGGATGAACGAGTCGCCTCAATATCCAGCGCCTGTGATGTCCACCAGCAGCAGTTGCAGCAACACGTTGACAAGCGACCTACGCCCGACGATCAAGTCGTTGTCCTTGAGGCCGAGCAGCGAGTCATGGGAGAGCTCGAAGCGGCGAGAATCGTGCAGGAAGCTGCTCAGGACGTGATAAAGAACGATGATCGACAGCGGAATCAGAACACTGAGTTGACTCAGCGGCTGGCCGAACA
>Ga0335394_10006709_pt1 | contig 12990 bp, 7 predicted proteins | sample MAT03_FD_205741 | JGI IMG/M metagenome (GOLD analysis project Ga0335394, IMG submission 205741) | Freshwater microbial communities from Lake Fryxell liftoff mats and glacier meltwater in Antarctica - MAT-03 (spades assembly) (version 2) ...
GCCGCGCAGGTCCTGCGTTCGGACCCGAACCTGGTCCGCGCCCTGCGCCAGCGGACCGCCGACCTGCAGACCCGCCTGAGCGACTTCACCGTCAACAACCGCGACGTGTGGGGCGAGATACAGCAGCTTGCCGGAGACGCACCGTGAGCATGAGCTTCCTCAGCGAACTCAAGCGCCGCAACGTCCTGCGCATGGCCGGCCTGTACCTGGTGGGCGCATGGCTGGCGGTGCAGGTGTCGGAAACCCTGCTGCCGCTGTTCGGAACCCCCGACTGGGTGCTCAGGGCGCTGGTGCTGCTGCTGGTGCTGGGCCTGGTCCCGGCGCTGGTTTTCGCCTGGCTGTACGAACTGACGCCCGATGGACTCAAGCGCGACGCCGAGGTTCCCGCCGACGCATCGATTGCGATGGCCACCGGCCGGCGCATGGACCGGCTGATGCTGGGCGGCCTGCTGGCGCTGGCGGCGCTGATCGCGGTGGAGCGATTCCTGCTGCCGCCGCCGCCGGCACCGATCGCCGCCAGCGATGCCGCCGCGCCCGCCGCCGCGGCCCCCGCGGTGTCGCCGGAGGGCAAGAACTCGGTGGCCGTGCTGCCCTTCGCCAACATGAGCGGCAATCCCGAAGAGGAGTATTTCTGACGGCATGACCGAAGAGCTGCTGAACGTGCTGGCCCGCATCCCCGGCCTTCGGGTGGCGGCGCGCACCTCGGTGTTCGCGTTCAAGGGCAAGGGCGGGGACGTGCGCGAGATCGGCCGCACCCTGGGCGTGTCGCACATCGTCGAGGGCAGCGTGCGCCGCGACGGCGAGCAGGTGCGCATCACCGCGCAGCTGATCCGGGTGGAGGACGGTTTCCACGTCTGGTCGGAAACCTTCGACCGCCGACTCGACAGCGTGTTGGCGCTGCAGGACGAAATCGCCGGCCGCGTGGCGCAGCAGCTGGCGTCCACCTTGGGCGACAGCGCGCCGCTGGCCCAGCGCGGCAGCATTGACCCGGTGGCCTACGATCATTATTTGCAGGGCCGTGCGCTGCTGCGCACGCGGCGCAGCCCCCTGACCACCGTGGGCCACTTCCGCAAGGCGGTGGAGCTGGCGCCAGAGTTTGCCGCTGCCTGGGCTTCGCTGGCGCTGGCGGTGGAAGTGGCCGGGTTCAACTCCACGCCGGTGCAGCAGGTGGCCCTGGCCGCCCGCCTGCCGCAGATGAAGGCGGCCGCAGGGCGTGCTGGCGCGCTGGCGCCCAACGACGCCAGCACCCTGCACGCGCTGGCCAGCGTGGCGCGCTCCGAGGGCCGGCTGCTGGACGCCGAGGCGGGCTTCGAGCGCGCCATCGCCGCCGACCCCACTTACCCCGACGTGCGCGAAGACTATGCGGAGCTGCTGCTCTCGGTGGGGCGCGTCGAGGATGGCCTGGCGGCCGCACGGGAGCTGGTGGCGATGGAGCCGCTGGTGCCGGTGTTCCTGAATCGAATCTCGCAGGTGGGTGTGCAGCTCGATCGCGAGGATCTGATCGTTGAAGCGGAATCCGCGCTCACCGTCGATCCCACCTACCACTACATCGTTACCGCGCGCTTTCGCCTGGCCTACAACCACGGCCGGCTGGCGCTGGCGCGCGAGATGGTGGACCAGGCCTACGCCAGGCAGCCCGAAGTGATCGCCAGCGACTGGGTCCTGTTCCGCTGGTCTCAGGGCGACCCGGCCATCAGCGACGCCTTCGCCCACGACCAGATCCTGGGCGGCTATTCCTGGGATTCACGCCAGTTCGCCGCGCTCAAGGGCGACGGCGAGCTGTACTTCAAGGCGCTGGCGAACAGCCGCGACGCCGACAAGCGCTACACGCTCTACAACATGCTTGAAGTGCCCATGGCGGCGCGCTTCCTGGCCGATCCGCGGGCCAAGGCGCTGCTGCGCGACGCCGGCTTCGAGGCTTATTGGCGCGTGAAGGGCTGGCCGTCGAGCTGTCGGCCGCTGGGCGAGGATGATTTCGAGTGTGGCCAGCCTGGCGCTGCGGATTAAAGCGGCTGATTGCCTAGAGACCATAAAAGGACCATATTCAGTCCTTCAAAAAGCAGGCGCCCCGCCATGCGCTACTCATCCCAGGTAAAGCCCATCAGCTGGCGCGCAAAATCACCAAGAGTTGGAAGGATCATGGTCTGATCGCATCGCAGCCGCCTTGAAAGCCTATTTAGATTGGATTCCGATCCGCCGCCCTGAACCACAGGGCGCACGCATCTACCGCACGCTCCACTGGGGCGACCTCGCGCACGTCGTGTTGCTCGACACGCGTTATCCGCGCCGCGACCGTCAAATCGATTATCGCAGCGCACTCTTGCTTTCATATGCTGTGGCTCGATGGCGTGTATGAGAACGTCGAGCAACCACAGCGAAAGCCGCGCCTGCATCGCGCCCGCGCGCCGACCTCCGCGCAGTTGACGCAGCTGGCCGACACCATCGCGCACCGGGTGTGCCGGCATCTGGTTCGCAGTGGCTGGCTCGAAAGCGAAGACGAATCCGCTTTCCTGTCCGAGCGGGCTGGCGGCGACGACGGTGTGGATGGGCTACGGATGCGTTCGATCACCTACCGCATCGCCACCGGCAAGCACGCAGGGCGCAAGGTGGCGACGCTGCAGACGATCCCCGCCGATAACGGCTCGCTGGAAGGCGGCGCCGGCAAGGTTGGCGGCTTCTCGCTGAATGCGGGCGTGGCCGCCGAGGCGCACGAGGGCCAGAAGCTTGAACGCCTGTGCCGGTACATTGCACGCCCGGCGATCAGCGAGAAGCGATTGTCGATCTCGCCGCAGGGCAGAGTGCGTTACCAGCTGAAGACGCCGTGGAAGAACGGCACGACGCACATGGACTTCGAGCCGGTGGACTTCATCGCTAAGCTGGCCGCGCTGGTGCCGCCGCCGCGCGCCCACCTGACCCGCTTCCACGGCGTCTTTGCGCCAAACGCGAAGTTGCGCGCGCAGCTGACGCCATCGGGGCGCGGCAAACGGCCAACCACCGACGTGGCATCGGCCGGGGCCAACATCGACGACCGCAGCCCCATTGAGCGCCGGCGTGCGATGACTTGGGCGCAGCGCCTCAAGCGCGTGTTTGGTATCGACGTGAAAACCTGCATCCACTGCGGCGGCTCGGTGCGCATCGTCGCCAGCATCGAAGAACCCAAAGCAATCCGGGCCATACCCGCAAGGGGTCATCCATGCCTCGACCACTTCGCAAAGCACGGCGCGCTGGAGAAAGCGCACTACCGGCCGGCAGCGCGCGCACCGCCCGCGGTGGCCGCGTGACACCCCGCCGGCCACGATGCCGAAGGCGAAACAAGGCAAGACCACACGAAGCGGCAACGAACCCGCAGGGCCGTGCTCGGCCCGCTGTCGGGAATCGGCGAGAAATGGCCACGAGCGGCGCTGCCGAACACTCATCAACCCGCCCAAACGCTCTGCAATGACGCCCCAACCACGGCCAAACCGACGCTTGCACCGCCTCTGGCTACCGCGCAGACTGCCCGAAAAGAGCGTTTGAATTTCCTATACTCAATTTTGACTAATGCCGAACCCAAGCCCCGCGACACGCAGCGAATTGGAAGGCACAGTGCCCGCCAACCCCTCAATTTAGGGGGGTCAGAGGCGGACTCACACTTTTGTACGCCCCGCAACCTCTGGATACATGTATTGTGGGTCCCTATACAGGCCCAAGACCATGTCAGCAGAAAAGACCGTCGCCGTCAGCTTCCGGGTTTCCCCGCGGTTCAAGCAATTGCTTGAGGCGGCCGCTGCTCGCGAACATCGGTCGCAAACCAACATGCTGGAGTCGTTTTTTTTCAATTACTGCGAATAGTACGGGATTGCTGTTGAATTGCCGGCCCGTGCGGAGAAAAAAGAGGCAACTGGACATTGACGGGCCGACCAGGGAGGTTGGCAACTTCCCGCCGATTTATAATAGCCATAGAAAAATATGAACTTTCTGTCGTCTGAGCCCCTTCCACTGCATCTGCTGATAACTGGAGGAACTCTTGCTATTGCAGTCACGGGGTTTCTCGCATTCTTCCTTTTTCCAGCCATCTTGCATCGCAGGAGACTGAGCGCGCTGTTAGGAGTTCTTCGGTCACAGCCAACGGAGGCAAGCCCTGAAAAATTGCAGGACATGTTTCGGCAAGATGTAGGGCTGTCTCATCTTTGGAAGGAGTACCGAAAGTCCTTGCATGAGGAGCGCGCCGTTTCTGATGGGGTAATGCGGGTGGTCCGTTGGCGCTCGACGCTTCCTGCGGAGGTGTTCTGGAATGGACAATTCGTCGTCGACAGTCGGCTTCGAACCGAATTCTTCAAGCACCTGCCTGGCATCCTCACGGGTATCGGCATCATTGGAACCTTTGCTGGCCTGATTGACGGCCTGCAGCGGTTCAAGATTGGCAGCGACAACGCGCAGCTGGTCAAATCGAGCCTGGATGCGCTTATGGCCTCGGTCGGTCACGCATTCTTAGTTTCGGCAGCTGCGATTGCAGCGGCGATGGTCATCACGCTCATCGAAAAGCTGTTGCTCACATCCCTCTACAGCATCACCGAAGACATCGCGCAAGACGTCGACTCTCGGTTCGCTTCCGGAGCCGGCGAGGATTACCTGGAGCAGGTCGCTCGGGCGACCGAAACCTCTGCGAGCCAGCTCAAAATCCTAAAGGACTCGCTCATTCAGGACCTGAAGGAGGTCCTGGCGACGGACCTCAAGGTCGTTTTATCGGAGCTCAGCGCGTCCCACGTCAATACGATTCAGGGCTCCAACCTTGAGCTGCAGCAGAAGGTGCTCGACGCTGCCAAGCGCCAGATTGAGGCAGCCCGTGACGACAGTGAAGCCCTCGGCGGCGTGATATCGGGCGCGATTGCAACCGGCCTGGCCAAGCCCCTTGAAGAAATCAAGGAAGCCGTGAAGTCGGCCAGCGGCGACCAGTCAGCAGCAGCAATTCGAATGCTGCAGGACGTGATGGCGAGCTTCAGCCAGAAGCTCAACGAACTGTTCGGCGGACAGATATCTGGCATCAACGAGCTCAACCAGCGGACGGCCCAGACCATGGAGTCAGCGGTCTTGAAGCTGGAGCAGCTCGTGGTTAGCCTCACCGATTCTGGCGCCCGAACCAGCCAGTCCATGGCTGACCAGATGGCCAAAGCCATAATCGATATGGAGGCCCGCCAAGGGTCCATTACAGACAGTACGCAGGCCCTTGTCCAGGAGCTCCGTTCAGCGATTGAGCAGGCTCAGAAGGCCACCTCTGAAGGGGTTGAGGCGTCCGGCAAGGAGATGGCCGAGCGAATGGCTGGCGCCATCGAAGCCATGGAGCGGCGCCAGGACGCAATAAACGAGCGGACCCGCGAATTCGTTGAGCAAATCAAGCGTCTTGTGGACTCATCTCAGACCGAGACAAGCGCCAAGATGCAGTCCACCCTGGAGGAGCTCGGCAAGCAGGTTGGAGTCATGATGGAACAACTGCGCGAGAGCCAGCGCAGCTCCTTGGAGCAAGGCAGAGCGAGGGAGGAGGAGACCGCCGGCAGGACGCAACAGGCTGTTGGTGCGATGACTGATTCGGTGGAAAGCGTGGTCAAGCACATCGGCGAAGCCTCGGCACGCATGCAGGAAAGCGTCAGCGCGCTCGCAGCCGTTACGACCTCAGCCATCAGCGGCATGAGCGACGGAGCCCAGCAGGTCAACACGGCAACGCGGAACTTCGCGAATGCTGGCGACCGCGTCTCCGGCGTCATGGGGCAGGCTGCAACGGTCAGCACCGGATTGACCGGACTCACAACCGCGCTCACCGCGGCGTCGACGTCCTTCCAGCAAGGGCTGCAGGACTACAAGATGCAGCGCGACTCCGTTTCGGGCCTCGTGGCTGAGCTACGGTCTGTCGTAGCGAACGCCAAGACTGAAGCCAGCGTCACGTCGGACGTGCTTTCCCGCATTGAGTCTGCGACCCAGAAACTGTCGCAAGCCCAGACCCAGACTGAGCGCTTTATGGAAGGTGTTGCGACAGTGCTGGCGACGGCGCACGAGGAGTTCCGGTCATCTGTCACCAAGAGCCTCGACAAGTCCAACACGGAGTTTCACGCCAAGCTCTCTTCCGCAGTGGGCCTGCTCAGCGCCTCCATCAAGGAGCTCGACGATGTCCTCTCGACCGCTACGCCGAAGGGGCGTAAGCCATGATTGGCGCGCGCGTTGTCGTCAAGCGCGGCGGCAAGTCCGAGGCGGAAAAGCCGTTCTGGATTTCATTCGCCGACCTCATGACGGCGCTTATGGTGCTATTTCTGGTTGTGATGGCGGTTGCGCTGCTCGCCGTCACAAAGACTGTCTCCGAAGAGGAAGCGAAGAAGGCCGCGCATGCCGCTGACATCGATGACTGCATCTTGAGGGCTGCCAACGCGGCCAAGAGCTATCCCGGCGTCAAGGTTGACCTCCAGCGGAAGGTGATTGACTTCGGCGACAAGGCGAGATTCGGACTCGCCAGCTCTGGGCTCAGCCCCGGCCAAGAGGGTGTGTTGCGCCAATTTGTTCCCGAACTTCTCGAGATGGCGGGTACGGGCAGCTGCAAGCACGTCCTGAAGCGAATCGTGGTTGAGGGGTACACCGACCCAACAGGCACCTACCTGAGCAATCTGAACCTGAGCCTGCTGCGGAGCCAGCGAGTACTGTGCGCAATGTTCCGAACCGATGGCCCGTACCCGCTCAACAACGTGCAGAAAGAGTCCGTGCGCGACCTGTTCTTGGTGGGGGGCTTTGCCTTCAACTCCACCAAGACGACCAATGAGGAAAGTCGTCGCGTCGAGATGCGCTTGGAGTTCCTCGGTGTCGGAGAATCTCGCCAGCGCCATAGCGCTGGGTCAACTGTCTTCGGTACTTGCGCCTTGCCATGAACCCCCTCAGCCTGCTCTCCTCGCTCCTTGAGCAGGCTTCGTCTGCCACGCCGGTTGCGCTACGGCACGGTACAGAAATTGATGACGTACTTGTCCGCCTAGAGCAACACGGCAAGTCGGGTGGGCGGGCCTACGAGCCTCGTGACCTGCAGGTCGAGGCTGTCCGGCGGTTCTGGGAAGACCCTCGACTGCCGTCACTGCGAGACGCCCGCCTTGTGTCCTTCGGTCTTGGTGTCAATGCCTGGGGTGACAACCGCTGCTTGATGGAGGAGCCGCAACTCTTCAAGTTGGCGCTCAAGGGAATCGATGAATGGCGCGGAATCCCTCGGCAATACCGCAAGTGCTATCAGGGCTTGGTGCGTAGCTACTTTGACTACGACGGATTGGGCAGGTCGGTGCCTGATGCAGGCAAGCAAAACTGGGGAATGCTCCGCAAGTATCTGAGCATACGGGCCCCTCTAATTGCAGATGCTGAAACCAACCCAGAGTGGACGACGTGCGCCATGGATAATGCCGCGCTGTTCAGCGAGAGTCCCTGCGCGGCGCTAGCAAAGCAACTCGAAGCGGGCAAGGCCGAGCAGGTCAAGCGCATCCGCGAACTGCTCAACATCACGGACGCGTCATGGTTCACGCGAGAGTTGCTCCTCGCCCGGATTGAGCAGGCCACAAAGCTGGGGAACCCTACGTTTCAGCACGATGTCTCCCGTCTGCTCAAGATGATTGCGGGTAACGAGGTTCTTCGCGACCGAGGCTTGCAGCTGATTCTCAACCGATATGCGAACGTCCCCCTGACGCCACAACACCCAGCCCTCAAAGAGGCGTCCGTAGTCGGCTGGGGCAATCCTTGGCTCTCGTCCAACAAGGACCGCTGGGGCGGGGTCTCTGAAGAGGCCAAGGGGATGGTGTCCGACTGGTTGAAGCTTGAGTTCGTCGAGCTCTTCTTCAGCAAGCTTGCCGATGACGGCATCGGCGACCCGCGCCGCGTTGACTTCTGGCGAAAGTACGTCAAGTGCATGGACAACATTCACTTTGCGTTGGGCTCGACTGCAATGTACTCAAACGAGAAGGACTTCAAGGAGATTCGCAAGAAGCTCAGGGGCCTGCTGGTGCCCTTGGAGGACACGAATGGTTTGAATAATGCCTTCATCATGACTATGGGCGACCTGGTGGCCGTCGAGTTCAGCGGAGCGTCGAACGCCTTTTACGGCTACGACGCGAAGTGCAGACTTCCTTTCGACCTTAGCCAGCCTGTGCGCACGCCTGTCGATGGACACAACTCGCTCAAGAACAGCGAGCGAGCGCTGTACCTGCGCCACACGGACAACGCTCTCGGGTTCGACTACTGGGAGGACCGGTTCGAAGAAGAACTACGCGAACATCAGATTCACCCCGGTAAGGCTTCGCCACGGCGAGTCACAACACATACTGCTCCGCCCGCTCCCGCCGTTCCCCCTGCCCCTCCTGCTGCGACCTCGTCACGGAGCGATGTCTTCAACAAAGACAATCTGAACGCGTTGGTACGGCGCCTGGGCGCTGCCGTTTCCGACAAAACGAAGGATGGCGGTGCTCTGTGGGTACTGGCCGCCGACAGTAACGCAGAGGCGCGGAGACTTCTGACCCTCTGGGGCTTCACCTACAAGAAAGAAAAGGGTTGGTGGAGGAAACCTTCATGAGCATACTGTCCGTATTCCGGCGTCGCGACGCGCCCTCTGCCGCTGAGTGGCATGCAACGCTGTCTTCCGACGGCGTCCATGTCAGCGAGAGCTCAGACGCGGGTTCGACGGCACTCAAGGGCCAGGCCCTGGGTGGCTTGGTCACTCAGATGCTGGACGACGGACTCGCACTTTCCGTTGAAGCGGGGTGCTTGATTCCTTGGGATAGCTATTTCGCTGCGCTAAGCCTACCTGCATATGCAGACCTGCCACTAGTTCTGGCGCTACCGCCGACGACGTCGCTGCGTATCTCGGTTTCAAGTCGGGACTCATTGACTGATGCAACTTTCGGCATAGCTCTCGGTCCCTGGTTAGCCAGCAACGGTACCCGGGTGGACCCCGAATACAGGGGCGCAGCCTTGGTCTATCGCGGGCTGACGGAGCTGATGCAGCCTGAGCAATGGGCTCTGTTCCAGCAGGTCACGGCCTTCGCCCGCAGGCCGGATTCGCAACGAGACGACCTCACCCATCGGCAAGCATGGGGCCGAATCCGCAGGCAGGCTCTCGCGGCCAAGGCCGCCTTGGACGATTTTCTGCATCGGTCCGTGGTGCTGACACCGGAGCGGCTGGATATCGCCTTGCGAAAATCGGAGCATGTTGGTGATGACACGGTTGTTGAAGTCATGCCAGGCTTTGAAGGCGCGCCAACGCGCTGGCTTGACGCCTTCGATGCTGCAAAGAACGTTCCAGGCCGATACGACATCCCGACAGAGGAAGGCGTCGTTCAGGTCCTCGTCACTGACAAGGTTCGCTCGGTGCTCGAGGAAATCAAGCGGCTCAAGGGTCGTCGACTGGCCGGTGTACGCGCCCAGGCTTTCCTTCTCAATCCGTTCGCAACGCTTGGCGAAGACGCAAAAGATGTCATCGACGAGGAGCAGTTCGAGCAGGCAAGGGAGGACGCAGGCCTTGCCTACGAGCGGTTCGTTCCGATATTCGAGCGGGACACTGATGGCTATACGGAGCGGGTCGGCCTCCTGATTGAAGCCGCCTCGGCACAAGGCCCGACTGCATCGGAGACGGCTTGGCTAACCGACCAGGAGTTGGAGACCTTTGTCTCGACCCTCCGGGTAACGCTCGACCGCGGTTACCAGCTCGTCTTCTGGCAGGGCAACGAGTTCGAAGCTCAGGGCGACACGCCGCGCCACCTCGAGGAACTGCAGCAGGCTCTCGCGGAACGGCGAAAGCCCCGCATGCTGGTCAAGTACGCCCAGGTGTACGACCTCAGCGGCTACTCGTCTCGCATCGAGGGCGTGGGGGTTGAGAAGCCGTACTACTCGCCATACATCGCCAAAAAGAAGGATGACGAGGGCTGGTTCCCTGAGAACGTCACTCCAGTGCTTGCCTACACGCCCGAGGGTGAAAGTGAGCTTGTTATTGTTCCCGTAAACGACAAGGCGCTGAAGGAGCTTCGAGACGGCGCGGAGAAGGCTCAAGCCGAGGGGCGCACACATTCGGCCGTCTCCTGGTTGCCAAAGCCGATCTCCGTGGAAGAGGCCTTCGACGTCACCTCAACCATCGACCGGGTGGTTCAGGAGGTCAAAGACCGAACCTTCGACCCAGAGAAAAAGGGGGGCCGGTCTGCGGTGCCCAAGAAGAGCCTGGTCCTTCGCGGCAACATCGGCGGCGTTGACTATGAGGACCGAAGACGTGAGGTTCTGTGCGCGAGCCTTGGACCACCGGAAATCCCGAAGAAGTTAAACCCGGCGTACGAGCTCATGGAACACCAAGTCGCAGGACTTGCCTGGCTCCAGCACCTCTACGGCCTTCAGTCGGACTTTCAAGTGCGGGGCGCGGTGCTTGCCGACGACATGGGATTGGGTAAGACGCTGCAGCTGTTGTCGCTCATGGCTTGGATTGTCGAGAAGGACCCCGACGTCAAGCCGATGCTGGTAGTGGCTCCGGTGTCCTTGCTGGAGAACTGGAAGGAAGAGGCAGAGAAGTTCGTCCCTGGCGCCCTGACTTTGCTGACAGCCTACGGTGATGCGCTTGCTCCTCTGCGAGTGCCTAGGGCCCTGATAGATGAACGCCTACGCACCGAGGACGGACTCGTCAAATTCTTGCGCCCAGGCTGGGTCGGAAATGCGAAGCTGGTTCTTACCACGTACGAGACCTTACGTGACCTGGAGTTCTCGTTTGCTGCGGAGAAGTGGTCTCTAATGGTCTGCGACGAAGCACAGCGAATCAAGAACCCGGCGGCCATGGTCACCCGTGCTGCAAAGAAGCAGAACGTGGCCTTCAAGATTGCGTGCACAGGAACGCCGGTGGAGAACACGCTGGCCGACCTGTGGTGTTTGTTCGACTTCATCCAGGCTGGGCTGCTGGGGGCCTTGAACGACTTCGGGCAGCGATACCGCAAGCCGATTGAAGCTAAGACCGACGAACAAAAAGCTCGTGTTGATGAGCTCCGTAACCGCATCGAGCCGCAGATTCTCCGTCGCATGAAGGAGGTCGTTGCGAAGGACCTGCCGAGGAAAGTCATCGTAGAGAGCTGTCGCAGGCTGAAGATGTCGCCACCTCAGCGGAATCTCTATGCCAAGGCCATCGAGGACTTCAGGCGACGAGGCGAGGAAGGCTTCAGAACGCCATTCAAGAATCACCTCGGCCTACTTCATTACCTTCGCATTGTCTGCACTGACCCTCGCCGCCACGGTTTGACCGTCTTCAAGCCAGAGCCCGTGGCGCAGTACCGTGCGGCCGCACCGAAGCTTGACTGGCTCATCACGCAGCTAGAGGAGATTCGGGGGAAGCAGGAGAAGGTCATCATTTTCTGCGAGTTCCGCAACATCCAGCGCCTGCTGCAGCACTATGTGGAGGCAGCGTTCCAGTACAAGGCGGACATCATCAACGGCGACACTTCCGCGTCGTCTACACACACGGCCAGCCGGCAGAAACGCATCAAGGCGTTCCAGTCTCAAGCAGGGTTCGGTGTGCTCATCTTGTCGCCGGTCGCCGTGGGCTTTGGCGTAAACATCCAGGCCGCGAACCACGTCATCCATTACACGCGCACTTGGAACCCGGCGAAGGAGGACCAGGCGACGGACCGCGCCTATCGCATTGGGCAGAAGAAGGACGTTTACGTCTACTACCCGGTGGTTTGCGCCGATGATTTCGTGACCTTTGACGTCAAGCTAGACCAGCTGCTTGGGTCTAAGCGGTCTCTTGCTGGCGACATGCTAAATGGTTCGCCGGATATCTCACTCGGGGAATTTCGGGTGGAGGATGTCGTGCCAGGCGCAGACGCGTCAGCTTTCGACGAGCGAGTCACGTTCGACCTTGCGATGCGCATGGAGTGGAGGCACTTCGAGGGCTTGGCGGCGGCTCTGTGGGGCAAGAGGGGCTACGAGCTTGTCTACTGCACACCGCCCGCTGGTGACAACGGCGTCGATGTGGTGGCCATCACCGGCAATACGGGTGAGCTTATTCAAACGAAGACGTCAGCTGTTGAAGGCTCGGCGCTGGGATGGGACACCGTGAAGGACGTGGTTGCTGGCGAAGCGTTCTATCGCCGCAGGCATCCCCAGGTTCAGTTCGGGAAGGTGGGCCTAACGAACCAGTTCTTCAATTCGCAGGCGCATGAGAACGCAACGCTCAACTCAGTTGAGCTACTCGACCAAAATCACTTGGCAGCGCTGCTGAAAGAACACCACGTGACCATGCTCGATATCGAGCGAATTCTGTACACGGAGTGGGACGAGGCGGATATCGCTGCCAGCTAGCGGCTCAACCCGGAGCAGCTCGCTTCCGTCTAAGCATCGGCATCAGCTCAGCCACGCGCCGAACCGAGCCGCCACCGCCAACGCGACATGGGTCGGTTACTAGGTAGCTGCGCTGGCCAGCGGGCTCGGGCGGCCCGCAACGACGGCATCGGTGTACCGCCGGGCTACGAGGTCAGCGCAGGTGCGCCCGGGTCCGGGGGAAGCGCCTCCAACACCAATCGCTCCTCCGCCGACAGTGCTGCGTCAAGCAGTGTCTTGTTCAGCTGCTTGGAGGGTTTGACCCCCAGCTCGCGCAGCATCTCCGCCTGGCGGATGACGTTGCCCTTGCCCGTTGAGAGTCGCTTTTCTGCATTGGTGTAGGCCGTCTGAGCCGCGCCCAGCTTGTCACCGACCGAGCGTAGGTCTTCCACAAACCCCACCAGGCGGTCATACAACTCGGCACCGCGTTTGGCAATTTCCTGCGCGTTGCGGTTCTGGGCTTCTTGGCGCCAGAGATGCGCCACTGCGCGGACCACGAACAGCAAGGTCGACGGGCTGACGCCATCCGAGCCATTCTCGCCCACTTCGAAAAGCATCGCGCGCGGGAGAAAGCGCACTACCGACCCGCCCCGCGCGCACCGCCCGCCGTGGCCGCGTGACATCCCGCCGGCCACGAAGCCTGTCCTGAGCACAGTC
>Ga0335394_10006714_pt1 | contig 12983 bp, 10 predicted proteins | sample MAT03_FD_205741 | JGI IMG/M metagenome (GOLD analysis project Ga0335394, IMG submission 205741) | Freshwater microbial communities from Lake Fryxell liftoff mats and glacier meltwater in Antarctica - MAT-03 (spades assembly) (version 2) ...
GCAAACGATTGTAAATGAGTTGCAACAAAAAGTAAATGATCGAATTAAATTTCCTTCAGGCTATTATGTTACTTATGGTGGAGCGTTTGAGAATTTAAATGCAGCGAAACAACGGCTAATGATTGCTTTTCCTGTTTCCTTAATACTTATTTTTCTTTTACTTTTTTTTGCCTTTAGTTCTGTAAAGCAAGGACTACTTATCTATTCAGCTATCCCACTTTCTGCGATTGGAGGTGTTTTCTTTTTAGCGCTGCGAGGAATGCCATTTAGCATCAGTGCTGGTGTAGGTTTTATTGCTTTGTTTGGAGTTGCCGTATTAAATGGTATTGTACTTATTTCAGAATTTAATCGCTTGAAAAAAGAAGGATTAGAAAATCTCCACCGTATTGTACTAATGGGCACAAAAGTGCGATTACGCCCGGTGATGATGACCGCGTTCGTGGCGTCTCTTGGATTTTTACCAATGGCTCTTAGCAATGGTGCAGGTGCAGAAGTTCAACGCCCTTTGGCAACAGTTGTGATTGGGGGCTTAATGATTGCAACTTTTCTCACGTTATTTGTATTGCCCATTCTTTACATACTTTTTGAAAAGCGTGTAAAAACAAAATCGGGTGGTAAACAAGGGATGACCGGTGTTCTAGCGGCATTTCTATTCGTTTTATCTTTTAATAGCAACGCTCAGATACCTATTAATTTACAAACAGCCGTTGATACAGCGTTAAAGAACAATTTAACCATTAAAAACGAAAAGTTAAAAGCAGAATACCGAAAAAAAGTAATAAAAACCTCTGCCAACATTCCTCAGGCAAATGTTTTTGGCGAATACGGACAAATTAATAGTTATTACAGCGACAGTCGTTTTGGCGCATCGCAATCCTTTAACTTTCCAACAGTTTATATCCATCAAAAACAGTTGCTTAACGAAGAGTGGAACACTTCATTAATAAACGTGGTTTTAAAGGAAGCGGAAACAAACAAAATAGTTTGTAATGTTTTTTACATGTTTCTATACTTAATTGAAAAGGAAAAACTTCTTTTAAAGAACGACAGTATGTATTCTGTTTTTTTAGAGAGAACCGGCCTAAGATTCTCAAAGGGGGAAAGTAATATTCTTGAAAAAACTACTGCTGAATTACAGCGAGGAGCCATTGCCATTCAATTAAAACAACTGCAGCAAGATCTTGAAATTGTGAAACTACAGTTCGAATTGGTTCTTAATACCACAACGAATTTTATACCAACTGAGAACACTAAGAAGTTAACGCTGCAAGAAAGTACTGGTAATAAAAACCTGGATCAACACCCCTTGATCAGACTTATGGTGCAACAACAAAAAATCTCACTACTTTCGCGAAGAATTGAAAGAGCAAAGCTTCTTCCTGACTTTAACATAGGGTATTATAACATGACCATGAAAGGTACAGGTTCAGATAACCGAACTTACGGGTCCTCCACCCGGTTTCAGTCAGTGCAAATAGGATTGGGAATACCATTATTTTTTGGCTCGCAAAAAGCAAAAGTAAACGCTGCCCGAATAAATCAAACTATTTCTGATAACCAATATCAGATCGAAAAAATACTGCTTGAACATCAATATCAGTCGCTACTCAGTACATATCAGGCCAATTTAGCTACTGTAGATTATTTTGAGTCTACAGCACTAAAAAATGCTCAAATGATTTTCGAAACATCTAACAAACAGTTTGCTAATGGAGATATTAACTATTTAGATTGGGTGATGCTTACCAATCAAGCAATAAATATTCAATCCGGTTATATCGATGCAGTTAGAAGCTTAAATGAAACGATCATTCAAATTAATTACTTATTTACCAACTAACATTAAACACATGAAAAACATAATCATCTTAGTATTTACACTAATAGCGGTCTCTTCCTGCTCTGATAATAAGGCAGAACAAACAGACACGACTGCGGTTAGTGAAAGTGTGGTTACCCTTACAGAAGGGCAATACAACACGACGAAAATCCAAACAGGAAAATTAGAAAAGCGTGAAATTTCGACGACCTTAAAATTGAATGGAAAAATTGATGTTCCTCCTCAAAATATGGTTTCGGTTAGTACACCATTTGGCGGTTTTCTGAAGTCTTCGAAATTATTGCCAGGCATGCATGTAAAAAAGGGAGAAATACTGGCAACCATGGAAGACCAACATTACATTCAGTTGCAGCAGGATTATTTAACCGCGAAATCTAAACTCTTTTATTTTGAAAACGAATATAATCGTCAGAAAGAACTAAACCAAAGTAAGGCAAGTAGTGATAAGGTATTCCAACAAACTGAAATGGATTACAAAACCCAAAAAATATCCGTAAGTGCCTTTGGTGAAAAATTACGTTTAATTAATATTAACCCGGAATCCTTAGATGAAACTAATTTATCAAGAACAATAAATGTGTATTCTTCCATTAATGGGTTTGTATCTAAAGTTAACGTCAACATAGGTAAATACGTGAATCCATCGGATATTTTATTTGAACTAATTAATCCTGAAGATATTCATTTGAATTTGAAAGTATTCGAGAAAGACCTCGATAAACTCTCGATAGGTCAGAAGCTTGTAGCGTTTAATAACAATCAGCCGGATAAAAAACATCCCTGCGAGATTATTTTAATTAGTCAGGATTTATCGGCCGATAGAAGTGCTGATGTGCATTGCCACTTTGAAGATTACGATAAAACCTTACTGCCAGGTATGTATATGAATGCGGAAGTGGAAATTAACTTAACGAACGCCTTAACAATTACTACAGATGCTATTGTTAGCTTTGAAGGAAAGGACTTTGTATTTACAAGCAGAGGCGATCGCACCTTTCAATTGGTAGAAATTTTAAGAGGAAATTCCGAAAATGGATATACGGAGATTAAAACAACGGATGAATCTTCGTTAAATGGGTTATCGATTGTAACGAAAGGGGCTTATTCTTTATTAATGCAACTAAAAAATAAATCCGAATAGTTTTTTCTACAAAAAGTTTTTAAGTTGAAGTAAAAAATAAATTTAAAATGAGTGAGATGATAGATTTAAAGAATATACAAACGGAAGTCGATGCCGGTTTTCTTTATGCTTTGCTTGCAAATCATGAAAAAGATGAAAATGTAGCTAACGTATTTAGGCAAATGAGTGAAATTGAAAATGGTCACGCAGTGGCATTTTTGAAAAAGAATAATATAGACATTTCCCAACTACCAGAGCCTTCTGGGAATGCTAAAGTTCTTAAAATAATAGGGAAAGTATTTGGTTACAACTATGTCTTAGGCGTGTTATTAGACACAGAAAAAAGCATTTCAAGTTCAATTGCTGGTGCAAGAAAAAAAAGTAAAACTTTAAATTCAATTTCTGATACCGCACACGTTACGATTCTAAAAAACATTTTAAATGGTAACTCAAAAATTTCTGGTTCAAATTTGGCGCGTTTTGAAAAAAAACATCGCTCGGTTGGAGGGAATGCATTAAGAGCGGCTGTACTTGGTGGTAATGATGGCTTGGTTTCTAATTTTAGTTTGGTAATGGGCATTGCAGGAGCTACCAGCGGGCAAACAGGTGTATTGTTAGCCGGGCTGGCGGGACTATTAGCCGGGGCATTATCCATGGCTTTAGGCGAATGGATCTCCGTTAAAAGTTCTCAAGAGCTTAATGAAAATCAAATGCAATTAGAGATGGATGAAATTGAAACAAACCCTGAAGGAGAAGAAAAAGAATTAGCATTAATTTATCTCTCTAAAGGCATTGAAGAATTTCAGGCGAAACAAATGGCAAAAGAGATCATGTCAAGCAAAGATCGGGCTCACGAAGTTTTGATTAAAGAAGAATTAGGGATTAATCCAGAGGACTTAAAGGGTTCGGCTATGGAAGCCGCAATAACTTCATTTATTTTATTTGCCGTTGGAGCAGTGATTCCTGTCATTCCTTTTTTCTTCCTAAATGGAATAAAAGCTATTCTATTAAGCACATTTTTAAGTGCATGCGGACTTTTTTTAATTGGGGCTACGATTACTTTGTTTACAGGAAAAAGTGTTTGGTTTTCAGGATTTAGGCAAGTGCTTTTTGGGCTGATCGCAGCAGCTATCACTTTTGGTATTGGTAAATTAATTGGGGTCTCAGTGAGCTAAATTTTAACTTGAATTATCTACGAAAGGGAATGTATTCAGAAACGTTAAACACAACAGCATTTTAAGTAAAAAAAACATGAAGAATAAGATAGTATTAGTACTTTTAAGTGGTTTATTTCTGCTAACCACCTGCACTAAAGATCAGGCGGGGCCCTATGGATGCTTTCAGGAAGACGTATTGCCGATTTTTGTTTCCAATTGCACAATGTCGGGCTGTCACAATTCAAAAGATAAAAGAGGCGGTTACGATTTGAGTAACTACGAAGGAATTATGAAAGGGATTAAAGCAAAGCATCCACTTAGTAGTGAAATTTACAACACTATAAAGGGAAAAAATCCATCCATGCCCGCGAAGCCTTATTCTAAGCTAAGTTCGTCTGATGTAAATATGATTAAGCTTTGGATAAATATGGGCGCCCGGAATACCTTCAATTGCAAAAGTTGCGATACTACTAATTTTGGATATAGTGGCAGAGTTAAGGGTATAATGCAAAGCTGGTGTGTAGGTTGTCATAATTCAGGCAACAGTGGCGGCGGCTTTAATCTATCTGATTATAACGGACTGATTAAAGCGATACCTGATAATAAGTTGTTAGGGAGCATTAAACACTCGGCAGGATTTTCGCCCATGCCCCAAACTGGCGGTCTGGTTTCCCAATGTGAAATCACTGCCATTGAAAAATGGATTGCAAATGGGTATCGGAATAACTAAGTGCCTCTTAAGGGGTAACGGTCGTGAACTGTTTCTTAAGATATTAATGTTATTTTCACTTGAGTCTCACTTTATTCATCGGAATAAAAATGGAGCCGATTATTCAAAAAAATACCTCTATTGCCTTCACCGCTATTGGAAATAATTTTGAGTTGGCCATCCCCATCGCCGTAGCTATTGGTGTATTTGGTATTAATAGCGGACAGGCGTTTGCGGGTGCGATCCGATCTTTGGTGGAAGTACCCGCATTGATTTTATTGATAAACGCAGCATTCTGGATCAGGAATAAATATTACAAAACTTACCTTAATTCAGAATAGCCGTGTTTGTTAAGCATTAACAAAACGAGTATTAAACTTGCTATAAATAAGGTAACCATAAAATCAAAAAGAATTGCTCGCGAATTAACAAGTTAGTCTACTATAATAAATTCCACATTCGCCTTCAACTCAATTTCTTTTCCTACCACTGAAGAAAATGCAGTTGTTCCAATTTCAAAATCGCTGCGGTCTAGTTTGCCGCTAACGGTAAAGCCAATCATTTTTTTTTGATAGGGTATTCATAGCTTTTCCATTAAATACTATATAAAAAATGATTGGTTTGGTAACGCAGTGAATTGTTATACTTCCCTGGAGTTTATAGTTGTTGCCACTTACTTTTTTAAAAGAACTACTTTTAAAAGTGAGAGTGGGATATTTTGCCGCATCAAACCACTTGTCGGTTTTTAAATCCTTATCTCACACGTCGCTATCTGTGTTAATAGAACTTATCATGGCCGTCATTTCAATAACAGCATCAGAAAAGTCAGCCGACTTTGATTTTAAACTCCCTTCCACGTGTGATACTCCGAAATGCGTAGTGCTTAAGCCTAGTCCTGCATGGTTCTTATCCAATTCATAGTTAGTTTGTGCAGAGGCTACAAAGAGCATTGACAAGAGACTGAACGTATAAATTAATTTTTTCATAGGACAGATGTTGATGATTAAACGTAAACAAAATGGGTACCGCTTTAATCTCAGAATTTAGTTTTGGCAAGGTTTAACGTTAATGTAACAAATCGGTGTATATTTTTTTTAATTTTATGAACGGTAAAACCAAACACATTATTCAAGTACTAGCATTCATGAAATACACAAGGCCTTCCCGAATCCTGCTATTTTTTTTATTTCTGGCGGGCAGCTTCTCTCTTTTTTCACAGGATGAGGAAACGGACGATGAAACACTTCGCTCGCATCCACGTAAAAGTAAGATCTTAACCGGCCTTTATGTTGGTTCTTACTTCGCTAATAAATATTCGGCAAATGCCTATAACGGTTATGGATACGATGTAGACGGCAACCGCAATTCCTTTGACAATAGCCTGATGAAGTTTAAGATTCAGAATGAATATGGAGGTGCCTGGGGACGAGATTACGTAGCGGAGGCACTTGGTGTAGACCAAGGCAGATGGAAGTTTACCGAGAGCGACATGCCTTTCAACATGCGATACACGCCAGCCATTATGGTCGGAGTTAACTTTAAGATTTCCGTGGCAAAAAGGAGCTCGCTGCTTTTGAATATAAACGGAACCAAATTAAACGTAGAAGGCAGCTTCAGTATTCAGCTTGATAATCCCGCCAGTCCAAACCCTGCGGTCAATAAAAATACACTTTACTTCCCCATTACAGGTTCAGAGCAACGACTCCTTTGCCAGTTAGGATTTCAGCAACTCCTTGGAGGCGATGAAAAATTTAATTTTCTGGTAGAAGGGGGATTACTTGGTACTCTGGCTAAATTCGACCGTAATGTAATCTACATAAATAGTCTTCAGATTAACCTTTACGACTATACGAATCAAACGCTCTATTATTCGCCGTACCCCACAACAGTGCGCGTGGGCTTTGCACTGGGAGCCTTTGCCGGCTTAGGTGTCAACTTCGATGTGAACGCGAAATTTATTATACAGTTCCTTTACACACCAAGCTACGAACGAATAAATATTGGCACCGACAGTAAACAGAAGCTGCAAAGTGCCATTGGCATTCGGATGTATTATAAGTTCAAAAATGCACAGAGAGTGCCGTACGATCCCAATCAAAAACCATAGAATTATTTTCTTTATTAAGAGCCAGTTTAAATTTATATTGTAAAATTGTTTATAGTTTATTTTTGAGTGAAACGAGGCTCCCGATAGTTATCGGGATGAAGACATAATGGACGTATTACGTCGAAAAATTTAACGATGTTGCGGTCAAAAAGAAGCATAAACAAATTATTAGATAAATTTTAAACAGGCTCTAAGTTATAATTAAAAAGTAATTGCGTTTTTTAGCAAATTACATTAAATAAGCGCAAACTGTACTGCTTGTGGTTCGAAAATTTGTCTAATTTCGAAGCATCACTGCGTTTAATTACACTTTAACAATAAGTAGCTTTTTTTCTCGTTATTGTGTTGTTTCGCGATTGAAAATACAACTTGAGATAGAAAGTAAATGACATACAAAACACTTATAATACTGATTCTATTTATAACATCCGGTTTCTCGAAAGCCCAAAAATTTACCATCAGCGGTTATGTTTCCGACCGAAAAACACAGGAAAGACTCATCGGTGCAACGGTTTACGATGCCAAATCAAAACTTGGCACTACCACCAATGCCTTTGGATTTTTTAGCCTCACGCTCCCGCAAGACAGTGTGAGGCTTTTTGCTTCTTATATCGGTTTTGCTGCGCAGCGTAAAAATTTTCTCTTAAACGAGAATAAAATAATCAACATTGATCTTGTACCCGACAATGAATTAAAAACGGTAGAAATTGTTGCTTCGCAGGAAGAGGGCATTGAAGACCGCACCCGAATGAGTACAATTAATATTCCCATGGAGCAGATGAAAAAAATACCCGCGCTTTTAGGAGAAGTAGATGTGCTGAAAGTTTTGCAGCTATTGCCGGGAGTTAAAAACGGTGGTGAAGGGTCTACCGGACTTTACGTTAGGGGTGGGGGAGCAGATCAAAATCTAATTTTGTTAGACGGAGCTCCAATTTACAATGCCTCACATTTATTCGGTTTTTTTTCAACCTTTAATGCCGATGCGATTAAAAATGTAGAACTTACAAAAGGTGGATTTCCTGCAAGGTACGGTGGCCGCCTTTCTTCTGTTATTGATATTAATATGAAAGATGGGAACATGCGCAGGTACAATGTGGAAGGTTCTGTTGGTATCGTGGCAGCTAAAATTCTCGTGGAGGGACCCATCTGGAAAAACAGAACCTCGTTTATTTTTACAGCACGTCGCACGTACATCGATAGACTATTGAGTCCGATTGTGCGGGCGGCAAGCGGAAGCGAAGGTGGACTGTATTTTTATGATCTTAATTTTAAAGTCAACCACAAAATTTCTGACAAAGATCGCGTGTTTTTAAGTTTTTACAACGGTCTAGATAAATTGAAATTTGCAACTGGTGGCAGGTTTACGGGTGATATTAGTTACGGTGGGTATTTAAAATGGGGCAATACGCTTGGTGCAGCGCGCTGGAGTCATGTTTTTAACAGCCGTTTATTCTGCAACACCAGCGTCACCTATACAAAATACCACTTTGGCGTCGGGCAGGAAGTAAAAGATTTAAAAAATGATACCAAACAATCGTCTGATTATTTGAGCGGTATTAATGATTGGTCGGGTAAAGTAAATTTTGATTTTATGCCCTCACCCAATCATTACGTGAGGTATGGCGGCGCTTATACGTATCACACCTTTAAAACCGGCGCGCAGCAATATAAAACAAGCGGTTTTGACCGAGATGTAGATTCGGTTGGCGGAAATCCTTCTATCTATTCGTCGGAAGTGAGTATTTATGTAGAAGATGATTGGAAAATAAACAACAAATTCAAGATCAATGTAGGTTTGCATGGCGCAGGTTTTTTTGTACAGGACAATTTTTACAAGTCCCTTCAGCCGCGTTTTTCCGCAAGGTATTTATTACCTTATAACTGGAGTATAAAAGCCTCTTACGCTAGCATGATGCAGTTTGTTCATTTGTTATCGAATTCAAATGTCGGCTTGCCTACCGATCTGTGGGTGCCCGCTACAAAACTTATCAAACCGCAACGTTCTTATCAGGGTGCGGTTGGTTTGGCAAAAGGGTTAAAGTCTAATATGTATGAAATAAGCGTCGAAGGATATTATAAAGAAATGAAGGATATTATTGACTATCTGGATGGTGCTAATTTTATCGGTCAAAGTACCAACTGGGAATCAAAAGTAGCGCAGGGTCGCGGTTGGAGCTACGGCGCGGAGTTTCTGTTTCAAAAGAAAAAAGGAAAGTACACCGGCTGGATCGGTTATACCCTTTCATGGACAAACCGCCAGTTCAGTAAAATAAATGAAGGCAAACCCTACCCATACAAGTACGACAGGCGTCACGATATTTCGTTTGTAAACATTTATAAAATAAGTAACAAGGTTGACATTGCGCTCACCTGGGTTTATGGCACAGGTAACGCCATTAGTTTACCTTTGCAAAGTTATGTAGCCGCAGGTAACAGCACTGCGCCTTTTGGAAACGAGGTGCAATATTATGGAAGTAAAAACAATTACCGCATGCCCGCCTATCACCGTATGGATTTTAGTGTGAACAAACACAAGAAGAAAAAATGGGGTAGGGTTACCTGGAGTTTTGGAGCTTACAATGTATATGCCCGCCAAAATCCTTATTTCCTTTATTTTTCAAATAATCAATATGGACGCAAACAACTCACCCAGGTAAGCATCTTTACTTTTATCCCTTCTATCAGCTACAATTTTAAGTTTGACTTTAGAAATTATAAAGAAATATTTAAGGATGATGAGGAATTATTAGAATTTGAAAACCTGGGTCAACAAGATAAGTAAAATGAAAAAAAAGAATCAAATAGTTTTAGGTTTAGTATACGCGGTGCTTTTTATAACAGGCTGCCAAAAAATCATAGAGCCCAAAGATCTGCCCGAACAGGATCCACGATTGGTTTTAAATTGTTTGATTGATAAAGATTCACTTATAACGGTGAACGTTTCATCCAGTAAAAGTATTCTCAGCGGCAAGGATTATAAATTCCTTGATAACGCCACCTGCGTGCTTTACGAAGATGATCAGTTGATTGAGCAGTTGACTAATTTTAAAAACGGAAACTTTACGAGCAAATTAATACCAAAAATAAATAAAAGGTACACCTTAAAAGTGAGCGCATCAGGATTTGAAACTGCGGAAGGTAGCACAATATTACCCGATAGTGTTACACAACCAAGATCAGAACGCTACGACCTTGCAAACTCCAATTACCGCATTTTTAGTTTTGGAGGAGCAAGTCAGCCAATTTCAGGCGTCACAAAATGTAAACTCTGGATTAAAGATAATCCTGGCGTTAAAAATTATTATACCATGAGCCCTAAAGTAATGTTGTTCGACTCCTCCGGTAATGTGTTGAATTTAAATACAGGAGCTTATATTTACAACAACAATACATCTGTGAGTTCAGATGGATATAACGACGGGCAAGTGATTGAAATAACCGATGAAACACTCGTAAACGGCTCAGAGATTCAACTGGATTTTAATATTGGTATTTCAGGTGGAAGTCCTTCTGTGGCTTACGCGGAAGTTTACCTGACCGTTTCCAATACAAGCGAAGATCTTTATAAATACAACACCACACTCAGAAATCAGTTGTATACAGGAGTGAGCCTTTTTGCAGAACCTGTTTTGGTGTTTAACAATGTTAAGAACGGAATGGGCATTGTCGGTAGCATGTATTCCACTACTTTTTTTCTTTACAAAGCTCCTATCATCAAGCAATAGTTTTTTGATTCGACGGTCTTATTTTATTTTTTGACAGGAATATTCAACCAGCATAGTGCCGAATAAACGCGTTATTCATTCAGTTGGAATATATCACCATCCTAAACAGTTTCGCGCATTAAAGCAAAATCAAAGTTTTTAGTATCGCTTTCTGGAGCTGCTTTTCCACCTCAACCTGATCAGCATAAATCTCCCAACTTTTCACAACAGAAGCAACTTGATCAAGAATACGGTCTGCTTTTTTAATATTCATTTGGCGGGCAACTTCAACAAGGTCGCTTCTCTGGATAGTGTTACGCTTATTGTTCATACTTAAAGAATGCTGGCTAACCCAATCACTGCCGGGTCTATATGCGTGACAAATGTCAAAAGCAGGAGACAGACGCCAAACTCCCTCTTCATTCATAAGGAATGCAAAGTTTTTTGTATGGTCGTCACAGTTGCGCGCCATCACATTAAAGGCCATTCTGCGAAAGAGTTGTTCAGCTTGAGGATAGGGGAGTGCAAGCGTTCGCATGGTTTCAAAAAGTTGTTCGTAGCTATAAAGCATTACCTCATTAAAATCGTAATGTTGAAGAGCGCAAAAACTCTGCACGTGTAATTTTTTTCCGTTTTCGCGATCAAACCTTCTTGTCATAAAATGTGCTCTTCCATTTTCTTCAAGCAGGCGGCATTCTGTCATTTCAATACCTGCATCTTTTGCCATCAGGTAGTAAGCCATTTCTACGCGACCATAACCGCCGGAAGCGCCGAACTGTTTGTCGGTAATTCCATCAAATTTAATGATCCAGTGTGAAAAACCTTTTGGCGCTTCCGCCTGGCCACTTCTAACTTCACCTGTCTTTTCGTTAAAGGCGATGATTGCTTTTGCTCTCGCGCCTCCCGCTGAAGTGCCAATTTTTAAAACATCCAGCAAAGCTTTTTCCTCTTGCGTTTTTAATTTTTTACTGAAATCTTTTTTACCGCTGAGGATGGCTTCTGCTACTGAAATCAGATCATCCAGTTCGAGTTTTGAAACAGTGTTGGTTGATTTGGGAATAACGGGTTCAAATTCAAGAGCGCCCATGCCCCTCGTTCCTATGAAGCAAAGTGTTTCTACGGGGTTAAGACTATCGGAGGATCTTCCCTGCCTTGTTAACCAAGCATTGATAAGTGCGCTTCCATATTTGTCGGGCAAAACATCTGCTAACAATCCAGGTAGCCCTTTAAAGGTTTTAATGTTTCTTAGTTCAGGAAAAGTAAAAATGTGTTTTCCTGCCAGCTCAGTAGACATTTTAATCGGCGAAGGGTTAACACCTGTTTTTAAAAACCAGGGTTCGTACTCAAAAGAACCGAGCTCTGTAAGCGAATCCCAGGCAACTGCTCCAATAGTTTGACCCCAGAGCTTTACAAAGGCGGTTGTGATCATTACCAGTCAGATTTATTTTTAGACGCTTTGGATATTATTTTTGAAGCACGCTTGCGTTTAGCCATTTCCATTTCTGCAAGCAGAAGGGGGCTTATTTGTTGTTCTATTCTGAACGCATTAAGCACATGCAAAAGATTTAAGGCTCTCAAGAGTTGTATGAAGGTGATGAGATTTGCACGTTTTCCTTTTTCAAACTCGATAAGTGTTGATCGATTGACGCCGGCATCGCTGGCCAACTGGTTTTGGGTTTTGTTTTGACCAAGGCGATGGTAACGAATAAAAGCGCCAAGGATGGATACAAATGCATTATCACTGGATGAATAAAGTAATATGTTGTTATTTTCAGACATTATAGCATAAAATTACTATTAATGTTGGTTATTTACAACTTTTTTTTGATGGTATAAAACTCGGATATGTAAAAGTATACTCTGCTTGTATTCCGTTTTATTGCGGTGAAACCAAATGGTGACTTTCATTCGCTGAATTTTAGAGGTTATAAGAGAAAGAAAAATAGAAAGAAAGAGGATACTATCGGTGTTCTTCTCAGGAGTGTAATGCATGCTGGAATGTGGAGTGTAAGAATCTGGTTGACGATGTAAAAGAAGAAACGAAAAGTCTGAAAAAGAGAACACCCCGGTATTTCTACCGGGGTGCGCTGTTCTTTTACCCAAAAAAAACGAGAATTATGAAAATTCCTGACATAAAGATAATGATTCAACTATAAAAAACAAAAAAAATGCGGCATATTTTAAAAAAAAACGGTGAATGAGGTAAATCTTTAAGGGTGAACCCCGAAAACGTTGCTGGAATTTAATCGTGGTTTGTTATTAAAATGTTTGATTTCCTTTCAGAGCCTATCGCTAGGTTTAAGAAATTCCAAAAGACAAAAAGGCGCGATTCAATCCAGCATAGAT
>Ga0335394_10006722_pt1 | contig 12978 bp, 13 predicted proteins | sample MAT03_FD_205741 | JGI IMG/M metagenome (GOLD analysis project Ga0335394, IMG submission 205741) | Freshwater microbial communities from Lake Fryxell liftoff mats and glacier meltwater in Antarctica - MAT-03 (spades assembly) (version 2) ...
GCATGTAAACATGAATATTTAGAAATAGTTAAATTATTAATTAAAAATGGTGCAAATATTAATCAAAAAAATAATAATGGAACAAATTTATTAATGATTGCATCTTCTGATGGACATTTGGAAATAGTTAAATTATTAATTAAAATTGGTGTAAATATAAATGAAAAAGATAAATATAAATTTAGTGCATTATTATATGCATGTAAAACTGGAAAATTAAAAATAGTTAAATTATTAATTAAAAATGGAGCAAACATAAATGAAAAAAATGATAATGGATTTTTTCCATTAATGTTTGCATCTCAAAATGGACATTTGGAATTAGTTCAATTATTAATTAAAAGTGGTATAGATATAAATAATAAAGATATTGTTGGGTTTAATTCATTATATTTTGCATGTATACATGAAAAATTAGAAATAATTAAATTATTAATTAAAAATAATATAAATATAAACGAAAAAGATAATTATGGCAATTCTGCATTAATTTATGCTTGTAAAAGTGGGAAAATAGAAATAGTTAAATTATTAATTGAAAATGGTGCAAATATAAATGAAAAAGATAATAAAAGTATATTACAACATGCTAAAGAATATAATCAAATAGAAATTATAAAATATTTTGAAATTTTTATTTAATTTAATTTATTTTTTTATTCCCTCTTTTTTTTTTAATAACATTAATAAAATAAATAAAATAAAAAAAATGAACTTATTTTATTCAATAACCTTGTATTTATGGGATTTTATTTTTTCAATAATTGATAAAAAAGATATAAAAATATTAAGAATAATTTGTAAAGATTTTAGAAATATTTCAACTAATTATTGGATTCAAAATATACCTAATAAAGAAGTTAATAATTATGTTATTAATAACCAAAAATTAAATTTTGGTATTAGGTTTATTAATTTAAAAAATGAACAATTTGATTTAAAAAATGTAAATAATAATTATTTATTATTTTTATCTTGTAAATATGGATATTTAGAATTAGTTAAATTATTAATTAAAAATGATACAAATATAGGTAAAAAAAATATTTTTGAGTGTACTCCATTAATGTATGCAACTAAATATGGGTATTTAGAAATAGTTAAATTATTAACTGAAAATGGTACAAATATAAATAAAAAAGATAATAATGGATTTTCTATATTATTTTATGCATGTAAATATGGAAAATTAGAAATAGTTAAATTATTATTTAAGTGTGGTATAAATATAAACCAAAAAGATAATTATGGTCAAAATGCATTAATATGTGCGTGTGAAACTAAGTATTTAGAAATAGTTAAATTTTTAATTGAGAATGGTGCAAATATAAATGAAAAAGATAATAAAGGAAAGGATGCTTTACAATATGCCAAAGAAAATAACCAAATAAAAATTATAAAATATCTTGAAACTTTTATTTAATTTATTTTTTTTATTTCTTTCTTTTTTTTTTTATAAATTTCCAACAAAAATAAAAATAAATAATAAACAAAAAATGAATTTCTTTTATCCAATAACCTTATATTTATGGGATTATATTTTTTCAATAAGTGATAAAAATGAAATAAAAATACTAAGAATAGTTTGTAAAGATTTTAAAAATATTTCAATTAATTATTGGATTCAAAATATACCTAATGAAGAAGTTAATAATTATTTTATTAGTAATAAAAAATTGAAATTTATTATTAGATTTATTATTTTACAAAATAAACAGTTTGATATTAAAAATTTAAATAATAAAGATTTATTATTTTTATCTTGTGAATATGGATATTTAAAAATAGTTAAATTTTTACTTAAAAATGGTGTAAATATAAATCAAAAAAATAATGATGGCTTAACTGCATTAATTTGTGCATCTGAAGCTGGATATTTAGAAATAGTTAAATTATTAGTTCAAAATGATGCAAATATAAATGAAAAAGATAATTATGAATATACTGCATTAATGTGTGCATCTATAAATGGATATTTAGAAATAGTTAAATTATTAGTTGAAAATGGTATAAATATAAATGAAAAAAATAATTATAAATATACATCATTAATGTATGCATCTATAAATGGATATTTAAAAATATGTCAATTATTACTTGAAAATGGTGCAGATATAAATGAAAAAAATCATAATGGTTCGAGTGCATTTATTTTATCAGCTGAAAATGAACAAATAGAAATAGTTCAATTATTACTTGAAAATGGTGTAGATATAAATGAAAAAGATAATTTTGAATATACAGCATTAATGTATGCCTCTATAAATGGATATTTAAAAATAACTAAATTATTAATTGAAAATGGTGCAAATATAATTGAAAAAAATAATTATGAATTTACACCATTAATATATGCATGTAATTTTGGATATTTAGAATTAGTTAAATTATTAATTGAAAATGGTGTAAATATAAATGAAAAAGATAATAATGGAAAAAATGCTTTACAATATGTTAAAGAAAATAACCAAATAGAAATTATAAAATATCTTGAAAATTTTATTTAATTTATTTTATTTTTTATTTCCTCTCTTTTTATTTTATTATAATTTTATTATAATTTTATGTCATTAAAAAAAAAAATAATAATAAATAAAAAAATGAATTCATTTTATCCAATAACTTTATATTTATGGAATTATATTTTTTCAATAATTGATAAAAATGAAGTGGAAATACTAAGAATAATTTGTAAAGATTTTAGAAATATTTCAACTAATTATTGGATTCAAAATATACCTAATGAAGAAGTTAATAATTATTTTATTAGTATTCGAAAATTAAAATTTAATATTAGATTTATTATTTTACAACATGAACAATTTGATTTTAAAAAAATAAATACTAAATACTTATTATTTAAATCTTGTTATAATGGATATTTAGAAATAGTTAAGTTGTTAATTAAAAATGGTACAAATATAAATAAAAAAGATAATAGCGGAAGCACTCCATTAATATATGCATGTAAAAGTATTGATGTTGAAATAGTTAAATTATTAGTTAAAAATGGTGCAAATATAAATGAAAAAGATGATAATGGAAATACTCCATTAATTTTTTCATCTTATAATGGTAATCTTGAAATAGTTAAATTATTAATTAAAAATGGTGCAAATATAAATCAACTAGATACTTATGGATGGACTCCATTAATTTTTTCATCTTATAATGGTAATTTAGAAATAGTTAAATTATTAATTGAAAATGGTGCAAATATAATTGGGAAAGCTAAATACGGAAAAAATGCCCTACAATATGCTAAAGAAAATAATCAAATAGAAATTATAAAATATCTTGAAAATTTTATTTAATTATTTTTTTTTCCTTTTTTTATAAATTTTTTATTATTAATATCAAAAAAATAAATAAATAAAAAAAATGAATTTATTTTATTCAATAACCTTATATTTATGGGATTATATTTTTTCAATAATTGATAAAAATGAAATAAAAATACTAAGAATAATTTGTAAAGATTTTAGAAATATTTCAATTAATTATTGGTTTCAAAATATAATTGATAAAGAAGTTAATAATTATTTTATTAGTAATCAAAAATTAAATTTTAGTATTAGATTTATTATTTTAAAAAATCAACAATATGATTTGAAAAATGTAAATAATAATAATAATAATTTATTGTTTTTATCTTGTAAATATGGATATTTAGAAATAATTAAATTATTAATCAAAATTAATATAAATATAAATCAAAAAAATATTAATGAAATTCCTTTATTAATGTATGATAAATGGATATTTAAAAATATGTCAATTATTACTTGAAAATGGTGCAGATATAAATGAAAAAAATCATAATGGTTCGAGTGCATTTATTTTATCAGCTGAAAATGAACAAATAGAAATTATAAAATATCTTGAAAATTTTATTTAACAAATTATTTTTTATATTCAAAAATTTATATTAAAAAAAAAATTTGTATTATTGTTTAATAGTTAAATTTTTAAAATAAATAAAAAATATGAAAAAAAAAATTGTTAAATTTAATAATTATCCTAGTTTTTCAGAATTAAAGGATATCATTTTATATAGTTTATCTGGAAAACAATGGAAAATTATTGGTGAAAAACCATTAGGATCTGGTATGGAAGCTATTGTTTGTTTAGGTGAATTAATGGAATCAAAAATAAAAAAGTATTATGTTGCAATTAAAATTGCTTATGATAATACAAGTTTATTTTATGAAAAAAATATTTTAAAATCTTTAAAAGATATTAAAGAAGGATTTCCAAAATTAATTGATGAAGGTTTTGATAAAGAAAAAAAAATAATTTTTTTTATGGAAGAATTATTAGGAGATACTATTGAAGATATATTTAAAAAAAATAAAGGTTTTTCTAATTCAACTTTAGCAAATATAGCTATACAATTAATTAATTCTTTAGAAAAAATTCATGAAAAAGGTTATGTAATAAGAGATATTTCATCAAAAAATATATTAAATGGTAGAGATGATAATTCAAATAAACTTTATTTTATTGATTTAGGTATTGCTCAATCTATTAATAAAACAGGTGAAAAAAAACATATCGATATTTATAAAAAACAACAATTATTTGAAGGTACACCTATTTTTGGAAGTATTAATGGATTAATTGGTAAAGGTCAAACAAGAAGAGATGATTTAGAATCTTTGGCTTATTTATTAATTTATTTAAATAAAGGAAATTTACCTTGGGAAAAAAAAGCTAAAAAAATTAAAAAATGGACAATGAAAAATTATCAAAATTTATCTATTGAAATAAAAAATTTCCCAATAGATGAATTATGTTTAGGTTTACCAAACAATTTTAAAAAATATTTAAATATTGTAAGAAAATTAAATTTTTCAGAACAACCAAATTATGAATTATTAAAAAATTTATTCGAAAAAGAATCTAAAAAAAAAAATTCAGATTTTTCAATTAATAAAATTGAATCTAAAAAAAAAAATTCAGATCTTTTAATTAATAAAATTGTTTCTAAAACAAAAAAAAGGAAAATTGTGTCAAAAAGTCAATTAAAAACATCTTCTAAAAAAAAAAAAATTAATTAAAATTACCTTTTAAAAAAAAAACAAATATCTTAAATATATATATATATAATAAATAAATAATAATAATAATAATGTCTGATTTTGATTCAGATTTTAATAAAATTATTGAATATTTTGAAACTGATTTAAAAAAATTACTGGAAATTCAACTATTTTTCAAATTAAAAATATTCAAGATTTACTATATGGAATAAGAAAATGGTAATATTAGTAAAACTATAAAATTATTAGAAGAAGAAAAAGAATTTAAAGAATTTATTTTAAAGTTTGAAGAGATAAAAAAAAAAGAATTAAAATTTTATTGTTTATTATTCAAAAATAAAATAATAATAATAATAATAAAAAAATTATTTTTTATTAGAATTCTTCTATTTGAAAATCTTCTTCTGTTTGGAGTTCTTTTCTAAATATTTGAAAACCATATTTTTTAGTTTGAGAATTATAAAATGATGAAACTACTACGTTTGCGTCATTACTCATATTTACAGCTAAACCATTCATAGGATTATTTGTTGAAATTATATCAGTAATAGCAATTTTATTTTGATTTATATCATATGAACCTATAAATAAATCTGGTGTTAAAGTTCCAATAATAAATGCTGAGCCATCATTATTTATAGCAGATGAAGAAAAAAATAAAGGAGTAGATCTAATAATATTATTTGGAATAAATCCTCTTTTAAATATTATTTGAGAATTAATACCTTGTGTTTCTATATTTACAATTTTAGCTACACCTTCACCAGGATTATCATTTAAAGTAGGTAAACCTGTGAATAAAACAAAATTTTTATTATTTGAAAAAATTCTATTAGTAGAAAATGTATCCACTAAACTAAATCCTGTTATAATATTATTATTTGTTTCCCAACTATTTTGATTATTTTTTCTAAAAGTTTTAATATTAAAAATATTATTTATAACTTCAAATCCTGATAATAATATATTTACATCCAAACCTACACCAGAAATATATCTTGAATTTGCAATTAATGATTTAGTAAACGATAAATAAGGATTTGAATTTGAAACCGAAAAAATTTTAATATCATTACTATTAGATCTATTGCCTGTTAATAATGAATTTACTGTTAAATTATTTGTACATACTAAAGTATTATAAGAAGTCACAGTATTTGTATTTTGATTTACTAAAATATATTCATTATTTTCTTGGTTTTTTAAAGCTATATAAATTATATTATCAATATTTAAATTACCAATAAATATTATTTTTAAATCATCAGTTGCTGTAATACAATAACCAAAAGATATATTAGAAGCTGAATTATTTTTTATTGAAGAACTTAATTTCCAAAATCCGTTCATAAATTCATAAATTTCTATTCTACCCATAATATTTGGTGGATCAGGGTTTTTGTAATAAGGGTTTCCAAATATCACTTTTGTTCCTTCATTATTAATAAATAAATTTTGGTTTGGTATTCCAATTAAAAAATTGTTTAATTCAACATCAACTGTTTCTGATATAAATTTTTCTTTATAAATTATTTTTGGTATCGGAATAGTTGAAGATTCTTGAGTAGAACTAATTTCTTCTTTAAAAACAACATAAATTAAAATAAAAATAATAGCTATAATAACAATTATAATAGAAAATACAATTAAAAATATTTCCCAACCTTTCAATTTTCTTTTTCCTTTTTTTGCATCCATTTTTGAATTATCTTTTTTCTTTTTTTTTCTTCTTCTTCTAGCATCACTTCTTTTTTTTTATTTTCTTAAATAAATAAATTTTATTTTAATCTTAACATTATAATTTATAAATATTTTATTTTTATTGAAATCTTTTTCAAAAAGAAAAATAAAAAAATATATTATATATTATTTTCATTAATAGAAAAAATAAAAAATAAAAAATAAAAATAAAAATTCATTTTTTTTTTAAAAAAAAAGTATTTAAAATAATAGTTTAAAATATATACATATATAAATTTTTAAGAAAATTGATAAAAAAAAAATTATTAAAAAATGCCTGGAAAAAGAAAATTAGTTAAATTAAAATCAACTACTCCTGATAAAAAGAGAGTGAAATATAGTAAAGAAAGACCTTCAAGTAAAAAAAGATCTTCTAGTAAAGGAAGAACTCCAAGTAAAAAAAGATCTTCTAGTACTAGAAGATCTCCAAGTAGAGGAAGATCTCCAAGTAAAGGAAGACCTCCATCTCCAAGTAGAGGAAGATCTCCAAGTAAAGGAAGACCTCCATCTCCAAGTAGAGGAAGATCTCCAAGTAAAGGAAGATCTCCAAGTAGAGGAAGATCTCCAAGTAAAGGAAGATCTCCAAGTAAAGGAAGATCTCCAAGTAGAGGAAGATCTTCTAGTAAAGAAAGATCTCTTAGTAGAGGAAGATCTCCTAATAAAAAAAAAATTCCTACACCGTTAAATAGAAGAAATTCAGGATCTAAAAAAACATCTTATAAAAGAAAAGTAGGTCGACCACGTAAAATTAAATCAAGAGAAAACAAAAAAGAAGAATTGAAAAATAAAAGTCCAGAAACAGAAAAAATTAACGAAAAAGATATGAAAAGTGGTTCTTTTATTTCACTAATTAAAATTATGGAGAATAATAAAGATATTAAAGATTTTGTAAATTTATTCTCAACTAGTTTTGAAAATGATAATGAGTTTCAAAATTATTTAATGAACTCTTTATTTTCTAAAGAAGGAATAACTTTATTTATTCCTTCAAATAAAAAAATTATGGAAGCAAAAGAAATGAAAGTAAAAGAATTAATGAAAAATAAAAATGATAAGGTAAATAATGAACATAATATGAAAGAAGAATTAAAAAAAGTTATTATGAATCATATTGTTTGTGGAAAACTTACTAAAAAAGAAATTATGAACGAATTCAAAAAAATAAAAAATTTAAACTCACCAAAATTAAAAGTACCAGAATTTTTTGTTCTTTCAAATAATATTTTAAAATCAAAATTACCTATTTTAGTAGAAAAAAATTCAAAAGGTATTTATTACAATAATTCTAAAATCATGAAAAGTGATTTAATGATTAAAGAATTATTAAATTTTACCAATGACAAAGGAAATAAAAGTAATATTACAATACATTTAATTGAAAATATAGCTTTTCCAGATAAACCAATAACTAGTTTTTCAGAATTAGGTTTACCTATTTATGGTAAAATTATTGAGGAAAATTGTGAAGGTACGAATAAAAATATAAGTAAAAATACAAATAAAAAATTGGAAACTACAAAAGAAGATTCTGAAATTAACAAAAATTTTAATTTTTTTGTAGATGGACTCAAAGAAACTAATTATAGTAGTTTTGGTACTATTCTTAATACTTTATTTACAAATAGTGAAACAAAGAATAAAACAAAAAATTTATTTAAATTATTATTAAAACCTAATGGATCTACTATTTTCTTACCTAATAATGATGCGATTAGTAAAGTATCAGAATTATTAAAAAAATTAAATCAAGATAAAATTTTAACTATTATTGAAAATCATATTATTAGAAAAAATTTATCTTTTAAACAAGTTCAAGACCTTTTAACAGAATCAAAATCAGGTCATGTTCACTTTATTAATTCAGCTGTTAAAGGTAGAAATGATTTATATATTAGATTAATTGAAGGAGAGGTTGTAATAAATAATGCAAAAATTATCAATACTGATATAAAACTTTTTGAAAATTCAAATAAACCAGAATTTAAAAATTTACAATTTCATGGATTAGAAGATGTTATTATAGCTATTAATAAAATTTGTTTTTTAAAAGATTAAAATTTTTATATTTTTTATATTTAATTTTATTTTTAAATATTTATACAAATTAACAAAATATATATATATAAAAAAAAAATTATTTTTAAAAGATAGCACTTTTTGTTTGTTTTTTGATAGGAAATTTTTTATTATTTAAATTTTCTTTTTTGAATCTTTCAGGAGATGAAATATAATCAAATTTATAATTTTCAGGGTATATTAAGGAATTAATTTCTTTAACCATAAAACTTATATTTAAAACTACAATTTTATTTTCAATAAACCAATTATTTGATATAAAATTCTCAATTTTTATGGTGTTAATTAAAATATTAACATATTGTGCATATAAAATATATTCAAAAAAAAAATTAAATAATTTTTTATAATCAGTTTGATTTAATTTTAAATATTCTTTAAAACTAAAATTTTTCCATAATAAACAAAGTAAAATATTATTAATTTTATCTTCTTCTAAACTTTCTTTTAAATTTTTATCAATCACAATAATTTTTAATAATTGATTAAAAAATTTTGTTAATTGTTGAAATTTTAAATATAAAAAATCAATAGTATAATTATCTAAATTGTAAATCTTTCTAAGATCAATATTCGTTAATGAACAAATATCATTCATATTTTCAATTAATAATTTCATTTTTTTTTTTTGTAATGAGATTAAAAAGGAGAAGAGTTAATTAATTTTTTTTTCTTCTTTTGATAATAAAATATTAAAATTGAAAAAAATATAAAAGATAAATAAAGGTGAAAAGAAAAAAAAATTTTGTTTATCTTTTTTAATTTCATTTTAAAGAAAAATTTATTGTATTTTTGTATTTATATTTTTAATTATTAAAATTCAACATTCAGATTAAAATTAAATTATTTTTTTGTGTTTTATGGAGAATAATATCCATTCTGTACGAAAACATTTTGTACTCCGTAGTGGAAAAGTGATTTGATTTTCTCACGGATGACGATTTAAAATTAAACAACCGAAGAAGGATCTTCAGATTTTTTAATTACTGTTAAATAAATAATAATAAGAAAAGAAAAAATTATTATAGAAATAGATGAAATTAAAATAGGAATTTTTTTAATTAATATTGCATAAACTAACCAAACAATACTTGCAATCAAAGAAAGAGTTTGAAAGCTTAATATAGTTTTTTCATTACCTAAACCAGAATAAACTAATATAACACTTACTAAATGAGACGATATAGAAATAGAAGAACCTAAATAACCTGCTATTTCATAACTTTTTATTTTTTTAATATAAGCTTTAGAATTTATATCAATTGATTCCTTTTTTTTTTCCATAATTTTTATTTTTTTTAATAATAAAAATAAAAATATTATTACTAATAATTAAAATTCCATTAAGTAAGTATTTTTTTAATTATATTTTTATTGTATACAAAAAAAAAAAATTTTTCTTACATTCCTCCCCTTTTTATTATTAAAATTAATTTTTATTTGATATTCCCATTATAAAATTATAATTTGTTTTTATAAAAATTCAATCTAAGTTTAATAAACTTTTCCATTAAATTAAATGTAAACTTTTGTTATTTTTTTTTCATTTGTTTTAAAAGATTATTAATTTTCTTCTTAAAAATTTCACTACATAAAAAGAAACACAGATCTCTTATAATCGATCAAAAAATTTTTATTCACTAGATCAAAATTTTCTTAAATTTTTGTGAATTTATTTTTTTGACATTTTTATTTTTTTCTCAATTATTCTCAATTATTTATCTTTATAAGATCAATTAATAAAATATGTTCAAAAAATTTTTCATTACAAATTTATTTTTTTTTTAATACATGATCAATGAAAAAAAAAATTATCAATTTATTATATTTTTATATCTGAAAATTAATTTACTTTTTCAATACATAATTAATAAAAAATTTTTATAAATTTTTTTTCTAATTTTATTTTTAAAAATCTTCTTCTTTTTTTTTATTATATACACAAAAATGAATAAATTATGGCTAAGTATTATTTACTTAGAATTTATACATAAAATGAAATATAATACATTACACAATAATACAAAAATTGACCTAAATTGTGAAGAGGAAAAAAATTTATCAATATCTCTAAAATCAATTAACTGTGATTTATTAATTAATAATTTTATTAAATCTTTACAAGATAAAACTTCAAAAAAGGAACTTTTTTTTAAATTTTTATTCAAAAATTTATTAAATATTTTGAATGGATCAACAACGTGTCAAAAATTAATAAATTGTGAAATGGGAATTATTAAATATTTAAATGAAACTCTTCCAGAAGAAAATATTATTTTTCCAGAAAAAAACATTGGTTATTCTGAAGAAGAAGAAGAAGATGAAGAAGAAGATAAAAAAGAAGATGAAGAAGAAGATAAAAAAGAAGATATTCTTCTTTCTGAAGAAGATAAAGAAGATAAAGAAGAAAAAGAAGAAGAAGAAGATAAAGAAGATATTAGTCTTTCTGAAGAAAAAAAAGAAGATAAAGAAGAAGATAAAGAAGATAATAAAAATTTAGGTATTTATGATTATTATATTTTAATTTTTTAAAAATTTAATTAATCTTTAAATAAAGATAATTTCGCACATTATGAAATAAATAATTATGATTTGTTTAGTGTTGCTTCTTCTCCTTTTGACAATAATTTTGACAATAATCATGAATTATTTAATTTAAATGATATTAATCTACATTTTCATGAATTACCCCGTAACGATGTTGTTATTGGTAAAAACCCAGATAATTTAAATTCTTTTGGAGGTCAAATTAACAATTCTGAAGATCAAATTAACATTTCTGAAGATCAAATTAACAATTCTGAAGATCAAATTAACAATTCTGGAGATCAAATTAACATTTCTGAAGATCAAATTAACAATTCTGAAGATCAAAATAACATTTCTGAAGATCAAATTAACAATTCTGAAGATAAGAAAAATGAATTAACAAAAGAAGAAGTAGATAAAGAAAGTTTAATTGATAAAATGGAGATTGAAAAAATTATTAATTCTAAAAGAAATATTTCAAAGAAGAAAATTGAAAGAAAAAAAGATAAAGAAATAACAACTGAACCAATTATAATTAAAAGAAGATCTAAAAAAAGAACTATTAGAATTTTTGAAGAAAGGAAAACAAATAGAGTGTATTTTAAATATGTTGATAAAGATGTCAGAAAGAAAAAAGTATATATAGAAGAAATTGATACTAAATTAAAACCTTTTAAAAAAAACCATCGAAAACAGATGCTCTTAAATGTTATAAAATTTTTAGATGAAGACTCAAAAAATTTAGATATTAATCAAATAAAAATAAATACGATTATTTATTCAGAAGTTAAGAATTTATCTCCAAATAGTACTACTGAAGATATTACTGAAGATATTACTGAAGATATTACTGAAGATATTACTGAAGATATTACTGAAGATACTACTGAAGATACTGAAATTAAAATATCGGATAATTTTATAATATTTAAAATTGGAAAAATTAATTTATCAACAAGTTATTTTCTGAATAATAGTCGTGTTATTCCATTAGGGTATAAAGGTCAAAAGATTTTTCGACCTGGAAAATCCTCAACTGTTCGTTATATTATCGATTTTGAAATTGTAGATTCCGAAGGAATTCCTAATCTAAAATTATTTACTAAAAAAATTGTAACCATCAAGGATCCAATTACAAATGTAACTACTGAAGAGGAAAATATTATTGAAGAATATTATAACAAACAATTTAAATCTTTTGTGCAACCTCTTAACAAAATTATCGTAGATAATGGAAAAACTTCTTCAAAGGTCAATGCTTATGATGTATTAAAAATTTTTTTGTTTTATTTTATTTATAACACTTTTTAAAAATAGTTTCTTGGTTTTGGCAACAAGAAAATAAAAAATTGCATTGAAAAGCTACCCAATTATAAAAATATGTTAAAATTATGTGGAAAATGATTATGCAAATTTTAAACAGTAAAATAAAAGTATTTTTTCTAACTAATAATTCAAAATAAAAATAAAAAAAGAAAGAAAAAATTAAACTTGGAGAAAAAAAGAAAGAAAAAATTAAACTTGGAGAAAAAAAGAAAGAAAAAATTAAACTAGGAGAAAAAAAGAAAGAAAAAATTAAACTTGGAGAAAA
>Ga0335394_10006724_pt1 | contig 12976 bp, 9 predicted proteins | sample MAT03_FD_205741 | JGI IMG/M metagenome (GOLD analysis project Ga0335394, IMG submission 205741) | Freshwater microbial communities from Lake Fryxell liftoff mats and glacier meltwater in Antarctica - MAT-03 (spades assembly) (version 2) ...
GGCGACCGGACCGGGGTGCGAGGTCGGATCGTGCGAGGTCGGATCGTGCGAGGTCGGGAGCTGACCCGCGCTCAGCGGCCGTGGACGAAGACGTCATGCCACTGCTCGAGCGCCAACAGGGTCCAGATGCGGACCGACTCGTCGCGGCGACCAGAGTCGTGGACGTCGAGGAGGTCGGTCACCGCTCGGCGGTCCATCACCGTGCCGACGAACGAGTCCGATGCCAGGAGCGAACCGCGGGCCAGGTCCCGCAGGTGGCCCCGGAACCAGGCGTCGAGGGGCACGCGGAACCCCACCTTCGGGCGATCGACGATCGCGGCGGGGAGGTGCCGGCGGGCGACCTCCTTGAGCACCCACTTGGTCTGACGCCCCCGTACCAGGACGTCCGACGGCAGTGAGGCGGCCAGTTCGACGAGCTCGTGGTCCAGCAGCGGTGGCCGAAGCTCGACCGACGCGGCCATGGCCATGCGGTCACCGCGCTCGAGGAGGTTGTCGGCCAGCCAGCAGGTGCGGTCATGGGCGAGCATCCGTCGCACCGGATCGTCGTCGGGCGCCCACCGAGCGGCGACCGACCGGCTGGGGACGTCGCCGAGGAGACGGCGTCGCTCCCCGGCGGTGAACGCCGCGAACCAGGTGGCGATCTGCTCCGCTTCGGTGGGCGCCGCGAGCGCGCGCAGCGCGACCCGACCGCGACTGGCCGATGCCGGGAGGGCGCGCTCGGCCCAGTTGAGTGCAGGGCCCCGGACGAGCGCCGGCAGCCGCTCGGCGGAGCGACCCACCCGGGCCACGCGGTACTTGGGATAGCCGGCGAAGAGCTCGTCGCTCCCCTCCCCCGACAGCAGGACCTTCACGACCCCCGAGGCCTCCGTGGCGAGGGCGTGCACGGCGACGTCGGCCGGCTCGGACAGCGGAGCGTCCCGGAACCAGGTGAGCCGCCGCCACTGCTGCTCGAACGTGGCGGGGCCGAGCACCACCTCGTGGTGCCGCGTCCCGAACTGCTCGCTCACGCGGCGGGCGTGCGGGAGCTCGTCGTAGCGAGGATCACCGAAGCCCGCAGCGAACGTCTCGATCGGCTGCCCGCCGCGCTCGGCGGAGGCGAACGCCACGATGAGGCTGCTGTCCACCCCACCGCTCAGCAGCGAGCCCACCTCGACATCGGCGACGAGCGCTCGCTGCACGGCGGTGACGAGCCCTCGTTCGACCGCATCGATCGCATCGACGTCCGAGATCGCCTGCGGCGGTTCGTCGGGCACCCGCCAGTACGGCTCGAGCAGCAGGTCCCCCTCCCGTCCGACGCGGAGCCGGTGACCGGGCAGGAGCTTGCGGACCCCCTTCACCAGGGTGAACGGCGCGGCGACCGCTCGGAGCGTCAGGTACGAGTCGAGCGACTCCAGGTCGACCTCCGGCGGGTTCGACAGAGCCGGCAGCAGGGCCTTGATCTCGGATGCGAAGGCGAACGAGGTGTCATCGGCCACGTAGTACAGGGGCAGCACACCGAGGCGGTCGCGGTACAACCACAGGTCGTCGCCATCGTGAACCGCATAGGCGAACTGGCCCTGGAGGCGCTCGACCGCCCGGTGGCCGTGACGCTGGTGGAGCGCCAGGAGCACCTCGGTGTCGCCGCCGGTTCGGAAGGGGTACCGGCAGCCCGCGCGCAACGACGCGTAGTTGAAGATCTCGCCGTTGAACGTGACGTGCGAACGTCCATCGGCCGACGCCATGGGCTGGCGGCTCCCGGCGGGGTCGATGATGGCGAGGCGCCGGTGCCCGAAGCCGACCGATCCGTCGACCCACACGCCGGAGTCGTCGGGACCTCGGTGGGCGAGGCGATCTGCCATCGCCTGCACCAGGTCGGCCTCGACCGGCCGACCGTCGAAGCGCCGAATGCCAACGATGCCGCACATGGGGCGACCGTACGCCCGCGCCACCGGCCGGATGCGGTGGTTCAGTGGATCCTCAGCGAGGCTTCAGGCCCGTTTCAGTGCCTCCTCAGAGCGGGTTCAGTCTCACCGACCACGGTGATCTGCGTGGACCTCTTCCTCTTCGATCCCGACGAGCTCGATCGGCTGGCCGCGTCCCGAGCGGCGGCGTATCGCTCCGCCCGGCCGTTCCCCCACATCGTGCTCGACGACTTCCTGCCCGATGCCGTCTTCGCCGAGCTCGTCGCCTCGTTCCCCGGACCCGACGAGCTCGCCTGGGTGCGCTTCGACGCGGAGCACGAGCGCAAGTTGGCCTCGGAAGACCCGAGCTCGCTCCCCCCCTTCGCCCAGCACGTGCTGTCCCAGTTCAACGCCGCGGCGATGACCGACTTCCTCGAGCAGCTCACCGGCATCGAGGGGCTGATCCCCGACCCGCACCTCTGGGGCGGGGGTCTGCACCAGATCGAGCGGGGCGGGCACCTCGAGGTGCACACCGACTTCAACTGGCACCAGCGCCTGCTGCTCGACCGGCGGTTGAACCTGATTCTGTACCTCAACGAGGACTGGCGACCGCAATGGGGCGGCGACTTCGAGCTGTGGGATCGGGACCTCACCGCCTGCCAGAAGCGGGTGACGCCGCTGGCCAACCGCTGTGTGATCTTCAGCACGACCGATCACAGCTTCCATGGCCACCCTGCACCCCTGGCCTGCCCGCCCGATCGCACCCGCCGGTCCCTGGCGCTGTACTACTACTCCAACGGCCGGCCGGCCGACGAGCTCGGCCCATCGGCCTCGACTGTCTTCCGGCCCCGCCCGGGCGAGGCGTGGCGCCGGCCCGGTACCTCCACGCGCCAGCGCGTCGCCCGATGGGTTCCGCCGATCGCGCTCGATGCTGCCCGGTCGGCCCGGTCTCGGATCCGTCGCTGAGGCCACCACGCCTGCGGGAACGCGTGACGGCGAGCCGACCACATCGTCGACCACGTCCGAACGCGAGGTCGGATCCGCCCGAGGGCACCTGCGCCGGCAGGGCCGACCCGTGCGGGCCGACCCTGCCGATCCATCGGAGCGATCCCCGATGTGGCGACGATGTGGTTATAGCGGGCGAGGTGCGGGGATCAGCGCACCCGTGGACGCGAGGGTGTTGTTGGTCCAGACGTTGCCGGCGGCGTTGGGATCGAAGCCGTACGCCGCGGCCGCGCCCCACGAGTTGTTGGGCGAGAACCTGTTGTTGGTCACCACGATGTGGTGCATGTTCGGCGGGTTCTTGCCCATGGCGCCACCGGTGAACCCGGCGCCGCCGTTGCCTTCGAGGTAGTTCGAGTCGACCGTCGCGTAGGCGCCGGCCCAGTCGTTGTTGAACGACACCGCGGCCGTCGAGTACTGCGGGTTGGCCTTCATCCAGTTGTGCTTGACGATGATGTTGCCGGCTCCACCGTTGTAGAAGAAGTTCTCCGTGTGGGTGGTGCCGTCGTAGGAGATGTCGTGCAGGTAGCTGTCCTGCACGGTCACGTTCTGGTCGGCCTTGGCGCCCTTGGCAGTGCCGTGGATGTCGCAACGGATGCACGTGTACTCGGTCTGGCCGATGCCCATGGTGTCGCCCGGAGTGTTGCGCCCGTCGATCTCGGTGTCGATGACGCGAAGGTTCTTGATGCCCCCGCCGCCGTTGGCGCCCGTGCTGATCAGCGCCGAGGTGCCGGCCGTCTTGCCGCCGTAGCAGCCGTGGTTCGACCGGACGAGGACGTTCTGGATGGTGACGTTCGACGCCTTCACGGCGATGCAGCCCTCGACCCACTTGTTGGCGAAGGTCAAGCCGTCCTGGGTGATGGTGACATCGCCGGTGACCTTCTGGAGCGGCGACTGTCCGGCGACGATCTGGGCGTTGGTCCAACCGGGAACGCCGGTGTTCGCCGCCCAGCACGATTCCGCCGCCGCCGTCAGGGCACAACCGCTGGGCGGCGTGGGCAGCGCCGGAGTGGTGGTGGTCGGCGACGGCGCGGTGGTCGTCGGCGTGGTCGTGGTGGCGGGCTTGATCGTGGTGGTCGGTCCCGGCGTGGTCGGTGCCACGTTGACCGTGGTGGTCCTGGTGAAGGTGATGTCGACCCAGTAGTTGGCCCCGCCGTAGCTGCTGGTCGGGAAGCCGTTCGCTGCGCCGTAGCGGTACACAGAACCGATGGCCGTGAGCGGGCCCTCGGTGAACGGTCCGTTGTTGAAGAAGCCCGACGTGGCCGAGTACCGACCGACCGTGGTGTGGTACGACGCGGTGTAGGTCGCGCCGGCGGTCACCGTGACGGGAGTCGGGAAGGTCACCGACTGCCACCCGCTGGCGGTCTCACCGGTGAAGGTCGCCGACGCCAGGCGGCTGCCCGAGCTGGACCACAGGCTGCCGACGTGGGTCCCTGTGTTCTCCGGTCCCTTGAAGAAGCGGATGCCGGTCACCGTCCCCGATTCCGTCGGACGGAACCTCACGCCGAGCTGGACGGCGTTGGTGTCCGGATCGGTGATCGAGGCCGGGGGCTCGCCACCGTAGAGGGTGTGGGTCGTCGTCACCTCGCACGCGGCGAGCGCCAGAGTGGCGACCACCAGGACCGGGGCGAGGGAAAACAGGGCGCGCCGGTGCAACCGGCGTGTCGTGGTCTTCATGAGGGGTGAGGGTTCCTTTGGGGCGCGTGAAGCGGGGGTCGAGGGTGTGGACGAAGCCCCGTCGCCGGCCCGTGTGAACGGACCCCGGCGACCCGGTGGAGGACCTGAAGACTCATCGGCGGCTCATCACTGGGCCTTTAGACCCAGAGCGTGGTTACCCGACTGCGCTGGGTCCACGGATCCCGGCGACACTGCCCGGGAACATGTCAGTTCGATGACGGCGAAAAGGTAGCGCAACACCGCGCGGGCGCGCCGCATCGGGGCACACATCTCTCTTCTTGTTCGTCGGGCGGGCCGACTCGACGGCGTTCTCGGCCGGAGCGCGAACGCGCATCCAGACGGATCGAAACCCATCCCACTTCGTCGTCACGCCGGCGCGGCAATGGCGATGGCGATGGCGATGGCGCGAGGGTCGCTACCGGTCGGCGCGGACCCGGCTGTCGGCCAGCACGTCGGTGAGCGCCTCCACCACGCGCACCTGCTGCTCGGCCGTGATCCCGGGGTACATCGGCAACGAAAGCACCCTGGCGGCCGCCGCCTCGGCCTCGGGACAGCGAGCGGTTGCGCTCCAGGGCGCGAACGCACCGAGGCGGTGCAGCGCGATCGGGTAGTGCGCGCCGGCACCGATTCCCCGCTCGGCGAGCGCCGCGATCACGTGGTCGCGGTCCGGTACCCGCACCACATACAGGTGCCACACATGCGTGTTGCCCGGTAGGGTCATCGGCCGCCTCGGCCCCGGGCCGTCGAGCAGCAGCTCGTCGTACCGTGCCGCCGCGTCACGGCGGGCCCGGTTCCACCCGACGAGGTGCTCGAGCTTGGCCCGCAGAACAACTGCCTGGATCGCGTCGAGCCGCGAGGTGAAGCCCACGCGAGCGTGGTTGGAGCGGTCGCCCTCGACCCCGTGGTGCCCGAGTGACCGGGCCAGCGCGGCGACATCGGCCCGGTCGGTCAGCACCGCTCCCCCATCGCCGTACGCGCCCAGGTTCTTGGTCGGGTAGAAGCTCGTCGCCACGGCATCGGCACCGGCGGCGATGCCGACGCCCCGAGCGCTCGCGCCCTGGGCCTGTGCGGCGTCGGCCACCACGACCAGGTCGTGCCGGCGGGCGATAGCTCCGAGCTCGGCCATGGGCGCCATCTGGCCGTACAGGTGGACGGGAACGATCGCCCGGGTCCGGGCGGCCATGGCTGCCTCGACCGCAGCCGGGTCGATCAGCAGCGACGCCGGGTCGACATCGACGAAGACCGGATCGGCGCCCGCCCGCACCACCGCCTCGGCCGTCGCCGCGAACGAGTTCGCCGGCACGATGACCTCGTCCCCGATCCCGACCCCGCAGGAGCGGAGCGCGATCTCGAGCGCATCGGTCCCGCTGGCCACACCGACGCCGTGGCGGGCGCCCGAGAAGCGGGCGAACGCCGCTTCGAACGCCGCGACCTCGGGACCGTCGGTGAAGGCGCCGGCGGCCATGATCCGCTCGAGCTCGGGCTCGATGCTCGACCAGATGGATCGGTGCTGCGGACGGAGGTCGACGAAGGGAACCGGGTCGGTCATGGGATCCTCAGGGAGTCGGACATCGGACGGGCGGACAACGGCGGTCGACGACCGGGGAGGCGCCGGGCCGGGTTGCCCGCCCACACCTCGCCCGGTGGGACATCGCGGGTGACGACCGCTCCCATGCCGACCAGGGCGCCGGCCCCGATGGTGATCTGCTCGCGGATCAGCGCACCCGATCCGATGTAGGCGCCATCACCGATCCGGACGCCGCCGGCGAGCTTGGCGCCGGCGCCGAAGGTGGTGAAGTCACCGATGCGGTCGTCGTGGGTGAACACGACGTGGGGCATCACGACGACGTGGCGACCGATGGCCACCGGCGCGGTCGTGACCACCTGGGCGAGGAGCACCGAGCCCGACCCCACCGAGGATCCGGCGGCGAGTGAGGCCGTGGGGTGCACCACGGTCGCGAAGCGCGCCTCGGCGACGGTCAGCGACCGCGCGATCGTCCGGCGGCTCTCGGTCGCGCCGGGTCGGCCGGTGCAGACCACGACGTGCGGCGGGTCGCAGGGGTCTCGGACGAGCTGTTCGAGGTGCGCGACTGGACCGAGCACGTCAAAGCCGTCCACCTCGAGTCCCACGGTGCCCGGCGCATCGTCGACGAACCCGAGCAGGCGCCAGGTGCGCCGTACGTCGGCGTTGATCGCGCGCACGCAGGCCGCCGACTCGCGGCCGAGGCCACCCGCCCCCACGATCACCAACGGGGTTGCGGTCCGCAGGGTCATCGGTGGACCTCCGCCAGGTCGCGGATCGTCGTGATGACGCGGTCCTGGTCGCGCTCGGTGAGCTCGTGGAACAGGGGCAGGATCAGCGACCCCCGGGTCAGTCGCTCGGTCGTGGAGAGGTCGCCGTGGGCGAGACCGGCACACGCCGGCTCCAGGTGAGCGGCCATGATGCCGCGCCGCGCCGAGATCCCCCGCTCGGCCAGCTCGGCCAGGACGCGGTCCCGCGGGAGGGGGAAGTCGGGGCCGAGCAGGATCCAGAAGGACTGGTGGTTGGTGCGACCCCCGGGTGGGTCACCGGGCATGGTCAGGGCGGGGAGATCGGCGAACCCCGCTCGGTAGCGGGCGGCGAGGTGGCGCCGCCGAGCGATGATCGCCGGCAGGCGATCGAGCTGCACCCGGCCCATGGCGCCCTGCAGATCGGTCATGCGGTAGTTGAACCCCACCTCGAGGTACTGCTCGATGCAGGCGCCGCCCCGACCGTGGCGCTCGGCGGCCCCGAGGCTCGTGCCGTGTTCCCGGAGGCGCCGGAGCCGGTCAGCGCGCTCGGCGTCAGTCGTGACGATCATCCCGCCCTCACCGGTGGTGATGATCTTGCGGGGATGGAACGAGAAGACCGCCGTGGTCGAGCCGGATCCCACGGGAAGGCCGTCGATCTCGCTGCCGACCGCGCACGCCGCGTCCTCGATCACCTCGATCCCGCGGGCACGGCACATCGCGTCGATCGCCGCCACCTCGGCCGGCATGCCGGCCTGGTGGACGACGATCACCGCCCGGGTCCGCGGCGTCAGGACGCTGGCGATCGTTGCCGCGGTCAGGTTCAGCGAGCGTTCCTCGACCTCGGCGAACACCGGAGTGGCGCCCGTGTAGCGCACCACGCTCGTCGTGGCGATGAAGGAGAGCGATGGCACCACGACCTCGTCTCCGGGCCCGACGCCGGCGACCACCAGCGCCAGGTGGAGCCCGGTCGTGCAACTCGACACCGCTACGGCGTGGTGGGCGCCCACGGCGGCAGCGAACGCTGCTTCGAACGCAGCCACCTGTGGACCCTGCGTGACCCACCCCGACGCCAGGACCGCCGCGACCGCCGCTTCCTCCTCGGCGCCGATCCACGGTTTCATCACAGGGACGACGGATCCGACGGGCGGCACCTGGATGGTGGGAACCGCCATCACGACACCTCCTCGGTACACGGCGCCGGCTCCGCCGGCCCGCCGAGGCCCAGGCGATCGGCGAGGTCGGTGCACCGGGCGGACCAGCGGTGACCACGAGCGAAGCTCCGTCGCCGATCGACGGCCAGTGGGTCCCGTGGGCGGGCCAGCTGCGCCCCGACGAGGTCGGCGACCTGCCCGGGTGTGGCGCCGATGGCGAGGTCGTCGTCGAGATCGAGCAACCCGGCGTCGGCGCTCGAGCGCAGCCACCGGACCACCTCGCAGTCGGTGCCGACGACCGGGCGGCCGACGGTCAGGTGCCCCAGGAGATCGAGCGGCAGACAGGCGCGCTCGTAGGGCGTGTCGACGAACGGGGCCAGCCCCACATCGATGCGCCCGAGGTAGGGGCCGATCGCGTCGGGCGAGCGGGGGCCGACCCACTCGACGTTCGATCGGCTCAGCAGTGTCCGCAGGTCGGCGGCGAGCGGGCCGACCGGGCCCCGGCCAACGATGAGGACGTCGTGGCCCCGGTCGGCCACCGCGTCGAGGACCTCGACGTCGACCTGGTTGGACAGCTCCCCCACGAAGCCCGCTGCCCGCCCTCGACGGGCCCGCCGGGGATCGTCGTCGTCGACCTCGACGACATCGCAGCCGTTCGGGAGAACGACGACCTCGACGCCCTGGGACCGGAACACATCACCCAGCACCGGGGACGCGGCGACCACCAGATCGACGGTCGAGAGGCTCCGATGCAGGTTGCGCTCGATCCGCTGCGGAGATCGGCGGGCCAACGCCGACCCAGAGAGGAAGTCATCCGCCGCGTAGAACACCCGCAGCTCTTCGTCGCAGGCGCCGAACCACGGATCGAACGAGGACACGATCATCGCCCGGACCCGGGGCGAGCCCAGCTCGGCCAGCGCCTGGCGCACCGCTCGGCGACCGAACGCGGTGTTGATCGATCCCGCTCCCATCCAGGGGCCCACGGCCGGGACACGCGGCGACAGCTCGGCGAGGGCGGGACCGATCAGCTGGAGGGGGTCCGGTTCGTCTTCGGCACGGGACCGGTCGACCGGGCGGACCGGATCGACGTACAGGACGGGGATGTGGCGGCCGAGCGCGGCGGCCAGGTGATGGACCGAGGGGCGGTGCCCGTCCCAGCGACGGGCCCCGCAGACGACCACGACGTCGGTCCAACCGATCGACGATCGGGGGGCCCGCATCAGACCATCGCCGCCCGACCCACGGAGCGCCACCAGGCCACGAGGTCGGCGAGCCCCTCGTCGAGACCGATCGACGCGGTGAACCCGAGCTCGTCCCGGGCCCGCTCGATCCCGGCCCGGCGATGGGCCACCGTAACGTGGTCTCGACTGGCGACGTGCTGCGGCTCCAGGTCGGAGCCCATGACCCGGGCCAGCCGGCCGGCGAGATCGATGAGCGACGTGGCCACGCCGGTACCGACGTTGAACACGCGGTCGCCACCCGGCACGGTCGCGGCGAGGACGTTGGCCCGGGCGACGTCGCGCACGTGGACGAAGTCCATGGTCTGGAGACCGTCTCCGTGGATCACCGCGGGCAGGCCGGCCTCGATCCGCTCCATCCACCGGATGAGGACCTCGGTGTACACGCCGTGCGTGTCCATGCGCGGGCCGTAGACGTTGAAGTACCGGAGGGCGACGTAGTCGAGCCCTGCCGTTCGATGCAGGCTGCGGAGCATGCCCTCGTCGAAGACCTTGGCGGCCCCGTACATCGTGTCGTTGGCCCAGGGGTGGTGGTCCTCGGTCGTGGGGAGCTCCTCGGCCTGGCCGTACACCGAGGCCGACGACGCGACGACGACCCGCCGCACGCCGGCCCGGACCGCCGCCTCGAAGACGGTGAACGCGCCGTTGACCAGCACGTCCACAGCCAGGCGCGGGTCCTCGGCGCACTGGGTGATGCGGATCGCCGCCTGGTGGTAGACGAGGTCGACGCCCGCCATCACCCGGTGCACGGTGGCCCGGTCGCGGATGTCCCCCTCGACCACCGTGAGGAGGTCGCGTCCCGCAACGGTCGCGAGGTTCTGCCCGGTGCCGCGCGAGAAGTCGTCGAGCACCACGATCTCGGCCACCCCCGTCGGGGCGAGTTGGTCGATGATCGTCGATCCGATCAGTCCGGCCCCGCCAGTAACGAGCACCCGGGCGCCCGCCAACTCGGGGACCAGGCCGGTCGTCGTGCTCTCGATCCCGTTCATGCGGCGCTCCTCGTCGTGCGGTCCAGGTCGACGAGCGAACCGCCGGCGGAGAGGCTCACCCGGGCGGCCTCGAGCAACTCGAGGACTCGTAGCCCCGCGCGACCGTCGGTCGCCGGTTCTCGCTCCTCGCGGATCGCCGAGACGAACTCGGTCACCATGTTGTGGAGCGCCTCGACCTCCGGCAGCGCCGGGGAGATGATCGTCCCGGTGCGGTAGGCAACCCGGAGCTCACGCCGCCGCTCCTCGGGAGTCCCGCTGAGGTCGACCCCGGTGTCGTAGAGGCTCAGGCGCTGCGAGGGCTGCAGATCGTCCCAGAGCAGCATCCGCTCCGAGCCGCCGATGATCATCGATCGGACCTTCGTGGGGCTCAGCCAGTTGACGTGGAGGTGGGCCAGCGCATCTCCGCCGAGCGGGAGGGTGACGTAGCCGATGCACGCCCGACCGGCGCCGACGGGGTCGACGCCGCAGGCCGCGACCTGCCGGGGTCGCTGCGACGCCGGCAGCACGTGGTCGAGGATCGACAGGTCATGGGGCGCGAGGTCCCAGACCACGTCGGTATCCGGGCGGATGAGCCCGAGGTTGATGCGCACGGCATCGACGTACTGCACGTCGCCCAGGACCCCGCTGCGCACCAGGCGGCGGATCTCCTGCACCGCCGGCGTGTAGCAGTAGGTGTGATCGCACATCAGGACCCGTCCCAGCCGGTCCGCAGCAGCGACCAGGCGCACACCGTCCTCGCGGGTCGTGGCGAGCGGCTTCTCGATGAGGACGTGACGACCGGACTCGATCGCGACGAGTCCGATCTCGGCATGGGTCGCGGCAGGCGTGGCGATCACGACGGCCTCGACCCCCGGGTCCGAAAGCACCTGGTCGAGATCCGCGGTGACCCCGACGGTGCTGTAGCGACCGACGACGGATCGGGCGCGGTCGGAGTCGAGATCGCACAGCCAGCGCACCTGGGCGCCGTCGTGGCCACAGAAGTTGCGCAACAGGTTCGGGCCCCAGTAGCCGGCGCCGATGATGGCGACGCCGACGGGACCCGATCGGACCCCACGGGGCACGCTGCTCGTGGTCATGGCTCTCCCTCGCGGTCGGAGTGGTTCATCGGATGTCGGGGTCGTCTTCGGCTCGGGTGGGTCGGTGCGGGGGTGGGTCGGCGGTGCGGGTCCGCTCGGACGGCGGGATCGCGGCGTCGTCCTACCGCTGGCGTGCTGGGCACCCGCCTGCCCTACGGGTCGTCGTCGATGATCGTCCCGAAGCCGAGACCCCAGAAACCGCCGATGACGGCGTTGATCGGGTTCCGGAACGACACCACGAGGATCTCGTCGAGCTCGTCGACCGTGTCGCCGAGGATCGGGATCGAGACGGTGGCGGAGGTCTGACCGGGCGGGATCGTCACGGTGCCCGAGCTCGCGGTGTAGTCCGAACCCGCCCCGGCCTGCGGGATGGTCAGGGAGGGGACGGGCAACGTGGTCCAGGAGACGGTGACCGGTGCGCTGCTCGGCGCGCTCAAGGTGATGGGGACCTGCAACGAGCGGGTACCGGTGTCGCCCTCGACCACCGTGCCCGATCCGGGGACCACGGTCGGCGGCGTCGGTGGAGGCCCGGTGCCGGTCGTGAAGACCACGTCCACCGAGTAGTTCGTCGCGTTCCAGGTCGCGGTGGGTCGGGCGTCGGAGCCGTACACGTACAGCCCGTTGCCGCCACCGTCACCGTTGGCCGGAGCGTGCAGCGGCCCCCGGTCGATCCCGCTGACGGCGAACTGACCAGCCGTGTACGAGTAGCCGCCGTTGGGCGCGAAGTACGACACGACGTAGGTGCGTCCGGCCTCCATGGCGACCGGCGACGCGAAGTTCGCCTGCTGCCACCCGCTCGCGCTCTCGCCGGTGAAGGTCACCGTCGCCAGCCGCACGCCGTCGTCTCGCCACAGCGACCCGGTGTGGGTCCCTGTGTTGGAAGGCCCCTTGTAGAACCGCACCCCGGTCACCTGCCCGGCCACGTCGGACCGCACCCGCATCCCCAACGACACCGCGCTCGAGTCCGCCTCGCTGAGGATGGCCGGAGTCGCAGTCGGCGCGAACAGCGTGCAGGGGCACGTCGGTGGCGGCGCCGTGCCGGCCGTGGTGAAGGACCACGTCAGCGGGTCCGCCAGGGGGTTACCGGCGGCGTCCTGCGCCGCCGAGACGCTCGCGGTGTGGGTACTGCCCGCGACGAGCGAGCCCGACGGCGTGAACATCGCCCGCCGGAGCGTCGAGTCGTAGCCGATCGACCCCGGGACCGTTCCCGACGGTCCGACCACCGACATGGCGATCGACGACGGCTGCACCGGCTCGCTGAACTGGGCGACCGCTGCGGTCCCGACTCCGACGCCGGTCGCGCCGGCGGCCGGAGACACCACGGTCGCCATCGGCGGGGTGAGGTCGCCCGGCGTCGTCCCGGTCGGCGTGAACACGACGTCGACCCAGTAGTTCGCGGACTCGAACGACTGGTCCGGGAACACGTTGTTGCCGTACGCGTACAGCCCGTTCTCGTCGGGGCCGCCGTCGGCCGACGCGTGGAGCGGCGGTCGATCGATCCCGCTGTGCTGGAACGAGTTGCGGTCGACGGCGTAGCGTCCGTTTGGCGCGTGGTACGACACCACGTAGCTCTGGCCGGCCTGGATCGCGACGGAGCTGGCGAAGGTGACCAGCTGCCACCCGCTTGCCGTCTCGGAGGTGAACGTCGCCTGGGCGAGCCGGGTGCCACCGGCGGTCCACACCGACCCGATG
>Ga0335394_10006728_pt1 | contig 12970 bp, 15 predicted proteins | sample MAT03_FD_205741 | JGI IMG/M metagenome (GOLD analysis project Ga0335394, IMG submission 205741) | Freshwater microbial communities from Lake Fryxell liftoff mats and glacier meltwater in Antarctica - MAT-03 (spades assembly) (version 2) ...
CCGGCAACCACCGGCGTGCCGGTCGCCAGCAGGACGGCCGAGACGACCAGCGAAGCCCCGATCACGCCCTGAAGGATCGGCGTCAGCAGGTAGAGCAGCAACTCGATTCGGGCCGGAGGTTGAATACCGGACCTCAGGATGGTCCCGACCAATCCCATCGCCTGAAGGTTGCCCTGGGACCACCGGGTCCGTTGCCGGATCAGCGCCCGCAGGTTTGACAGTCCCTGCTGGTTGACCGTGGCCCGGTTCTCCTGGCGCATCTGCCAGCCGGCCACCATCAGACGCAGCCCGACGTCCTGATCCTCGGTCAGGCGGTCCCGCCACGGGCCCTCGCTCGGGGCGGCGTGGTCGGCTGGGGCCGCCGGTTCACCAGGGTCCTGGACCCGGGAAGTGTCGATCGATGAGAGTGCTGACATCCGGTTGTATTGACCGTTGCCACCCATGCCGGGAGTGCCCCAGCCGTTCCTGCCGGCCTGGAACAGCCGACCGTATATCGAGAACTCGATGTCCTGAAACCAGGTGAGCAGTCGGTGCCGGTTATAGATCCGGACCAGCGACTGGACCCCTCCGACCTCCGGCTCGCGGAAATGGCCCGCGACGAATGCGGGGCTGTCGGCGCCGATCCTGCCGTCAGCGTCGACGATGCACACGATCGTGTGATCGGGGTCGAGTTCCGGCCGCCGCCGCTTCAGTTCGGCAAAGGCGAAGTTGAGTGCCGCCGCCTTGCCCCGGCGGGCGTCGGGCGGCCGGCGCTCGATCACCGAGAGGTCGGGGTTGGAAATCCCGGCCAGAACCTCGGCCGTACCGTCGTCGGAGCCGTCGTTGATGACCACGATCCGCTTCCGGGCCAGCCGGATCTGCTGGAGCCGCTCAACCGAGTCGTGAATCGTCACCTCCTCGTTCAGAGCCGGAACCAGGAATATCCAGTCGAACTCGTCTTCGCCGCCGGGCTCCGGCGGATGACGATCCGCATGCCAGCCGGCGAAGAAAAGGAAGCCGGTCCAGACCAGCATCACCAGGATGATCAGAAAGGCGACTGCGAACAGGATCAGGACCGGGAGCGGCAGCCCCTGGAACGGTAGCCAGGAAAGGTCGGCGAGAGGCAGATGGCTCACGGGAGGATCTTCACTGGAAGGTTCTCAGGGCGCGAGCTCGCTTCCGCTCGATTTGCTCGCAACCTCCCGCGAGTCGGGCCAGATCTCGTCCATCGGGCGCGGCTCGCGGAAACCACGAGAGCCATCGGGCAGTTTTTCCGGATCGAGTCGCGGCTGCGGCAGGTCCTCGAACGAGTAGCCCGCGGCCTCGACGACCGCCTTCCTCGAGTAGCCCGCGCCGAACTGCTCCGGCGGACTGCCGCCGTCGTAGAGGTTGCGGAGCGCGGCCACGATCCGCTGCGAGGCCTTGCCATCGCCGTAAGGATTCTCGGCCTGACTGACCGCCCGGTAAGCCGCCTCGTCGTTCAACAGTCCGGTGCCCTGCTCGAAGATTGCGTCCGGGTCGGGGCCGGTCATCAGCAGGGTCCCGGCCTCGACCCCCTCGGTCCGCTCGGTCGAGTCACGCGCAACCAGAACGGGCTTGCCGAGTGAAGGTGCCTCTTCCTGAATGCCGCCGGAGTCGGTGATCACCATGAACGAGCGGGCCAGCAGCTTGGCGAACTCGGCGTAGGGAGCCGGCTCGGTGAGCAGTACGTTCTCGACATTGGCGAGCACCCGCCACTTCTCCCGGACCGTCGGGTTGGGGTGCTGGGCGACGACAAAAGAAACATCATCGTTGGCTTCTGCCAGGCGCCGGATCCCCTCCGCAATGCCGTCGATGCCCGACTCCCAGTTCTCCCGACGATGGGCGGTCACCACGACGATCCGTCGATCCGAGTGGTAGAGGGCGCGGACCTCCGGGTCGGAAATCTCGGTCTGCAGCCCGGCTGCCCAGTGGAGCGCGTCGATTCCCGTATTGCCGGTGACCAGCACCTGATCGACCGGCACGTTTTCGCGGATCAGATTTTCGAGGTTGCGGGAAGTCGGCGCCAGGTGAAAGCAGGCGACGCAGGTGATGATCTGGCGGTTCATCTCCTCCGGGAACGGAGTCAGGCTGTTGCCGCTGCGGAGGCCGGCCTCAACGTGAACAACCGGGATCTGCAGGTGGAAGGACGCGAGCGCCGCCGACATCGCCGATGTCGTATCGCCGTGGACGAGGATCGCCATCGGGTACGAACCGCCCCGCACCTCTTCGTCGCGGCCCGAGCTGCCGTCGGCCCGGAACTCTTCACGGCAGAAGTCGTCGAGCCGGCCCATCACCTCGCGGATCCGGTCGTTGAGCTGGCTCCGGGCCCCGCCCACCCAAAGGTTGTAGTCGGGCTTGATGTCGGCGAGTTCGAGCACCTCCTCGACCATCCGGTGGTGCTGGCCTGTAGAGACGACCAGCGGGGTGAAGATTTCGCTCTCCCGCAGCGCGATGATCAACGGGACCAGTTTGATCGCTTCCGGGCGGGTTCCAACGACGATCAGGACGCTCACTTTCGGCTTTGTCATGCGCCGAGGCTACCCGAGCCAACTCATCGCCGGGCTGATCGAAACCTTCGAGCCCGGCGAGTTCCGCGATGAGCACCGCGAGGCGGTCATGAGCCTGATCAAGGCCAGAGCCGAAGGCGTAGAACCGGAGCGGGCCGAACCGATCGAGCCGGGTGAGACCGGGGATCCCGAAGCCGCGCTCCGGGCGAGCCTCGATCGGCAGAAAGAGAAGCCCTGAAGCGATGGCGCGCTCGATGTGGAACGGCTCAGTCGGCTTCGGTCTGGTCAACGTGCCGGTCGAGCTGGTCACCGCCCCCCGCGACCTCGATTACCACTTCCGCGAACTGCATGGCAAGGACGGCGCGCCGGTCCGCCATCAGCGCTTCTGTGCGACCGAGCAGGCGCCGGTCGAATGGGATGAAGTCGGTCGACGACGGCAGCATGCTGGTCCTGAGTGACGAGGACCTGAGAACCGTACAGCCGGAAAAGAGCCGGACGATCGAGATCGAGTCGTCTACCCCACTGGATCAGATCGACCCGGTCAGATTCGACCACGGGTACTTCCTGGTGCCCCGGGACCAGAGCAAAGGCACGCTACGGGCCTACAACCTGCTGGTGCAGGCTATGGCCGACGATCAGCTGGCCGCGCTCGGAAGGTTCGTAATGCGCACCCGCGAGTACCTGGCGGTGATCCGCGAGCGAGACGGCGCGCTGGCGCTAAGCACGATGCACTTTCCTGATGGGATCCGGCCGACCGACGCGATCCCCCGGACCGAAGTCACGGTCGACCAATCTGCGGTCGATGACGCGATCGCGGTGATCGAAGATCGCAAGGCCGAGTGGGACCCGACCTCCTACGAGGACTGCTACCGGGAGTGACTGCGTCGCGTGATCGACAAGAAGCGCGCCGGCGGAACCGTCAGGCCCCCGGACCCGGTCACCGAGGACGACCTCAAACCGGTCCCGGATCTGATGGCCGCCCTGAAGGAGACCTTGAAGCAGTCGGGCAAGCGCGGGGGCCGAAAGCGCCAGGGCCGGGACCGCCCCCCCAAAGCGATGAACCGTGAACAGCTTTACGAGCGGGCCAAGCGGAGCAAGGTCAAGAGGCGATCCTCGATGAGCAAGCGCGAGCCGATCGAAGCACTCGAGGAGTAGGCCGACCCGAACGCTCCGACTGCTCCCGTCGCCGGGCCGCGACGGTCCGGGCAGCGGTCGGACCGGCTCGCCTCGATAGCGCCAAACCTGCGAATCCACTCGATACAGCAAGAGTCATATGCGGGAAATAGTGGAGGGTATTTCGAACGCCCTCAGAAACGTGCCCGACGTTTACCTATATTCCTACATTGATCTCGGAGTGCCAGACCGCTACCGAGGTCGAGAGCCATCTCCCCTTCGACCGAAAGGCACGCGGCCCAAATCACGCCCAATGGCTTTCTAAAACCGGAAAAGGCTGTCTGACGAATACTGTTGATGGTCTTAGGCCTGCGACTTTTTTGGCGCAGGGCAGACTACCTAAACCGTATGAAACCGCCACTGGCAATCTTATGATCACTGATGTTAGGATTATGTGAACACTGCGATATTTTCACTTAGCCGTACCGCTGCCGACAGACTAATCTGGTACTGTCGCGTTCAGATTGTTGAAACATGTCTGCGTGGTTCCCCGGGACTCCGAGGCAGCGATCTCAATCGCAAAAACGAGGAGGCTGATTATGAAAACGATTCGTGAGACAGAGGTATCGGGCGCGCCGGCCGGCCTGACCACACTGGTCGACGAGGACGCCCTGTGGCACAGGCGGGACGAACCCCGGGCCAAGGAAGAACTGCTCCGGAGGCACATGGACTTCGCCAGAAGCCTCGCGCTGAAATTTCGCAACGGACCGGATGGTGCGGACGACCTGACCCAGGTCGCCTACCTGGGACTGCTTAATGCGGTAGACCGGTTCGATCCCTCCCGCGGCATTCCTTTCCAGGCGTTCGCTTCGCCGACGATCAATGGCGAGCTCAAGCGCCATTTCCGCGACCGTGGGTCCGCAGTGAGAATTCCGCGCAGTCTTTACGAGCGGATCGGCCAGGTCGACAGCGCAGTCGGCACTCTGAGCGCGGAGCTCAAGCACACGCCGAGCATCTCGGAGATCGCCGACGAGATGGACACCGCCGAGCACGAAGTGATCGAGGCCATTCAAGCGAAGCAGAGCCGCTACCCGGTCTCCTTCGACGCCCCGACCTCGGATGACTCGCCTGACATGACGCCGGCTGAACGGATCGGCGCAACCGACGCATCGTTCATTGAGATCGAAGACCGTGCGGTCCTGGTCGAAGCGGCGGCGGACCTGACCGACCGCGAGCGGGACGTGCTCCGCATGAGATTCCGAGACGAGATGACCCAGGCTGAAATCGCCGTGCAGATCGGCCACTCGCAGATGCACGTCTCCCGGATTCTCCGGCGGACTCTCGATCGCCTTCGCAGTCGACTCCCGGCAGAGTTGGTCTGATCGGATTCGGACACGATCCGGGCCGGCTGTTTGACCGACGGTCGGCCCGGGCACGGTCCAAGGGATGCCGCATGAACTCAGCCACGGGTCGGAGCCGGCCGATTCCCCCCCTCTCCCTCCACCGGAAGGCCCGCTGACCGAAGCGGTAACCAGGGCGATCGTCCGCCCGGCGTCGGACCACCGCGACCGGGCATCACTGGAAAGGGTCACTGAGAACGCCGCGGAGGGAGTCGAGGCTCCCTTGGACAATCTCGATCTGCAGCTCGCCCTCAACCTCTGTTACGAGCTTCATTACCTCTCGTTTCGCGGAGTAGACCCGGCCTGGGAGTGGGATCCGGAGTTGCTCGCTCTGCGCTCCCGCATGGAGTCGATCTTCCTCGGGGGACTCGACCGTAAGGCCGCCGAACTGCCCGATCCCGGACCGGGCGACCTTCCCGGGACCCTGGTCGGCATGAAGGCGCCCGACGCGATCGGCGAGCTGGCCGGCTTTGTCGAGCGCGAATCCGACCTGCCCCAGATGCGCGAGCTGCTGATCCACCGCTCGGCGGAGCGTCTCAGGCGTTGCGACGCCTGGCTCTGGACGCTGCCGAGGTTGCAGGGACGGACTCGCACGGCCCTGGCGTTGATCGAAGGGGACGAAAACGCGAGGCTCGGCCAGCTCGGTCGCAGCTTGCGATCGGTCGGCCTTGACGACAGGGTCGGTGCCTACCGGGACCTGCTGCCCCCCGGCACTCTTTGCCTGGTGAATCTGTACTCGCTGTTCTGTTTGAAGCGTCAGGGGCGCGGTGCGGCGGCGGGGCACGTGGCGATGGCGAAGATTCTCTCCGGGCGCGAAGATCGCGCCTGTGGCCGGGCGATGCGGAGGCTCGGCTTCGGCGATGAGACGACCGGGTACTGCGAGGACTCCGCGGTCTCGAGCGAAGCGATGGTCGAGGTCGCGGTCGTAGACCTGGCCGGTCGGCTCGCCACCGAGGAACCAATGCTGGCCGGGAGCATCCTGTTCGGCGCCCGCGCGGCGCTCGTCGCCCAGGGACGATTCTCGGAGTGGATGCTGGACCGCTGGAAGTCCGGTAGCAGTTCGCTGCTGACCGAGTCGGTCGGTTTTGACCGCTCCGGCGACAGCTAGAACCGGGGCGGATCGGGGTCAGGTTCAGGTAGGGGTGAAGCCGCGCTCGCGCAGCCGTTCGGCGGCCTCGGGCAGGGAACTGACCGACTCGATCACCTCGATCGCCCCGGCTCCGGTCAGGTCCGCCTCCGGGAATCCCCCGCTTAGCACGGCGATCGTCGGCACGCCAACGCGGTCCGCGGCCTCGACGTCCCAGACCGAGTCGCCGACCATGAACACCTGCGCGTCGCCTTCAACCTTCCGAAGAGCTGACTCGACCAGATCCGGCGAGGGCTTGGTCTCCCCTACGTCGCTTGAGTCTGTGGTGCCGGCGACGAGCTCGTCGGCCCCGAGCAGATCCACGTAGTGGGAAACCTCAGCCTCCTTGGCGGAGCTGGCGAGGATCACGGTCCAACCCGATTCCGTGAGAGCGGCGATCGCTTCGGTCGCGCCCTCGACCGCACGGACCTCGGGCATCAGCTCCACATATTTCTCTTTCTCTGCGGCCCGAACGTCGTCCCCGTGCTCGCGCTCGAACCCGACCCCGGCGACGGCCTCGACCAGCTTGTCGCCGCCCATTCCCATGTGGCGGTGGAGCTTCCAGAGCGGCACCTTCGCGCCGCAGGCGGCCAGCGCCCGGTCCCAGGCCACCACGTGGTGGTAGTTGGAGTCGACCAAGGTGCCGTCTATGTCAATAATCGCGGTAGGCAAGGGGTTCTTTCGGCGCAACTGTACCCGCTCGGCGTCGCACGAAAACACCGGTCGCCCGCTCCCCGAAACACACGAAGACCCGGCGGATGCCGGGCCTTCGTGCTCAGGGAGGGGTTCCAGCGAGGAGACCCCCGGACCGCGCCGCCAGGCGCAGCCAGGTCTTGGTAATCAGGCGCTCTGGCCGGCGTGCTGTCCTTCGCAAAGTTCCTCGACCATCTTCGAGCAGAACGCTTCGAGGTCGTCGGGACCGCGACTGGTCACGAAGCCCTGGTCGACGTGGACCTCCTCGTCAACCCAGTTGCCACCGGCGTTCTCGATGTCGGTCTTCAGGCTGGGCCAGGAGGTAAGGGTGCGGTCGCGGACCACGTCGGCCTCGACCAGCGTCCACGGCGCGTGACAGATTGCCGCGACCGGCTTGCCCTGCTCGAAGAACTCGCGGGCCAGACTGACCGCGGCTTCGCTCTGGCGCAGCTGATCCGGGTTGGCGACGCCGCCGGGCAGGACCAGGCCGGCGTAATCGCTGGCGCTGACCTCGGCCACCGTGTGGTCTACGCGGAACTCGTCCGCCTTGGTCAAGTGGTTGAAGGCCTGGATCTTGCCGGTCTCGGGCGCAATCAGGTCAACCTCGGCGCCGGCCTCACGCAGAGCCTCGACCGGGCCGGTCAACTCGATCTGCTCGACCCCCTCGTTTGCCGTCAACACGGCCACTCTTTTGCCTTCCAATTCTCTGCTCATCGGCGTTCCTTTCGCTGGATGTCGGTTGGGATCAGATGGATTGCGGACCGCGGGAGGCTGCTCCACGGCCCGCCCCGATGAACTACCCCTCCTCTGCCCGACCAAAACAGCGGGGTTCAGAGAGGGGGATTCAGGCGAGCCACAGAATGAGTGCCGCCACGAGGCCGACGCTGGTGTAGAGGATTGACGTGCGGGAAAGAAGCTTTTCCCAAATCCCGTCATATCGCACGCTCTGAAAAAAGATCAGACCGACCACACTGGCGATGTTGAGCAGGAAAGCCCCGATCGTGATCAGCAAAATCGCGGCGGTGCGCTGGTCCAGGTCCCCGGCTCCGACTGTTCCGGGCGGATTGTCGAGTCCGGAGAAGACCGTGATCAGACTCAGGGCGAGCGTCCCGAGTAAGCCGACCAGAATGCCGATCACGTCGCGACGGCGCAGCGGCGGGAAGCTCCGCGAGACGATGATCTCATCCTGATCGAGGTGATGCCTGGCGGCGGTCCGCTCGGTCGACACCAGTGCCCCGGCATCGGACCGGTTGGTCGGGTGCTCGACCATCAGTGCGGTGATCGGCTGGGCAAAGTCGCGCTTGAGGCGGTTCCAGAGGTCCTTCTCACTGTAAGTACGGTCGTGGCCCTCGGCGTGGCCGACCACGAAGATCTCGTCAGCCGGGAATTCGCGCAGCCCGTCGCCCACCGCGACGGTCGGGTCGCCGTCGCCGACCTCACCCAAGGCCTCGATACCGACGGTCTTGAGTTCGTCGAGGATCCACTCGAGCCGCTCGCGAGCATCGATGATCGGTCCGTCGAAATCGGCCATCTCATGCTCCAGTCCCGACTCAGCCAGCGACGGCGCGATCACAAAGACAGCGACCTCGCCTGAGTCTCCGTCGAGGTGCCCCTTCAACTCGTCGACAAAATCGACCCCGTGGAACCGCTCGTCGGCGACCAGCAGGACACGGCGGACACCGTCGGAGGCTTGCGGTTCCCAGCCCTTGATGGCGGCTGAGCCCGAACTGGGGGCGTCGGGAGCGGCGGGATCTTCCAATTCGCTTCGGCCGTAGTTCATGCCATGCCCCTACCCGGATCAGGTCAGCGACAAACGGTCAAAGCCCCGTAGGGAAAACGGCTCAGCGACTGGCGACGACAGCGGAGACGGTCTGGTCGAGGTTCGAAGATGCGTCATCCAGCTCTCCGCTGGTGGCCGTCCAGCTGACGATCACGTTCTGGCCGAAACGCTTGCTGCCGCTCCAGGCGCAGGAGTTCAACGACCTGTCCCCCTCGTACCGGACGCACTGCTTAGACCAGATCACGCCGTCAACGTCAGGCTTTCCTGCAACCGTGCGGTCGAGCCGGACGGTGTCCCCGCCGCTTCTGATCGGCTCGCCCTCGCCCGGCTCGCCGACCACCGTTTCGAAGATCATGTCGGGGTCGCCGTCGGCTGTGACCACGTAGATCTGGGCGGTACCAAACTCTTCCTGGAATCCGGTCTCGGCCGGGCTGAACTCGGTCACATCGCCGTCCTCGTCGAAGCCGAGCAGAACCGCGCCACCGGGAAGGTCGTCGGGGCTGAGTTCGATACCGGTCTCATCATTGAAACCGGTAACGAACTGATCGACGGTCACCATGGCATTCGGATCGGGATCACCGGCGGAATCCGAGCCACCGTCCCCGCCACAACCGGTGAAAGCGGCAAGCGCCAGGACGCAGACGAGAGCGGTCGGGATTCGAAGTAGCGGCCTCATATGTGGCCGACGATATCGCCCTGCGCTAAGTTTGTGTCGTGGCCCCGCTCGGTGACGAAGACGTCGAAAAATGGCTCGCCGCGGTCAAGCCGTCTCCGCCGACCACGCCCGGCGAGGTCACCTACCTGTGCCGCGATGTGGAGGCCGGCGGACTGAACCTCAACCGGGTCCGAATCTGGGTCGAGGACATGGGCGGCTGGGGGTTTTTCGACAACGTCGAGACCCCGTACTTCGAGGTTCCCGACACCAAGGCGCCCGCTTACGACCCCGACGCAATGACCCTGGCCGAGCACGAACGACTCATGGCTCAATCACACCAAACCACGGACTGAAAGTATCCAGCAGGTCGAAGATCCCGGCCAGCGGAGCAGCGTCCGGTTCGCCGGTGATCGTCCCGGCCTCGATCCGCTCGCCGACTTCGAACTCGCCGGCGACGATGCGGTGCAGCAGCGAGCGCTCCATCCTGACCGTGGCATCGGGGTGCGGGGCGAGTCGCCCGACCGAGTGGCTCAGCGACCCATTCTTCAACCTGAGCCAGGCGGTTTCCCCGGTATCGGTGAACTCCAGGTTGACCGTGATCTCGCGGTCCCCGGCTTGCGGCCCGTTCAGTCTGACCGCCATGTAGTTGAAGAGCATCGGCAGGGTCAGGGCCAGCATCGTGTCCGGACTGCCGGTTTCGGGCAGCATCGGCAGTGATGGTGTGCCGTAGCGCAGCTCCTGGGCGCCGGTGAGGTAAGCATTTCGCCAGGTCGCGGATTCGGCCTGGTAGCCGAGCTGCTCCATCGCGTCGGCGGCCAGATCGCGTGCATCCTGGTTGGTGGGGTCAGCGAATACGACGTGGCGCAGGACCTCCGCGACCCAGCGGTACTCGCCGCGCCCCTGGCATTCGCGAGCCCGTTTGATCACCGCATCGGCCCCGCCCATGAACTCGACGTATTTTTTCGCCGCCTCCACCGGCGGCAGCGCGTCGAGGGTCGCCGGGTTTCCGTCGAACCAGCCGAGGTAGCGCGTATAGGTCGCCTTGACGTTGTGACTGACCGTGCCGTAGTAGTCGCGGATCGCCCAGTGGCGCTGGAGCGAATCGGGCAGCCGGACTTCCTCGGCAATCTCGGCTGCGGTCAGTCCGTGGTTGGCCAACCGAAGGGTTTCGTCGTTTATGTATCGGTATGCGTCGCGTCCTTTGCTCAGCATCTCGACGATTCGCTCGCGGCCCCAGGACGGCCAGTGGTGCATGCCGTACATGACCTCCGCCTCGCCGCCCCATCGCTCGATCGTCTCGTTCAGGTACATCGACCAGGCCTGCGGGTCGCGCACCTGGGCGCCGCGGATCGGGTAGGTGTTGTGAAGAGTGTGAACGCAGTTCTCGGCCGCGGTCAACGCCTTCAGCTCCTCGATGTACCAATGCATTTCGGCCGGCGCCTCGGTGTCGGGGGTCGGCATGAACTCGAAGGTCAGTCCGTCGATCACCAAACGCTGACCGTCCTCGGTGATCTCGTCGGTTGGCGGGATCAGAGTTACCGTGCCCAGCGAAACACCGGTACCGAGGCCGACCCCGACCGTGCCCTTGTCATCCGGCGCCAGGAGCGGACCGAACTGGTACATCGCCCGCCTGGTCATCGCGTTGCCGGCCAGCACGTTCTCCGAGACTGCGGCTTCGAGAAAGCCCTCCGGCGCGATGATCTTTACCCGTCCGGCGGCGACGTCCGCCTCGTTGACCACGCCACGCACGCCGCCGTAATGGTCGATGTGGCTGTGGGAGTGGATCACCGCGACCACCGGACGACGCGGCCGATGCTTGAAATAGAGCTCGAGCGCGGCCCGGGCGGTCTCGGTCGAGATCAGCGGGTCGACCACAATAACCCCGCTGTCCCCCTCGATCACGGTCAGGTTGGAGATGTCGTAGCCGCGCACCTGGTAGATCCGCTCGCAGACCTTGAACAGGCCGCCTTCGGCGACCAGGCGGGCCTGGCGCCAGAGGCTGGGGTTGACCGTATCCGGAGCCTGATCGCGGCCCTTGGTGAAGGCCAGCCGTTCGGGATCGAAGACGAACAGGCCGTCCTCTCTGGTCACCGGACCGTCGGCCAGCGATGCGATGAATCCGCGGGATGCCTCTTCGAAATCACGTTGGTCTTCGAACGGCAGTGCCTCGAACACGGCGTGATTGGCTTCTACGGTCGTCTCGCTGGCCTCTTTACGCGGATCCATGCGTCAACCCCTCTCTCGTTTGCCTCATTATGCTGGCCGGGTGAGCAACACGAATCCGAACAGGAACCGCGACGGCAGCAGTATCGACCAGAAGCAGTACGCCGCTCTGCTGCTGGCCGTGCTGGTCCCTCCGGTCGGGCTGGGCTACGGCCTCTACATGCGCAGCCAGGAGGACCGGTACGCGGGTCGGGTGATCGCGGCCTCGCTGGTCGCCTTCGCCTTCTGGGTCGTACTCGTTTTCAACACCTAGAGGCAGGGGCCAAAACTATGTCCTCAAGACGTTTTGGCCACAACCTCTAGTCGGGGACCCCGGCCGCCGGAACGTCGGCGACCGAGACCCTGACCGAGCCGGTCACCGCGAACGGGTAGCCGAGTCGGTCCAGAGCAGACTCCAGTTCCTCCGGCCCGAGCCGCCCGGCGCTCGGACCCATCGCGACCAGGTCACCGACCTCGGATCGCGAGAGATTCATGACCCAGGCGACCGGGTGATCTTCAAGCACCTCGCCCAGCGGGCCAAGGCTCTGCTTGAGCCGCTTCTCTTTGTCCGGGTCGACCGAGATCATCGAGAACGGAGCGATCAGCTCCTGCAGGTGCTCCGGCTCCGGAGTGACCACGACCAGGCGGCCGCCCAGCGCGAGGATCCGCTCGATCTCCTCCCCGTTTCGAGGGGCGAAGATGTTGATCGCCACGGCCACACAGTGGTCCTTGAGCGGGATCTCCTCCCAGAGATCAGCAACGACCGCCCCCGCGCGCGGGTGCCGCCGGGCGGCGCGGCGGGCCGCGAACTTCGAGTTGTCGATCGCTACACCGAAGCGGGACGGCGCAGCCTCGAGTACCCGTTCGAGGTAGTAGCCGGGACCGGAGCCGAGGTCGGCCACCGCCCCCTCTACCCCGTCCAGTGCCGGGTCGCTCGCCGCCGCGACAACCGCCTCGACCACCGGCTCGAACAGGCCGGCCCCGAGCACGTTCTCGCGGGCTGCAATCATCTCCGCGCTGTCAGCGGTGTGGGTGCCGGAGTGCTTCCCCAGCAGGCTGACGTTGCCCTGGCGGGCGATGTTGGCCGTGTGGCCGCCGCTGCAAATTAGCGACGCGCCGTTCTGGCGCAGATCGCCGCCGCAGTGGGGACAGCGCAGGAGGGCCAATACTTCACTTTGTATAGTTAGGGGGATGGGCACTTTTCGCAGACTGCTTGCTTTCCTGCGGCCCCACCGCCGTGAGCTGTGGGGTTCGCTGGCCTTCGCCTGGGCGGCGATGGGCATGACGGTACTGATCCCGTGGCTGATCGGGCAGGCGGTGAACGCGATCGAGTCTGGTGACCGGGATGCCCTGCTGCCGCTGGTCGGGTTCATCCTCGGCGCCGCCGTCCTTCGGCTCGGGCTGACCGTGGTACGACGCATCATCGCCGGCAAGGTCTCGCTGGCGGTTGAGTTCGACCTTCGCCAGAGCCTCTACAACCACCTTCAGCGGCTC
>Ga0335394_10006729_pt1 | contig 12969 bp, 6 predicted proteins | sample MAT03_FD_205741 | JGI IMG/M metagenome (GOLD analysis project Ga0335394, IMG submission 205741) | Freshwater microbial communities from Lake Fryxell liftoff mats and glacier meltwater in Antarctica - MAT-03 (spades assembly) (version 2) ...
CCCGCGTTGGAAGTCGGCGGCCATGTGGACCATGTTCATTTGCTTTGCAGGATGTCTTCGAAGATCGCTCCAATGGATCTGATAAAAGCATTGAAGACCCATTCATCCAAATGGATGAAGTCCAATGGAGAAGGTTTGGAGAAATTCTATTGGCAGGATGGGTATGGGTCATTCAGTGTAACCCCCACGGAAATAGGTCGCGTACAGGAATACATCCAGTTACAGCACGAACATCACCGAACAAGAACGTTCAAAGAAGAGTACTTGCTTTTCTTGAAGAAGTACAAGGTCGAGTATGATGAGCGATACCTGTGGGATTGAAATTGGTCGCTGGTTGATCGACCAGCTAGAAACTATTTCGCCCTTTCAGGGCTTTTATCCCGTGCGCAATGCATTTCCGATGGGTCGAGACCCATCGCTATGCTATTGCGCCCCGCTGGGGCTATTACTCGTCAAAAGAACTTCGAAGCGAAAATGTCAACGTCTTCGCACGCTAGATCTGTTGGTCATAAATCCTGGCTGAGAGCGTCAAGAAGGAGCCGCATGAGCTCTTCGGCCACGTGACTATCGTGAGGTAGTCGGCGTTGGACGCTTCGATCACTCAACCAACAGGCAAAACCTTTCCGGGGTTCATGATCCGCAGTGGATCGAAGAGGTCCTTTACACCACGCATTAGGTCCAACTGCGTCTTGCTGAACGCAATGTCCATGTAAGACCGCTGCACCAGCCCGATCCCGTGTTCGCCACTAAGGGTGCCACCGAGGGAAACCGTTAATTGGAAGATCTTGCGAATGGCCTTGGGCAATTCGTCGTTCCAGAAGGCATCCGATAACCCTTCACGGATGATGTTGATGTGCAGGTTCCCATCACCGGCATGGCCGTAGCAGATCGTGCGGAAGCCGTACTCCTTGCCGATCGCCTTAACGCCTTCGAGCAGTTTTGGCAGTGCATAGCGCGGCACCACGGTATCCTCTTCCTTGTATACGGTGTGCGCTTTCACAGCAACAGGAACGTTGCGCCGCATCTTCCACAGGGCATCCTTTTCGGCACTGCTTTCAGCGAAGAGCACCTCGCCACAACCATGGGCCTCCATCACACCAAGGATCGTTTCACAGTCACGCATAAGCGCATCGTCGTGCTGGCCGTCCACTTCCACTAACAGATGCGCTTGCACATCAGGCGGCACGATCAGGTTGATACCCGGCACATGCTTTAGGGTGAAGTCGATCGCATCGCGTTCCATGAATTCCAACGCGCTCGGTGTTATCCCGGCACGGAATACGGCACTCACAGCCTCACACGCTTGGGTAGCATTGTTGAACGGCACCAACATCAACCGGGAAGCGGTCGGTTTCGGTACAAGTCGCAATACGGCTTTGGTGATCACACCGAGTGTTCCTTCACTGCCTACGATCAACCGCGTAAGATCGTAGCCCGTAGCATTTTTCAGTGTGTTGGCCCCGGTCCAGATCACTTCCCCGTTGGGGAGCACCACTTCCAGGTTCAGCACGAAATCGCGTGTAACACCGTACTTCACCGCCCTCGGCCCACCGGCGTTCTCGGCCAAATTGCCGCCGATCGTACACGACCCCTTGCTGCTGGGATCCGGCGCGTAATACATGCCTTTCTCGGCCACGGCATCCATTAAGTTCTGAGTGATCACTCCGGGCTGAACGGTCACCTGTTGGTTGAGTTCATCGATGTGCTCGATCGCATCCATCCGGTCCAACGCCAGGCCCACACCACCATGCACACAAAGCGCTCCACCGCTCAAGCCCGTACGTCCGCCGATGGGTGTAATGGGGATCCTGTACTTGGCGCACACCTGCACCACGCGCGCCACCTCGGCCGTGGTCCGTGGTCGCACCACCACTTCCGGCGGGTGGCTCAGGTCCTCGGTCTCATCATGGCCATAATGCGAAGTATGCTCGGAGGTGGTGAGCAATTCACCTTGTTGTAGACAAGCTCGCAAGGCTTCTATGATCTCAATGGTTACTGGGTTGAATTGCATTTGCAGAGTTGAGAAGTTGAGGGGTGGAGAAGTTGGATCCCCTCCCACATCCCGCATCTCGCAGTACTGCGGGACAGCGGGACAGCGGGATGGTCCAACCAATGGACGAAGTTGGATGAAATTGATGAGCCGGTCAACCCTCAACCCCTCAACTTCTCAACCATGCCTTTGGCAGGCAAGCCTTCAACCTTCTTCACCCTACCGCACCAAATTCACATGCCCAACGAAATTGCGGGCATCGCCATCGCGTTCCACGATCACCTTCCACACGTACGTATCGATCGGGGCTTCAACACCGCTTTTGGTGCCATCCCAAGCATCATTCGGGTCGTCCGTTTGGAAGGCGGGTTGGCCCCAACGATCGAAGACGAAAAAGCGGTAATTCCACCCCACAAAACCGTTCAGCACAGGCCGGAAGGTATCGTTGCGGGTATCGTTGTTGGGGGTGAACGTGTTCGGTACAAAGATGTTGGGATCACCGGGCAGGTTGATGAAGCGGCAGAGCGTATCGGGGCATCCGAACTCGTTCACCGCCACCAAACAAACGCTGAAACCGCCACCATCCGCAGGGAAAACATGCAAGGGGTGTACTTCGATGGTCTGTTCCCCATCATTGAAATCCCAGGTGTAGCTGATCGCGCCTTCACTGAGGTTGCTGAACTGCAGCGCGTATGCAATGCTCTGTAGTGTATCGTTCTCGAAATCAGCGAATGGGCGCGGGTTGATCACCACGGCATCGGGCACTGTAAGGGTATCGGTACAGCCACCGGCACCATACGCGATCAGGCGCACGGTGTAGCTCCCCGCATACTCATACGTGTGCAAGGGAGTATCCGCAGTGGCATGACCACCATCGCCAAAGCTCCAAGCATAGTGCGTGCTGTGTACCGAAGTGTTCCCGAAACTGATCGGATAGCCTTCACAACCGGGCTGTGGCGTTGCTGTGAATCCTGCTCGCGGTCTTGGGTGTTGGATGAAGGTCTGCGATGACATCGCTTCGCACCCGTATTGGTTGGTGGTCGTAAGGGTGACGACGTATGTTCCCGGCGCGTTGAACGTGATCTGGGGTTGGTTCAATACGGAAGTGCCGCCGTTCCCGAAGTCCCAAGTATAACCCACAGCGCCGGCCGATCCATTGATCGTTTGCACCGTTGCGCTTCCCTCGCAAGTGGCGTATTCCGAAAGCGTGAAGGCACTGGTGGGCAAGGGATGCGCAATTATCACTGCGGTTGTGGTATCGGTGCATCCGTTCACATTTTCCGCGACCAATTGCACCGTGTATGTACCGGCCGTGGTGTAGGTGTGGAAGGGTTCCGCAACGGTGCTGGTGTTGCCGTCGCCCAGGTCCCATTGGTTGAAGATGTTCCCGGTGCTTTGGTTGGAAAATGCCACGTCCAGATCAATGCAACCATTCAACGGAGCTGGGGTAAAGGCTGCGACCGGTGTGGCATTGACCGTTACTTGCTGGATAAGAGAAGCGGTGCAGCTATTCAATGCTGATGTTGCCGTAAGAGTAACATCGTAGGTCCCGCTAGCGGCATACACGTGTTGTGGGGCGGTCAATGTGGATGTGGCCCCATCGCCAAAGTCCCATGCCAGCCCGACCGGTCCCGGGGTGGTGCTTTCAAAAGTGAAAGGCAAACCTGCACAAACGGAAGCAGGTGTTGCTGTGAAGGAAACCTCCGGCGAAGGTTGCACGACCACCGTCGTCGAATAGATATCGAAACCGCAACCGAACGCGGACAATTCGATGGTATAGGTCCCCGGTGTGATGAAGGTGTGCGACGGATCATGGACCAAGCTCGTGTTCCCATCGCCAAAGTCCCAGAAGAAGGCGGTATCGCCGGAAGAGAATTGGGTAAAGTCCACCGTAAGTGGGGAGCAACCGACGACAGGGTCCGCATTGAAGAAGGCCGTGACCTCATTGGGCAGTATGGTGATGGTGTGATAGGCCGTATCACTCCCACATACGTTAGAGGCCACCAAGCTCACGGTAACATCCACCGGGTCCACATCACCGGTGTACGCGTGTGTGACGATCGGTGCGGGATCGGAGCTTGTGGTGCCGTCCCCAAAATCCCAAATGAAGGAATCGGGCAAGCCGACACTGGCGTTCCCGAAGGGTACTTCGGCGAAGGCGCAGTAGATATCAAGCCCTGGACCGAAGACAGCGATCGGCTGTGGGATCACGACCACGTTCTCCGTGCTGGTCCCGGTACCGCAAACGTTCGTAGCGGACAAGGTCACTGCATAGGTGATCGCATCCAAGGGATCATCCGGGAAGGTGTACGGTGCAGGGTCTTGATCGGTGGATGTATCCAAGCCGCCGAGATCCCAAAAGTAACTGAGGCCCTCCCCACTCGAAAGGTTTGTAAAGTCCACTTGCAATGGTCCGCAGCCCGTGTCCACGCTAAGCGCCATATCAACCTGTGGCATGTCCCACACGTCCACGGTGCTATAGGTCGTATCGCTACAACCCGCACCGGTACTGGCCACAAGTCGTATGTAAAAAGTTCCTGTTGTGGTGAAGACATGGTCCACATCATCGGTGGTCACTGTATCGCCATCGCTGAAGACCCATTCATAAATACTGGCGTCCGTGCTTTCATTCACGAAAGGAAAGGCCACACCGAGACAGGCAATAAGGTCATGGGAAAGTGCAGCTACCGGTAGCGGGTTCACTTGCACTATGACCGTTGCCGTGTTGGGGCAGGTCGTAACAGGATCGGTATAGGAGTAGATCACGGAGTTAACACCGGGATCAGCGAGCAAGGGATCGAACACCCCGGAAGCATCGATCCCCGTTCCGGACCATGTGCCACCTGTAGGAGTTGCATCAAGCTGTTGCGGCCCGGCATCCAAACAAACGCTGATCACGAGGTCGGTGATGATCACAGGCAACGCGCGAACCGTAACATTGATCTGGTCTTGGAGCAAACAGGTTGAAGACCCGTAGGAGTAGGTAAGTGTCTGTATCCCGGCCACATCGGTATCCAAGGCCCCGTTCGTACTCACCGACCCTCCGCTCCACGTACCACCAGAAGGGATCCCGTTCAATTGCAACACGCCGGTGCTCAGGCAAACCGCAGTATCATTCCCCGCGAAAGCCGGCTCTGTGATAGCTATAACGTTCACGGTGACAGATCCGCTTGCGTCACAGCCTGCGGCATTCATATACGTGTAGGTGAACACATCGCTGCCCACTCCGTTGGGCGTGAAACTGCCGTTCGCTCCCACGGTCATTGTAGTGGCTGACCACGTGCCACCAGGAGGATCAGCAGTCAGTTGGTAAGGTATCGGCTGATCACAGAGGTCGCCGACGGGATCGATCGTGATCACAGGGACATCAGCTATTGTCGCGATCGTGGCACCAACGGATTGGCAACCGTTCAAATCGAGGAAGGTGTAAGTAAGTTGGTTCGCACCGATGTTGGCAGCGGAAGGATCGAATTGGAATGGTGCTGTGGAAACGCCATTCCCGGTCCATGTGCCGCCTGTCGGGGAGCCGTTCAATGGTACGATCGGATCATTGGCGCACGCACTGAAGGATGGAGGTAGGGTGAGCGCTGTTGCTGACACCACGGAAACACTCAACGCGTCACTGGTCGCACACGAACCTGTTCCGAAGTTGTAGGTAACGGTGGAGGTACCCACTGAACTCGGTGTGAAAGAACCGCCCGGCCCCGCTCCTACCCACGTACCACCGGGTGGCGCAGCGGGCAACGTAACAGGGAAATTACTTTGGCACAAGATCGTATCGTTCCCGGCATCCGCGAATTGCTGCACGGCTTGCACTGTGACCGTCGCATCATCCGAGGCAATGCATCCGTGACTGTCCGTGTATGTGTAGGTAAGGGTAACGGGTCCCAATTGTCCGGGCACGGGTGTGAAGACCCCTGCTTGCGAAACGTTCGGTCCCGTCCAGGTGCCACCTGCAGGTGCGAACGGAAGCGGTTCCCCGATCGCCTGATCACAGAACAGTTGGTTACCCCCTGCCGTTACCGGAGCCACGGTGAACACGGTTATGGGGACATTGGCGGTCCCGGAACAGCCGCCCACATCGCCGGTAACCGTGTAGCTTGTTGTTGACGTGGCCACCGTACTGAAAGTTGGACCTGCACCTACCAGCACGGACCCTTGGTACCACTGATAATTTCCTGCGCCACTAGCCGTGAAGGTCACTGTACTGTCCGGGCAAACGGAAGGGCTGGACGGGGTAACAGAGATGGCGGGTGCCGCGACCACTTGCACGACTACGGTAGCGGGTGGTCCGGCACAACCATTGTACATGGCCACCACGGTATAGGTTCCCACATTGGCAGCAGATGCACCTGGAATGGTCACCGCCGGCATGTTGCTTGAGAAACCGTTGGGGCCGGTCCAGCTGAACGATGCTCCTGCAATGGCTTCCGCGGAAAGGGAAAGCGTATTGCCCACACATACCGGGCTATTGCTGGAGATCACCGGGGTACCGGGGATATTTCCCACGGCCAGGTTGGTGGCATCCGAGGCGCTTCCACATTGGTTGGTAACAGTGAGGGCGATCGAAGAATTGGTTGCGCTGGCAAAGCAGATCTGCCCGGGGTCCAGGGAACTGGCAGAGTTCGGTGCCCCCCCTGGAAAGGACCAGAGATACGTATTGATGGTGGCTCCACAATCCTGTACCATAGCCGAAGGATCAGCACACTGGGTGGCGCAAATTCCGGTTAGGGCGGCCACATCCACGGTGGGTGCTGCATTGGCGTTGATCACGTCCGTCACGTTCACTGGGCCACAGGAATTGCGGGCCTCCAGATGTACAGTGTATGTTCCTGCTTGCGAGATCAGGAATTGCGGGTTGGTCGAACTGGCATTGGTACCATTGGTAAAGGCCCATGCAGGACCACTACCACAGCTACCGCCCGAGGTGGTGACATCCCATTCGTAGTTCGTCAAGCAACTGTTCGGGCTGGTGCTGGTGTTGTTCGCGATGCTGGTGAAGGGCGCGCAGGCATCATCGGGGGCCAGGGTGAAGGCTGGTTGCGGCGGGGCTTCGATGCAGACGGAATGGCTAATGGTATCGCCTCCACAGCCATTGCCCGAGATCAACGTGATCACGTACGTCCCAGGCACGGAGAAATTCACTCCGAGGTTCTGACTTCCTGTGTTCCATGAACTTGGATCGTATGTAGGACCTATGAAACCATTGTCCATGCCTCGAGTGCCACCCGAAATTGTCCACCCGGCAGCCGGACTTATGCTCCATAGCAATGCAGGGGTATCATCGCAGACGCTACCGAAGATCTCGTTACCTGTGCTAGTACTGGTAAAATTCACTGTGGAGTTCAAACAGGCGGTGTCGTTCGGACTAATGGTGAAGCTGGAAACGCTGGCAAGGCTGACCGTGATCGGCAGAATGGTACTTCCACTTGATCCACAGGGGTTGGAGATCAACAAGTTCGCCGAGAAACTGTTCTGGTACGTGTTGGTACCGTCGGTGCTCGTAACACCACATGAACCTATCGAAAATGTATGTGTTATGGCGGCCGGCGGGGGATGACTGTATTGTATCGGGGCTGTGCCGTCGTTGAACGTGACATCATAGATCGTTCCAGGTGTATTGAGATCCGCCCCTTCGATAGGGAAAGACAGGATCAAGGGTCCACAACCAATGGTATTGCCCGGGTTCACTAAAGCACCACCGGGGTTGCTCCCCACGAATACACTGTAGATCTCCGTATCGTTGCAACCGTTCCCTTGCGTGATCGTGAACGTCAATGTATGGATGCCTAATGCATAAGTATGGTTCTGCGTGGCCCAAGTCGTTCCGGTCGCTGTGAAATTGGGGGAGCCGTCCCCCCAATTGATCGTATGCGAACTTCCAACTGTTGCGCTTCCACTAAGATCAAAGCTGAACAAGGAGGATGTTTGAGTAGTAGAGCATTTGAAGAATGTCGGCACACCATTGAATACAATGAATTGTGCATTGGAACTGCTTAATGCAGCATTGGCCGTTGGGTTCACCGTAACACTCACATTGTCTGAGCATTGCAAGTTAGCCGCATCGGTTACTGTTAGCGTGTAGGTCGTGGAGGTCGTCACGGTACAGACCGGGTTGGCGATATTGGGATTGCTCAATCCGGTTGCCGGACTCCATAAGAAGCTGTAGGGCGCAGTGCCTCCATTCGCACTTCCATTCAATTGCAGCGGGCCACCGGCACAGATGGTTTGACTTGCGGGTCCAGCATCCGCAGTACACTGCGCATACCCCACCCGTGTAAACCCTAACAGGCTGACAAACAGAACATAAGGAAGTTGTATTGAACGGATCCTCATAGGTTTCGACGGTCGAAAATAGGATCGTAGGCAACTACCGGACCAGCATGCCCTACGCGTTAATGAACAGTGGTTCGTGGTCAGGACGTTGAAGAAGGCTCGATCGTTGCCTTCGGTTGAAGGCAGGTGATGGACGAGACCCAATGGAATCAACGCTTAGAGGGTATGGCCACGGATCGTCAAGCTACCGTTTCAACTTCACAACACGACTTTTCTGCACCCTCAAATTCAGCAATTCAACGCCGAAACTGAAGGCCATGGCCACGTACGCATAGCCCTTGGGGATCTCATGGCCGTGAATGGGTTGCAATCCTTCGAAAAAGAGCATAAAGCCCACCATCACCAAGAATGAAAGGGCGAGCATCTTGAATGCTGGATGCCGTTCGATGAAATCACTGATCCCCTTTGCAAAGAAGAACATGATGATCATGGCGATCACCACGGCGGCGATCATGATCTCCACATGTTGCGCCATCCCGATGGCCGTGACCACGCTATCGAAACTGAAGACGGCATCGATGATCACGATCTGGGCCATGAATCCAGCGAATCCTTTGTTGCTTTTGACAACACCGGTGGTCGCGTCTTCGCCTTCCAACTTGTGGTGTATTTCCTTCACCGCTTTGTAAAGCAGAAAAAGACCACCAAAGAACATGATGCAATTACGCAGGTTGAAACTGTAACCGAACAAAGCGAACAGCTCCTGCTCACCATTTTTCACCAGCCAGCCCAGACCCAAGAGCAAGGCACTGCGCATGATGATCCCGAAGACCATCCAAAGCATGCGGCCACGGGGTCTTTCCTCTTTCGGCATACGGCCCAGGATGATGCTCACGAACACCACATTATCGATGCCCAGTACGATCTCGAGCAAGGCAAGCGTGATCAAGCTGATCAGCGCTGGGAAATTGAGCAGGTGTTCCATGGGTGCGAAGTTCGCTATGCGGAGACGAAGTGGACCGGAACGCCGTTGGCTTTCAGATGCACCCACTATTCGGCGTGGACGAACCCAAAATTCATTTGACCCCGGATGAACACGGATGCAGGAACTCCGAGCTGCTCAGGGGCAAAGTTCACCCCGCCTCCTTTCAATAGATACGAACGAAAGTCGTGGCGGGCCGTGCCGACGGCTCTTATCCGTGTTCATCCGTGGTAGGATCTTCCCGGTCGTATGCGCCAAAGGCGCGAACGGAGCCCAGCGTTATCAATAGCAACGTTATGCCTCGATCACCATCCGGAGCAAGCGGGAAACCTCTCCGGCACGGGTAAGCACCATCACATGTTCGCCGCCCTTAACGACATGGTCCACCGGAAAGCGCAAGGGGATCACAAGGTCATTGTTACCATGGATCCTAGCCACAGGACCTTTCCACGGTGAGCCTTTCCAATTCATGACGGCCCCTAGACCGGTTCGGATCTTCGCGGCCGTTTCGCTGACGGCCATGTCGTAGAGCAGCTTGTCGGCGACACGGTCCCGTTTGCCCAGAAATCGTTTCAACGGCCACGTGGCCCACAGGGTGAAGGAGTTGACCACCCACCACCAGCGCAACATCTTCATGAATTTCAAGCTGGGCGGGTGCTCTTGCGGCCCGGTCCACGAGCTGATGAGGACCACCTTGACCGGGTTGGTGAGCACTGCCAACTCCTGCGCCACCATGCCTCCCATGCTCACGCCTACCAAGACATGGGGCTTGTCGCGATCGACTTGTGCGGCCAGTTCTTGCGCGATGGAAGTCAGCGTGCAATCTTCCGGGAACGATGGCCAATCCATTGCGACAGTTTTCGACCCTTTCAGATCGATCCCATCAAATAGCCGATGGTCACAACCAATGCCGGGGAGCAGATAAACGACCATGGACCTACTGCAACGGCAATTCTTTCACGAAGGCCAACGCGGCTTCCATCAGGTCGTGCATCACCACATCCTTCTGCACAAAGGGCACCCGTTCGCGGAAAGCGGCGTGCAAGGACTCCAGCTTGCTCGATGTCTTCGCCGGTCTGCGCAGGTCCAAGGCTTGCGCTGCATTGAACAGCTCGGTGGCCAGGATCCGTTCCACATCCTGCACCACGTCCCACGTCTTCAGCGCTGCGGCGGCTCCCATGCTCACATGGTCCTCTTGGCCATTGCTGCTGTCGATGGTGTCCACGCTATTGGGCATACACCGCTGCTTGTTCGCACTGACCAACGACGCGGACGTGTATTGCGGGATCATGAAGCCACTGTTCAAGCCCGGCTCCGCAACAAGGAATGCTGGTAATCCGCGACTGCCACTGATCAGCTTGTAGGTGCGTCGTTCACTGATGCTTCCCAATTCCGCCACGGCGATCGCGAGGAAATCCAAGGCCAATGCCAAGGGTTGTCCGTGGAAATTACCGGCACTGATGATCAGGTCCTCATCATCGAAGACCGTTGGATTATCGGTTACTGATTCCAGTTCGCATTCCACAACGCGCTCCACGTAGGCGATCGCATCGCGGGAGGCACCATGCACCTGCGGAATACAGCGGAACGAATACGGATCCTGTACATGTGCTTTTGTTCGCTTGATCAGTGCCGAGCCTTTCAGCAGTTCGCGCATGTGGGCAGCCACAACGGCTTGTCCCGGATGAGGACGGACGGCATGGATGGAGGCATGGAACGGTTCGATCCGGCCATCGTACGCATCGAGCGAAAGTGCGGCGATCACATCGGCAAGTTGTGCTAGACGCGTGGCCTTCAACGTGAGCAGCGAAGCATAGGCGTTCATGAACTGCGTACCGTTCAACAACGCCAAGCCTTCCTTCGGACCGAGGTCCAACGGTTTCCATCCCATTTTCTTCAGTGCAGCGGCGGAAGGCATTCGTTTTCCGGCCAAGACCACTTCACCCAAGCCCAACAGTGGAAGGCTCAAATGGGCAAGCGGAGCTAGATCCCCGGAAGCACCCAAGGACCCGCGCTCATAGATCACCGGGAGCATGTCCGCATTGTACATGTCGATCAAGCGCTCGACCGTGGTAGGTGCCACTGCACTGTGCCCGAAGGCCATGTTTTGCACTTTCAAGACCAGCATGGTCCGCACGATCTCCGGCGGAACGGGATCACCACTTCCGCAAGCGTGGCTCATCACCAAATTCTTTTGGAGTTGCTGCAGATCTTTTTTGGCGATGGACTTATCGTACAGCGAACCGAAGCCGGTGTTGATCCCATAGATCGGCGCATCGCTTTTCTCGAGGCGATCACGCAGATACGAGTGGCTCCGCTTCACTGCAGCCGTTGCTTCTTTGCTCAGCGCAATGGGGCTGCTAGAGGAAAGGATATGCTGTAGCTCGGCGAGTTCGAGTCCGATGATGCCTATTTGGTGGGGTGTCATGCGTTTGTGGTAAGTCGACCCTCCCGGCTCAAGGCCGGGATGACAGGGTCGACGGTACAGGAGCTTAGGAGATCGTTTCCGATACTGATAGATGCGTAGGGTCGATGGTACATGCGCCATGCGCGATATGCCGTAAAAAGTCAAGCAGCGAGGGGGACATACTGGACCTCTTCAAGAATGTGTTTGCCGATGAAGGGATTGAGCGAACCCGGGGTGACCAATTCCACCTTTCGGCCCAGCAGTGTCTCGAGGTATCGCGAAAGGCCCAATAGGCTCTTCAGCGTTCTTTTTGCTGGCGTGAACTCCACGAAGAGGTCCACATCACTTTGTGCTGTTGCGGTATCCTGAGCAAAGGAGCCGAAAACGCCTAACTTCAGCACACCGAAAGCTTGGATGACCGCCGAATTGCGTTGAAGGATCTGAAGTAGTTGGGTTCTATTCTCTACGGCGGGCATGCAGCGAAGGTAGGCAGAGGCCGATGATGCCTATTTGGTGGGGTGTCATGCGTTTTGGAATTGTCGACCCTCCCGGCTCAAGGCCGGGATGACAGGGTCGACGGTACAGGAGCTTAGGAGATCGTTTCCGATACTGATAGATGCGTAGGGTCGATGGTACATGCGCTTTATGCGATCATATCGAGCAGATCCTCCTCCTTCACCGCCTTCTGCTCGCCGTTCTTCATGTCCTTCACGGTCACGATGCCTTGCTTCATTTCTTGTTCACCAATGATGGCCACAAATGCGATCCCTTTGTCATCGGCGTATTTGAATTGCTTGGCCATTTTCACGGCATCGGGATAGAGTTCTGCGGCGATGCCGGATCCACGCACTTGGCGCAGCAGTTTCAAGCAATGCTTGGCCTCCTGCTCCCCGAAATTGGCGAATAGCAATTTGGTACTGGAACCGAGCTGCTCCGGGAATTTATTGGTCTCCAGCAGCACATCATAGATCCGGTCGGCACCGAAGCTGATACCCACGCCACTCATGTTCTTCAGTCCGAAGATGCCGGTGAGATCATCGTACCTGCCGCCACCGCAGATGCTGCCGGGCATTGAGCCTTCCACGGCTTTGACCTCGAAGATCGCACCGGTGTAGTAGTCGAGACCCCGGGCCAGTGTCGGGTCAAATTCCAGCACCGCAGTTTTCAGCGCACCTGCTGCTTCGAAGGTGAATGAAAGGTCTTTCAATCCTTGTTGGGCGGTGGCCGAATTCGCCAACCACTTTTCGAGAATGGGTTGCTGCTCTTTCCACGTACCCTTCAATTCGAACAAGGGTGCAATTCCCTTTATCGCCT
>Ga0335394_10006731_pt1 | contig 12964 bp, 9 predicted proteins | sample MAT03_FD_205741 | JGI IMG/M metagenome (GOLD analysis project Ga0335394, IMG submission 205741) | Freshwater microbial communities from Lake Fryxell liftoff mats and glacier meltwater in Antarctica - MAT-03 (spades assembly) (version 2) ...
ACTATCGCCAGTTGATCCGCACGGTATGGTTCCAATGGATCCTCTGTTCCACATACGAACGTTTGCTTACTGCGCAGATCGCGGGTCCGGTAGATCACATGCTTGCCACTGCGCTCATTCTCGAAACGGCCCAGCACATATTCCTCTACCCCATCATTGATCAGGCCCATCACCTCCCCATCGAAAATGCTGATCGCCGCTATGGACCCCACCGCACCACGCACCATGCCCCGGTAATGCACACCTTGCGCGTAATTCGCCCCAGTGCCACTGGCCGTGTTCACCTTGAAATCGGCCGTGGTGATCTGTGTGCGCACCAGGTCCAAGATGATGGTCCCATTGTTCGAGGGCATCTCCAAAGTGGCGTACATTGGTGCGTTCCCACCAATGGCACGCAAAGCCTGCTCATCCAATTGCAGCACCGTGCCGTCCTTTACTGCCGCTGCCCAAAGCTTTTCGGTTGCCGCTGTCCTCGGCACCATGGTGAAGAGTTGGATCGGTTGGAAGCGCACTCCCTTTTCCTTTAGTGCCATTACACGTTCGGCCACTTGTCCGGTGCGTGCGTGCAATTGAAAAGCAAAGACAAGTTGTAGTAGGAAGAAAAGGGTGGCACGCATGATGGGCACTTGTTGATGGTCAACTACAAATTGGTCCGTGGTCGGGGTCAATGTGGCTTCAGAAGCATACGGTGACCGCTACCGACCAAGCGCTAAAGTAGGTGAAGCGATGGTATCCGACGCAAGGACCACGTCCATCCAAGGACGATATGTTCCGCAGGAGGCTGCGGGCATAGGCGATCTGTTGTGTCCAACGAAGACCCTTACTTCAATGGATCACGGCAACTGTTCCACGACCATGTTGCTGGCCACGGATCCGCCGATGTTGATCAGGATCACATCCCGATCATTGTTCGTCCCGGTATATTTCACACGGCTGTCCAAGTTGCAGTCCTCCACGCGATAGCCGCTCACGCTGTTGCTTGCAACACTTCCCCCGATGGCCAAAAGGATCTTGTCGCGATCATTGATGTTGCCGGTGTACTTCACCTCGGTCTGACCTGCTGTTGCACCGGTCGTGTTCCCGGTCGTATTGCCGCTCCAAAGCGTCATCTGTCCGGTGCCCAAAGTCCTGCGGGCGGTGCTACCGTATGTGTTGGTGCCCGGCGACGAAAAGTCGACAGAGGTCGCGGTCGCGCTCAACGCGATGCCATTGAGCGTCATGGCACCCAAATGGTTCCGGTGACGGATCGCAATACGATAGGTGCCCGCGTTGCTGCAGAAGCCGACCGTAGAAGAGCCGTCCGTTCCCACCACATCGCCATCGCGCTGCAGCAAGGCCGCTCTGGCCTCCACGATCGTTGCCGGGTTGCTGTTGCTGCGCAATTCCACAAGCACCCAATCCACGATCGCGTTCACACCGGTGGTGGCCAGCACATTGTTCGTTGTGGTGGCGGTTCCATCAACGGTGTAGCCCAACGCGGAATACGGTTCCATAAGCGGCAGATGTCCATACGCCCGAAGACTATCGGCCATCAATTGGTTGGTGACATTGAAAGGGCCATCCAGTATCACGTTCAGATCCAAGCGTATTGGTGGTGCTACTGCACATGGTGCTGCTATGGTGGAGAAGTTCGTGGTCGCAGTATAGGCGGAAGTGGTGCCGCCACAGTTCGTGCGCAGTTGCACATTGTACACTGTACTTGGCTGAAGACCCGGGATCACGTAGCTCGTTCCGGTCAAGCTGTTGACCTGCGTCCACGTGGAGGAACTTCCCAATTTCCAGCGAAGCTCATAGCTGCTGCTACCCTGCACCGAACTCCAGTTCACAGTTGCGCTTTGGTAGGTGATCGATGCCACCCCGCTGATCGTTGATGTTGCACAGGCCGTTCCGCACGTGGCCAAGCACGATGCACCATTGATCGCGTTCACGATCACGGCCGTGGGTTGTGGACCGAAGCCGTTGTTGAAGTTGATCCCTATGCCGGAGACCAAGTGGCAATAGCTCATGATGGTCCCCTTCACCGCGGAAGAAGGGATCGGACCGTTCGCACAACTGCCTTCCGTATAACCCGCTGCCGGACCACAACCATCTATCGCAGTACCGTTGCCGTTCCATACACATGCATGGGTGTGATGCGAACCCAAATTGTGGCCCTGTTCGTGGGTCACCACTTCAACGCTCCAGCTATACGTGGGCACATTGCTGAACGTGGAATTGATATCGCTATAGGCCATCCGGTAACGCGTAAGTCCACTGCATAAGGTTCCCAGCCAAGCAATGCCACCATTCCCAGTATATCCGAGCAAGTGCGCCAAGTCACCATTGAAGGAGGTACGTGTGGCACCGAAAGTATCCAACTGTGTGCCGGTTGAAGAACTCGTGTAAGGACTAGGTGTGTTCCAAACGAATACCTCCGACAAGGTGACATCGATGCCATCGTTATCATAGAGTATCGCACTCTGGTTGAACAGTCCGGTCACATAATTCGTGGCTTCCAGCACGCTGCCCTTTCCTTGGAAAATATCGTAGTTCACTTCCCAGTAATAGCGCACGCAACGCGTGGTGCGTTCACTTGAACTGATCGTAAGTTCCTCTTCCCTGTATGGTTCGGAGGCATCCGCTGTACCACACGTGTAGCTATTTGTACCGAGTAGGTCATTTGTGTTGTACAGTACATGCAGACCCGAACGATCGTTCTCGAAACGGCCCAGAACGAACTGTTCGTTTGGGGTTTGGATCAAGCCCATCACCTCTCCATCATAGATGCTGATCGCTGCAAGGGACCCAGCAATACCCCTCACCATTCCACGGTAATGCACACCTTGGATATAGCCCGCATCCAGACCACTCGATGTGCTCACTTTGAAATCATCCGTTGTGATCTGCGTCCGTACAAGGTCCAATACAAGCTTGCCTCCGATGTACGGCAACTCCATGAACGCATAAGTTGGTGCTTCGAGCATGGAACGGGAAGCATCCAAGTCCAGCTGTAAAACATTCGCGGCCTTCAATTCCTTCTGCCATAGCGCCGTGGTTGCGGCGCTGGGCTGAACCGCAGTAAAGAGCTGCAGCGGAGCGAAACGGACGCCCTTACTTTTCAAGAATTCCACGCGGTCAGCAACCTGACCGCTTTTGGCTTCACTGGTGATATTGAAGAGAAGTAGAAGAGTGATAAGCAGGGTCGATCGGGTCCAATTTTGGTTCTGCATAAATGCGCTTTTGAGGGTCGAACGGAGCAAATGGTACGGAGCAAGTACCATCCCGCGTCACGGGTAAACCAAGGAAGGTAGCCGGTGATAGCGACACAAAGGTCTGGACCGATCTACTCAACGTTGCCACCTTTTCGGCAGACCGCCGTCACGCTGATATGAAGACGCTTCAGCGCCTGCCGAAACGTTTTTCAAAGGTTCACGCAACATGTTGTACGCGCGATTCCAGATGGATCAGGATCACACCAACTCGGATCTACTTCAACCCCCGCTTCACCAACAACGGATCCACGCGCGGGTCCCGACCGGTGAAGTCGCGGTACATCTGCTCTTCCGGCTTGCTGCCCCCTTGGCTCAGGATCGCCGCACGGAACTTGTCTCCGTTCGCACGGGTCATGCCGCCATGTTCGTTGAACCACGCGAACGCATCGGCATCCATCACTTCACTCCAGATGTACGCGTAGTAGTTGGCGGCATAATCCGTCCAGCTGTGGTTGAAGTAGCAACTCTTGTAACGCGGTGGTACTTGCGGAATGTCGAGCCCGTATTTCTTCAACGCTGCGGCTTCAAATGCGGCAACGTCGGTGACGCGCGGTGCATCGGCGCTTAGGCTATGCCATTCCAGATCGAGCAATGCTGCGGCCAAGTATTCCGTGGTAGCGAAGCCTTGGTTGAATTTGCTGGCCTTCCGCAGTTTCTCCGCGAGTTCCTTCGGCATCACCTCGGCGGTCTTGTAATGCTTCGCATAGTTGTTGAAGACTTGCGGTACCATGGCCCAATTCTCGTTCACTTGGCTGGGGAATTCCACGAAGTCGGTGCTTGTCGCCGTGCCGCTGAACTTCGGATATTTCTGAGCGGACATCATCCCGTGAAGCGCATGACCGAACTCGTGGAAGAGCGTGGTCACATCATCCCAACTCAGGAGCAAAGGTTGACCGGCCGCGGGTTTGATGTAATTGCAGTTCTGGGTGATCACCGGTTGTTGATCGAGCAAGGTGCTCTGGTCCACGAAGCTGCTCATCCATGCGCCACCGTTCTTGTTATCGCGTGCGTAGTAGTCGCCATAGAACAGGCCGATCACTTCACCCGTGGTGTCGATGATGTCGAAGACGCGTACATCGGGATGATATACCGGCAGGTCGTTCCGCTCTTTGAAGGACAGGCCGAACAACCGGTTCGCCGCGTAGAACACACCATTCTGCAAAACCGTTTCAAATTCCAAATAAGGCTTTACTGCGGCTTCATCCAGATCGAACTCGGCCTTGCGCACTTGCTCCGCGTAAAAGTCCCAATCCCATGCTTCCACCTTGAACCCACCGCCCTGCTTCTCCACCAATGCTTGCAGTTTGGCGAGTTCCGCCTTTGCATTCTTGGCGGCTGCCGGGGCCATGCCGCTCAACAACTTCATCGCTGTGGCGGGGTCCTTCGCCATCTGATCGTCCATCACGTAAGCGCCCCAGTTCGGGAAGCCCAACAGCTTGGCCTTCTCCGCCCGCAACTGCGCCAACCGCGAAATGATCTCGCTGTTATCGTATTCGCCCCCACGACTGTTGCGCGAGATCGATGCCTTGAAGATCCGTTCGCGCAATGCACGGTCCTTCAGGTCGGTCAATGCAGGTTGCGAAGTGGTGTTGCGCAGATCGATCAACCACTTGCCATCCTGTCCTTTCTCCTTCGCTGATGCCGCCGCCGCATCGATCGCATCCGGAGTGAACCCTTCCAACTGCTTCACATCATCCACGACAACGGCCATCGCCGCACGCTCCTTCAAAATGTTGTCCTCGAACTTCGTCTTCAACCCCGCTTCTTCCTCGTTCATCTTCTTCATCTGCGTTTTGGCCGCTTCATCCAGCAAAGCACCAGCACGTACGAAACGGGTATAGTACCGCTCCAACAAACGCTCTGAGACGGGATCCAAGCCCAAGGTGCTCCTCTGATCGTACAAGGATTTGATCCGCGTGAACAACTTTGGATCCAAACTGATGGCATCGCCGTGTGCCGCCAATTTCGGAGCCATCTCTTCCTTGATCGCCTGCAAACTATCGTTGGTGTTACTGCCGGTCAGGTTGTAGAATGCAGCACCGGAACGGCCGAGCATTTGGCCGCTCTTCTCCATGGCCACGATGGTATTCTCGAAGGTCGCGGGCTCGGTCGAACTCGTGATCGCTTCCACTTCCTTCAGCTGCAAAGCCATCCCTTCTTCCATGGCCGGCTTGAAGTCGCCGGTCACGATCTTGTCGAATGCCGGTGCGTGGAAGGGTAATGTGCTGGGGGTGGCGAAGGGGTTCATGTGGGTGTCTTTCGTAGTTCCTGCCGTATGATCGGTTGCCTCGTGTTGGCCACAAGAGGAAGCGACCATAACAACAACGGCAAGTATGAAGTGTGAACGAAGCATGGAGGACCTTTTGTTGAATGTGGGCGCGAAGTTAGCTTCCGTCCTTGGTGGTGTTAAACCAAGTTGATAGGTGGTGTTGAACGGGGCTATGAACCGGCCAGCAAATAGGTGGCCTTCATTTTGATCGGCGACAATGAGCCGATACATTTGAAGAAGCGGTCACACTGGTGGCCGTGGGCCAGCGGAGCTGCTGCCGTAGTGTTGCTCGCTGCTACCATGGCCGCAAGTAGACGGCGAAGAAGAGCGGCTTGCGGCTCAGAGATAAATGTCCTTTCGATCACCCACACGGCGTATCTCTACGATCCGGATGCTGTCTTCAATGGTGTACACTGCACGATAGTTTCCGATCCGGATGCGCCAAACATTCTTATCGCCAGAAAGTTTCTTGGACCCTTGTGGCCTAGGTTCGTTGGACAAGGCTTCGATGCGCGGTAATACCCGCTGAACTACTTGAGCCGAAAGGGAACGCAGATCGCGTTGCGCCCTTGGGCTGAAGCGCACTTCATACATCAAAGTTTACCATCCTCCTTGAGGAGCCTTTTCATTTCATCGAGAGAAATGGAAGGACCCTCTTCCTCGGTTTCTGCAACGATCAGGTCGAAAAGATCCTCGATCAATTCGTGGTCACGCTCCACCTCGCTCAGATCGATCTGTAGGTAGCGCTTGTCCTTGGTCTCGTCGTGTATGATGCTGACCCCTTTCATAGTTCTTGGTATGAGCTACGAAAGTAGTGCAAGGCGTTCGGGTTGATAGCGCTGCTATGAACTCGAATAAGGACGAACGGCTTACGAACAGGGTTGACCTCCCTTTGCTGTATCGTTAGAGGACCTCACACATTGAACAAAAAGTGCATCACATCCCCATCCTTGACGATGTACTCCTTCCCTTCCACTTTCAACTTGCCCGATGCACGAAACGCAGCCTCACTAACGAGTGAAGCAAAGTCGTTGTAAGCCATCACTTCCGCACGGATGTAGCCCTTTTGGAAATCGCTGTAGGTCACGCCAACTGCTTTCAATTTACGACCGCTCCTTGATCTTGGCACATGCCCTATTACGCGCCTACACCTAACTTCTCCCACACCGTTCGCAATGAACACACTTCGATGCCACCGCCCATCGGGAAATCTTCAGCGCTTGGGGTTAGCACCAAATTCAATGGCGCGTTCACGGCTTCGAAAGCTAGGCGGTTGCCTTTGCTGAGCACGGGTGCGTTGGTCATCTTGATCTCTATGGCGGCTATCGGTTCTGTGCCTCGGACTATGACGAGGTCCACTTCAGAGCCGTCTTGTGTTCGGTAGAAATAATGATGGTCTCCCAACGGGGCGCGCGCTCTTATCTGTTGGATCACAAAGCCCTCCCATGAGTTTCCTTGGATCGGCTTCGACCGTAAGGCAAGCTGATCCTTAACCCCTAACATGTAATGCAGCATGCCACTATCCAACACGTATACCTTCGATGCTTTGGTGAGCCGCTTACGAATGTTGATGTGGTAACTCGGTAACTGGAATGTTACGAACGCCTGATCCAAATAGGATAAATACCGCTTGATCGTAGGCCCCGTCAACTCCAAGGACTTACCTAACATGGCCATGTTCAGTGGTGTACCTTGAACGGAGCTCAACATGCGTAGGAGCCTCTCTGTTTGTTTAGGATCCGTGCCGAGGCCTAACATGGGTAGGTCGCGTTCTGTTAGGTTCCGTAAATAGTTGGCTTGCCATGCGTAAGCGTCGCTGTCCGTTTCGGCCAAGAATGCATCCGGATATCCTCCACGCTGCCATAATTGCTCATACGCGGAGAAACCCACTTCTTCAATATTCAATGGGTATAGATCGGAATAAGCTATGCGGCCCGACAACGATTCGGCAGCTTCGCGGATGATGCTCGGCGACGACGAACCCAACAGCAGAAACCTGCCCTTGCGTCGATCCGCATCGATCAATACACGAAGCAGTTGAAAGAGTTCGGGTTGGCGCTGTACTTCGTCTATGATCACCAAGTGGTCTGCAACTGACTCCAAAAAAGCCATGGGGTCAGCCAACCTCACCACGTCTCGCCGGTTCTCGAGATCTATGTAGGTCACCGCTTTGGTTGTTGCCTTGGCATAGGCTTTAGCCAACGTGGTTTTACCAACTTGACGTGCGCCAAGAATGGCAACTGCCGGGTATTGCCGAAGGTTGCCCTTCAAACGCTCGTAAACCGCTCTTCGAATTTCCATCCCTGCAAATCTAATGTTATACTTTAGATTTGCAGGGATAAGACTTAATCATTTGTTTATCAACCTGTAACAAACACGAACTAATTATTACCGTAGATCTAAACACAGCGTTCAGATCTACGGTAATGTCACTTAACCAATTGTTATTCAGGCATATTCCGTTCCTGCATTCCGGCGAACTTAGAAATGGTCACTTGGCATCATGTCGGTATTCCCCCCCTCAAACGTTGAACAAAAAGTGCATCACATCCCCATCCTTCACCACATACTCCTTCCCTTCTACTTTCAACTTGCCCGATGCACGACATGCCGCCTCACTGCCCAAGGTAGTAAAGTCGTTGTATGCCATCACTTCCGCACGGATATAGCCCTTTTGGAAATCGCTGTGGATCACGCCTGCAGCTTCCGGACCAGTATCCCCTTGGTGGATGGTCCATGCGCGCACCTCTTGCACGCCTGCGGTGAAGTACGTCTGCAGTTTCAGTAAGTGATAGGCGGCATGGATCAGCTTGTTCACGCCGGGCTCCTTCAGGCCCATGTCGGCAAGGAACATCTCGCGTTCTTCAGGTGTGTCCAGTGATGCGATCTCCGCTTCGATAGCGGCCGTGACGAAGATCACTTCTGCATTCTCGTGCGCAACTGCAGCTTTCACTTTCTCCACGTAGGCGTTGCCCGTGATCGCACTCTTCTCGTCCACGTTGCACACGTACATCACGGGCTTGGTGGTGAGCAGTTGGAATTCGTTCAACAACTCCTCATCCGTGTTCGCATCGACGGCTGCGCGTGCGCTTTCCCCTTTCAACAAATGTGCGCGGATCTTGGTAAGCAGCTCGAAGCGCTTCTTCGCATCCTTGTCGCCGATCTGCGCTCCCTTTTCTACTTTCTTGAGACGCGCTTCCACGGTCTCGAGGTCTTTCAACTGAAGTTCGATATCGATCACTTCTTTGTCGCGAACGGGATCCACGCTGCCGTCCACATGCACCACGTTCGGATCATCGAAACAGCGCAGCACATGCAGGATCGCGTCGCATTCCCGGATGTTGCCCAAGAACTGATTGCCCAACCCTTCGCCCTTGCTGGCACCTTTCACCAAACCTGCAATGTCCACGATCTCCACGGTGGTGGGAATGATGCGTTGTGGCTTCACGAGTTCCGCGAGCTTATTCAGGCGTGCGTCAGGCACCGTGATCGTGCCCACATTCGGCTCGATGGTGCAGAACGGGAAGTTGGCCGCTTGTGCCTTTGCGTTGCTTAAACAGTTGAACAGTGTGCTCTTGCCTACGTTCGGTAGACCGACGATACCGCATTTCAATGCCATGGTGGTGCTTTTCTTGCCCTGCCTTCGGCAGGCGGGCGCGAAGGTACCTTAATGGCAATACTCATGTTATACCGAACTTCTGGGCTTTCACCGCTTGCCGAAAAGAGAACCGTGAAGAAACGTGAATACTTCGTTCCGCAGTTCTGCATGCCGACATGCGGAACCGCTCAGCAGTACTGAACGGAAATTAGATCGACCTATTCACGAACATTCACGTCCTCCCGCATTCCGCATCCCACTCCACGGCACTGCGGAACCATGCGGGAAACGGTTTCTGTTCCTTTCACCTTGTGCCGATCGGTTCCTATCACACCCCCCCAAAAATTGAAGCGGAGGCAATTACGCCTCCGCCCCAAAGCCGACCGGTCCAAAACCAAAAGTTCCGGTCTATTGGTATAGACAACGTTACCCCATGGAAATGTTGCCTGCCTTCGACAGGATCATCATTTCTTGTGACGGAACGTTCGCTGCACCGGACCGACCTTGCTGGCAACGGGGAACCCGATCACTTTTGAAAAGTTCTGCACACGGACCCTGCCCGCCGTGACGCACGGGCTACTTTTGGACGCGTCGAATTTGCCCGTACACATGTCCCCATCACAAACCGCCACGCCTTCCAAAACCACTTCCACCGCTGAGCTTCAACGCATCGCTTCCCAAGTCCGGCGCGATATCGTGCGGCAGGTGCATGGCGTGCAAAGCGGCCACCCAGGTGGTTCGTTGGGCTGCGCGGACTTTTTCACGGCGCTGTACTTCCACATCATGAAGCATGACCCGGAGCCGTGGGACATGGACGGAAAGGGCCAAGACCTCTTCTTCCTCAGCAATGGCCACATAAGCCCGGTGTTCTATAGCGTACTTGCCCGATCCGGCTACTTCCCGGTGAAGGAACTCGCCACTTTTCGTAAGATCAACAGCCGCTTGCAAGGCCACCCCACCACGCACGACGGACTGCCCGGCGTACGCATGGCCAGCGGTTCGTTGGGCCAAGGCTTGAGCGTTGCGATCGGTGCCGCACTGGCCAAGAAGTTGAACAACGACGACCACCTCGTCTACACCCTGCACGGTGACGGTGAGTTGCAAGAGGGACAGATCTGGGAGGCGGCCATGTTCGCTGCCGGTAAGAAGGTGGACAACTTGATCAGCACCGTGGACTACAACGGTCGCCAGATCGATGGTGATGTGGATGATGTAATGCCGCTTGGCGACCTGAGGGCCAAATGGGAAGCGTTCGGCTGGGATGTGATGGAGACCAACGGGAATGATATGGCGCAGCTGGTGAAGACCTTGGACCAGGCCAAGACCCGCACCGGAAAAGGAAAGCCCGTGATGATCCTGATGCATACCGAAATGGGCCAGGGCGTGGATTTCATGATGAACAGCCATGAGTGGCACGGCATTGCCCCGAATGATGAACAACTGAAGGACGCCTTGGGTCAATTGGAAGAGACCCTGGGCGATTATTGAACCCGGATGTACATGTTCGGCACGCTTTTCCCGTTGTGTTTGGGAATATCTGGATCATGGTAGAACGAACCATAGTGCTCTTGCTGAGGAACGTCGCTCTTTTCCTGATCGCGCTCGCCCCGTTCACCAGCTCTTCCGCCCAAGAGAAAGCCCCGCCCCCACCGCTTACACGCATGCTGTTCGTGATGGATGCGAGCAACAGCATGAACGCGTTCTGGGGCAACCAGCCCAAGATCAACACCGCACGCGAACTGCTACTGAAGAGCTTAAAGGAACTAGAAGGCCAACCGGACCTTGAGCTGGCCTTGCGCTTGTACGGACACCAAACGCCGATACAACCCGGTAAACAAGATTGCAACGATACCAAATTGGAAGTGCCCTTCAGCGCCAACAGCATACCCGATATGCGCAGTGTGTTGAATAGCGTGCGTTGCCAAGGAACCACGCCCATAGCCCGTTCGCTGGAAAAGTCCGGAGGCGATTTCCCGCCTTGGGACCCGAATGCAACACGCAAGGTGCGCAATGTGATCATCCTTATCACGGACGGGATCGAGGCTTGCGACGAAGACCCTTGTGCCGTGAGCAGGGCCTTGCAAGCCAAAGGGATCACATTGAAACCGTTCGTGATCGGTGTGGGCATTGGCGATGCCGATAAGTACAGCTTGCAGTGCGTGGGCAACTATTTCGATGCAAGTACACCGGAACTGTTCGAACATGTATTGAAAGTGGTTGTGACCCAGGCATTGAACAGCACCACCGCCCAAGTGAGCTTGATGACCGAGGATGGCAAGCCTACTGAAACCGATGTTCCCGTTACCTTCTACGACCAGCGGACAGGAGCACTTCGTTACCACTTCGTACATACGATGAACGACCGGAACATTCCGGACACCTTGAGCATTGACCCGATCTACACGTATCGTGTGGTGGTCCATACCCTTCCACAAGTGACCCGCGAGAACGTGAAAGTGAAACCGGGGATCCACAACATCATCGCCGTGGATGCCGGGCTCGGAACCTTGCAATTGAAGGTGGGGAACGGTCCGCCAGAAGCAGTAACGATCGCCTGCATCATTCGCCGAAAGGGTGAAGCGAACACCTTGCATGTGCAGGACCTTGGCACCAGTCAACGCTTACGCACCGGTGTCTATGACCTTGAGGTGCTCACCCTGCCTAGGTTGTTGATCTCTGATGTACGCATAGAACAAGGCAAGACAGCCGAAGTGGTGGTGCCGCGCTCCGGCACGTTGAACATCCTTCCTTCAGTAACGGGCAATGGCGCGGTCTTCGTAAAACGAGGCGATGAACTGGAATGGGTCATCGACTTGGACCCGACCGCGATCAGGACCCAACTACGGTTGTTGCCCGGCCAGTACCAAGTGCTCTACAGAAGCCGCAATGCGCGGCGCACCGAACTCTCCATCACCAAGGACATCACCATTGAAAGCGGCCGATCCGCAAGCATCAATTTCTGAACCATGAGCAACTTCCCCATCCTCGATCAAAAAGATACACGCAGTGGTTTCGGTGCCGGTCTGCTCGAACTCGGCAAACAGGACCCCAATGTGGTCGCACTTTGCGCCGACCTGATCGGCTCGCTGAAAATGGATGCCTTCAAGAAGGAATTCCCGGATCGCTTTTTCCAAGTGGGCATCGCCGAAGCGAACATGATGGGCATTGCGGCAGGACTCACCATCGGTGGAAAGATCCCCTTCACCGGAACATTCGCGAACTTTAGCACGGGCAGGGTTTATGATCAGATCCGCCAGAGCATTGCATACGCCGGCAAGAATGTGAAGATCTGTGCAAGTCATGCCGGACTGACCTTGGGAGAGGATGGTGCAACACACCAGATCCTGGAAGACATTGGACTGATGCGCATGCTGCCCGGCATGACCGTGATCGTCCCTTGCGACTACAACCAAACGAAGCAGGCCACCATTGCCATCGGCGCACATGAAGGTCCGGTGTACCTCCGCTTCGGTAGGCCGAAATGGCCCGTTTTCATTCCTGCGGATATGCCCTTCGAGATCGGCAAGGCACAAGTGCTGGTCGAAGGTTCCGACGTGAGCATTTTCGCCTGCGGCCATTTGGTGTGGAAAGCGTTGCAAGCAGTGGAAGAACTCGCCAAGGCAGGCGTAAAGGCGGAGGTGATCAACGTACACACGATCAAACCATTGGATACCGAAGCCGTCCTATCCTCCGCCAAGAAGACCGGATGCGTGGTAACGTGCGAGGAACACAACAAGTATGGAGGTTTGGGAGATGCCATTGCCCAAGTGCTCGCGACGAATTTGCCAACCCCGCAAGAATATGTTGCCGTGAACGACAGTTTCGGCGAGAGCGGAACCGCGGACC